>Ga0209395_1000156_pt1 | contig 103384 bp, 91 predicted proteins | sample GOMGulsemesocosm_3_FD_184635 | JGI IMG/M metagenome (GOLD analysis project Ga0209395, IMG submission 184635) | Methane-oxidizing microbial communities from mesocosms in the Gulf of Mexico - GOM9D Gulf of Mexico (SPAdes) (version 2) | ecosystem: Environmental > Aquatic > Marine > Cold seeps...
ATCCAGTGGCAGTTGCAGTACAATGTATTGGCGATGTTCCAGCAACAGATGTTACTGTTGTAACAGACGAAGCGGATAATTGTAGTGTACCAACGGTACTATTTGTAAGTGATTCTTCGGATGGAAACACGTGTCCTGAAGTAATTACACGAACATATAGTGTAACAGATACTTGTAACAATACAATTAATGTTACGCAAACAATTACAGTAGATGATGCAATAGTTCCAACAGCGAGTAATCCAGCGGCAGTTGCAGTACAATGTATTGGCGATGTTCCAGCAACAGATGTTACTGTTGTAACAGATGAAGCGGATAATTGTAGTGTACCAACGGTTGCTTTTGTAGGCGATATTTCCGATGGCAATACTTGTCCAGAGATAATTACTAGGACGTATAGTGTAACAGATGTTTGTGGAAACAGTATTAATGTAACTCAAACAATAACAGTAGGGGATACAATAGTTCCAACAGCGAGTAATCCAGCATCGGTAGCAGTACAATGTATTGCAGATGTACCAGTAACAGATGTTAATGTTGTTACAGATGAGGCAGATAACTGTGGCGTACCAACAGTTGCTTTTGTAAGTGATGTTTCAGATGGGAATACCTGTCCTGAAGTGATTACAAGAACATATAGTGTAACAGATACTTGTTTAAATACAATTAATGTAACCCAAACAATAACAGTAAATGATACCATTAACCCAACAGCAAGTAATCCTGTAACAACGATTATGGGTGTTGGAGTTGCTGCACCAGCAATTGATATTGCAGTTGTAATTGATGAAGCGGATAACTGCACAGTTACTCCAGTTGTAGCATTTGTTAGTGAATCATCAGATGGAGGTTCTTGTCCAGAAACAATTACAAGAATATACAGTGTAACAGATAACTGTGGAAATAGTATAACTGTTACTCATTTAATAGAAACGACCACTTTACCAGCATTTAACACCTTAGTAGCTGCTGTTACGCCAATTTGTGCAGAAACAGATGCAGAGTTCTTATTAAATGGAGCACCAGGAGGAATTGTTACTTATAGTGTAGATGGAGGAACAGATCAAACAGTAACTTTAGATGGTTTAGGAAATGGAATAGTAACTGTTGTTACTCTTCCAAATTCAACTAACGCTGTAAATGTTCAAATACTATTAAGTAATATTCAAGATGGAACAACAGGATGTGATAGTCCTTTAACTGATACAGCTACAATAGTTGTGAATCCAAATCCAGTTATTGATAACATAATTAATAACAGTGATATCTGTGCTATGACAGGAGCTATTTTTGATATTACAGGAACAGCAGATGCAGTAGTAACATATAGTGTAGATGGCGGAGCTGATCAGGCAGTAACTTTAGATGGAATAGGATTAGGACAAATAATTGTTCCGACAGTTCAGAATAATACAACTGTAGTGAATGTAGTATTAACATTAAGTGATATCACCAATCCAACAACAGGATGTAATACTGCTTTAACTGATACAACAAGTACAGTAGTTGTAAATCCAAACCCACTTCCAAATGCTGTAGCAAATATGGAAGTTTGTGATGACGATTTAGATGGATTAATGATATTTGATTTAGTATCGAATACCAGTACAATTGCTAACGGATTAGGTAATGTTAGTGTTAGCTACTATTTAGCTTTGGATGGAGCTGGATACCCAATTAATCAAGTTGCAGATGCAACAGCATATACAAATGATCCGGTATTAGGAATGCCACAGCCAATTTATGTGTTAGTAGAAAACAATGATACTGGATGTTATGGAGTGAGTTCATTTAACTTAATAGTGAATACAGTTAGTTATACATCATTAGCAAATATATATACGTGTGATGATGATAACGATACTTTTGGGTATTTTGATTTAGCAGCTGCTGAATCACAAATGACAGGAGGAGCAACTAACTTAGATGTTACTTTTCATGAAACACTAGCAGAGGCAGAACAAGGAGTGGGAGTTATTCCAACAGGTGTTTTGTATCAAAATGTTGACACCGATGGAAATGGGTCAGGAGATGTTCAGGAACTGTACTTAAATATTACAGACACGAACACTGGGTGTAGTTATACAGCTGAGACTATTATATTGAATGTAATAGCAAGTCCCGAATTACCAGAAGGGCCATTAACATATTCTTTATGTGAAGATGCCGGAAGTGCTGACGGATTTGTAGTATTTGATTTAGTAAATTACGGTCAAACGATTTTATTATCGAACATTGATCCGAGTACATTGCCAGGAGATTATATAGTAACGTATTACACAGGGATATTAGCATCAGGATTACCGGACCCCACAATGATTATTGCTAATCCAAATGCTTATGAAAATACTGGCACACCAGACCAGGTTATTTACGCAAGTGTGATGCATACAACTACAGGTTGCGAGATTATTATAGAGGTGATTTTACATGTTGATTTATTACCAACGGCAAATTATACCCCTGTTGACGTGTGTGATGATAATGATGTAAACGACCCAGATAATAATACCTCTGACGGATTTGTTGAATTAGATTTAACAAATTACATAGATCTTATTACTGGAGGAAGTACAGGAGTTGAAGTAGAATTTTATACAACGCAAATTGCAGCTGAGTCTGGATTAGGGACAGCAACAATTCTTCCAGGAGACTTTATTGATGAACCTACCACTTATGTTAATATAGTAAATCCACAAGCTATATTTTCAAGAGTGTATAGTCCTTCAACAGAATGTTATGCAGTAGCAATTTTATTAATAGATGTTAAACCTAACCCGACACCTTTAAGTAACTTAGAAATTATAGCTACTTTAGGAAATGAAGGCGTTATGGAAGAATGTGATGGAAATATTGATGGATCTGGAGTGTTTTCAGAGCAAATAGCAACATTTGATTTAACACAATGGGAAACATTAATAGTTGATGGAGAAACCGGAGTATCTGCAAGTTACTATACGAGTATTGATGATGCGGAATCAGGAACAAATGCTATTTCAAATCCAGCTACTTATAATAATACTTCAAATCCACAAACGATTTATGTAAGTGTGATTAACGATGGTTCAGGGGTTGCTACAAATGGAACAGGCTGTGCTACTATAGTTGAGTTTGAATTACGAGTACCGGTACCAAGTATTCAAGTTGTACCAAGTAAAACTGTAATTTGTGTAGATGTAAATGGGGTGCCATTAACAAACACTTCTTTACCGGTGTTAACAGCAACAGCAGGACCACAAACAGCAGTTTTATACGATTACCAATGGACTTTTAATGGTGTAGCAATACCAGGAGCAACAAATGAAACCTACTCAGTAACACAACCAGGAAATTATTTTGTTACAGTTTCTGGACCAACTGATCTTGATTGTATCAATATCTCAGAAGTGATTACAATAGACGTTTCGGGAGTTCCTGATAATTTTGATGCTAATGTAACAACAACTGCATTTGCAGCATCGCATCAAATACTAGCGGAATCTACATCAACACTTCCAGGAATTGTTTTCTGGTATAGTTTAGATGGAGCAGAAGCAACAACTAGTGGATTATTTAATGATGTAACACCAGGAATCCATACCGTAACTATAACTGACGGGCAAGGATGTTGGTCGGAAGATGTTAGGGTGACTATTATTGATTACCCACATTTCTTTACACCAAACGGTGATGGCGTAAATGAGACTTGGAAAATCATTGGTCAAGAAGGAATTCCAATATCACAAATTTACATTTTTGATCGATTTGGGAAGTTGTTAAAGCAATTAGATCCTGATGGAGCTGGATGGGATGGAACTTACAATGGTAATCAAATGCCAGCTACTGATTACTGGTTTAAGATTTTATATATTGAAGGAAATGAGCAAACTCAAAAAGAGTTTAAAGCACATTTCTCTTTAAAGAGGTAAAAGTAAATCAATACTTTGCATTAATCTATTCTAGGTTAATGTAAAGTATTGATTTTTTAATTATAGAAACAGAGATTAAAGACTATCAAAACCTGTTGTAAATCAATCAATTTTGGGAAATAAAAACCACGCTGAATAGCGTGGTTTTTATTTTATAGGAGAGGCTACTTATTTGTACTTCTCCATAAATTCTTCCGACTTTATAACCATTTGCTTGCTTCCAGTATAGAAAGGGATGCGTTGGTGTAACTCTGTAGGTTGTATATCCATAACTCGTGTAAACCCATCACTCGCTTTTCCTCCTGCTTGTTCAGCAATAAAAGCCATAGGATTACATTCATATAGTAAACGTAATTTTCCGTTAGGAGAGGTTTTACTTCTTGGGTAGATGTAAATACCACCTTTTAATAAATTTCTATGGAAATCGGCAACTAATGACCCGATGTATCTTGCTGTATATGGTCTATCACCTTCTTCTTCTTTACAATAGTTTAAGTAGGCTTGCATTCCTTTTTCAAAGTGAGCGTAGTATCCTTCACTTACAGAATAAATTTTACCAGTTTCCTTAATTTTCATATTAGGGTGTGATAAGTAAAAAGTACCAATAGCTGGGTTTAATGTAAAACCATTTACACCATGACCAGTTGTGAAAATCATCATAGTAGAAGTACCATAGGCTACATAACCAGCTGCAACTTGTTTGTTTCCAGGTTGCAGAAAATCGTCTATAGTTACTGGAGTTCCAGATGGAGTTACTCTTCGGTATATAGAAAAAATTGTTCCAACAGATACGTTTACATCAATGTTTGATGATCCGTCTAAAGGATCCATCATTAACACGTAGTTGTTTTCATTCTTTTTGTTACTTCCTTCAACTATTACGAAATCATCCTCTTCTTCAGAAGCTATTCCACAAACAATTTCCCTGTTGATTAAAGTTTCTTTGAAAATATCATTAGCATAGACATCTAATTTTTGCTGAGCTTCTCCTTGAATGTTAATTTCTCCAGCAGCTCCAGTAATATCTACTAATCCAGCTTTTCTAATTTCATGATTAACTACTTTAGCAGCCAATCTAATGGAATTAATTAATCTTGAAAGTTCACCAGACGAGTACTGAAAACTTTGTTGGTTTTCAATAATAAATTCACCTAGTGTTTTGTGTTTATTTGTCATAAGTAGTTGTGTGTCTTATTTGTTGCAAAATTACATAAAATATTTGTTTTAATCTCACCAGTAGGTTTAATTCCCCCTTCTTGTAATTAATGAAATTCATCTATTAATAGGTATACTTATTTATATTAGGTGTGTTTATGTGCTGGTTTCTACTTAATAAATAAAACTAAGTAGTTTTTGGTGTAAATAAAAAAGGCATCAATCTAAACTATTGTTCTAGCAAAATATAAGCATAAGAATATATTAATTATAAGGCATGTTAAACTAACAAAATATAGTATTTTAGTTAACTAAACTTGAGTGAAACATTATTTTGTTAAATATTTGATGATCACTTGGAAAGAGGAAGTTATAAATATAACTTTGTGTGAAATTTAAAAGAAAAGATAGTGTCACTTAAAATAAGAAAAGCTAAAACAGAAGATTTATCATCTGTATTGCAGTTGATAAAAGAATTAGCCGTTTTTGAAAAAGAACCTCATGCTGTTGAAGTTACTTTGGAGCAATTAATTAATGATTATGTAAATGAATCATTCAATTGTTTGGTGGCTGAATTAGAAGAGGAAATAGTAGGGATAGCACTGTATTATCATCGATACTCTACTTGGAAAGGTAAAACAATTCATTTGGAAGATTTAATGGTGACCCAAAGTCAACGTGGAAAAGGAGTAGGTAAAGGTTTGTTAAATGAAGTAGTTTCCATCGCTAAAGCGGCTAATTTAAAAAGAGTTGAGTGGAATGTTTTGGATTGGAATACTTCAGCAATTGATTTTTATAAAAGCGTTGGTGCTACAGTTTTTAATGATTGGTTGGTAGTGCAATTAGATGAAAAAGGAATAAAAAATTATTAAGCATGCAAGTATTTAAGTTTGGTGGTGCTTCAGTCAAAAATGCTGAAGGAGTAAGAAATGTAGCCAAGGTATTACAGAAAATAGGGTATAAAGAAACTCTAGTGGTTGTTTCGGCAATGGGCAAAACTACTAATAAATTAGAGTTGGTGGTAAAGGCATACTTTGAAGATAAATCAAAATTACAAGTACAGATACAAGAAATTATTACTTGTCATGAAGAAGTGTTATTTGATTTGTTTCCGAACAAACAACATGCCGTTTACAAAAATATAAATATTTTATTTGATGAATTAACTGGTTTTTTAAGTAGGAATAAATCTCCAAATTATAGTTTTGTTTACGACCAGGTGGTTGGTTATGGAGAACTTATTTCAACAAAAATTATTTCAACCTATTTAAATGAAATAAGTATTAGTAATATTTGGTTAGACATAAGATCGATAATTAAAACTAATAATTTTTATCGGGATGCAAAGGTGAATTGGGAACAAACAAAAATAAATGTAACCAATCACATTAAAAACTCGTCACTACACATAACTCAAGGTTATATAGCTTCTGACGCAAATAATTTCACAACAAGTTTAGGTAGAGAAGGGAGTGATTATACCGCTGCAATACTAGGCTATTGTTTAAATGCAACAAATGTGACAATTTGGAAAGATGTTGCTGGAGTATTAAATGCTGATCCAAGATTTTTTAAGGAAACACAATTGTTACATCAAATATCTTATGAAGAAGCAATAGAACTTGCTTTTTACGGAGCTTCTGTAATTCATCCTAAAACACTACAGCCTTTACAACGAAAAGAGATTCCGTTATATGTCAAGTCGTTTTTTAATCCTTTAGATAAAGGAACTTGTGTAAGTAAAGGAAAACAATTAGATCCTTTTATTCCGTGTTTTATTGTAAAAAATAATCAAATTTTAATATCGTTGTCTTCTTTAGATTTTTCATTCATTGTAGAAGAAAATATAAGCGAAATATTTGCACTACTTCACCAGTATAAGTTAAAAGTAGATGTAATTCAAAATTCGGCAATAAGCTTTTCTGTGTGTGTGAATGATACATATAAGAACATTGGAGGATTACTTCAGGAATTACGTTCGAAATTTAAGGTTTTATGTAATGAAAATGTGTCACTATATACAATAAGGCATAGTACTACAGCGGCATTGGAAAAAATTATAAGCGGAAAAAATGTGTTATTGAAACAAGAAAAGGATAACACTGTACAGCTAATCACAAGCAATTAGTTCATAAAAATGTTTATTTTGACTACATTTGATACTTAGTCAAGAAAACAATGGGATTAGTAACGTCAAAAGAATTAGCCAAAGCAATAAACTTAGATAAGTTTGGGTTTATAGGGACATTTATTGGTTGGGTTTTGATGAAAACGTTAAGAATAGATGCTATAAATGATGTTTATGATAAAAACAAGCATTTACAAGGGCTTGAGTTTTTAAATGCACTGTTAAATGATTTACAAATAAAATTTGAAATTCCCGAGGAAGATTTAAAGCGAATACCCAAAAAAGGATCATTTGTTACTGTTTCAAACCATCCATTAGGAGGCATAGATGGCGTGTTGTTGTTAAAAATAATTTTAGAGCAGCGAAGTGACTATCAAATAATAGCTAATTTTTTATTAAGCAGGATAGTACCTATGAAACCTTATATAATTCCTGTAAATCCTTTTGAGGATAGGAAGGATATAAAGTCTAGTATTGGCGGATTCAAACAGGCTATACTGCATTTAAAATCGGGTGCTCCACTTGGAGTATTCCCTTCAGGAGAAGTGTCAACAAAAAAAGAAGACGACTCAGTTGTAGATAAACAATGGGAGCCATCTGCAATGAAGTTGATTCAAAAAGCACAAGTGCCAATATTACCTATATATTTTCATGCAAAAAACAGTAGCTTATTTTATAAGTTGTCCAATATTAGCGATATATTAAGATCGGCTAAATTACCATCCGAGCCATTAAGCCAAAAAAATAGAATTGTAAAAATACGCATAGGAAAGCCCATCTCATTAAAAGATCAAAAAGAGCATACAAACTTAGAGGAATTCACTAGTTTTATAAGGAAAAAAACATACATGCTATCTAATCCTTATGAAAAAGATACGGTGTCGTTAAAAGATGCAGCAACATCTACAATTAAAAAAACAATTACTCCAGTATCAGCTCCGAAAAAAATTGTGACATCTGTAAGTTCCGAGTTGATAGAAAAGGAGGTAGAAAACTTAAGAGGGTATGATTGTAGGTTGTTAGAAAGTAAAAATTACGAAGTTTTTTTAGTTTCTGCAGATAAAATACCTCATATTTTAAAAGAAATTGGACGATTGCGTGAAATAACATTCAGGGCAATTGGTGAAGGAACAAATAAAGCAATTGATTTAGATAGTTGCGATAGTTACTATCATCATATGTTTTTGTGGGATAATGTAACCAAAAAAATTGCAGGAGCTTATCGAATGGGGTTAGGAGCAAAGATTTTTGCTAAATACGGAATAGATGGATTCTATTTACAGGATTTATTCAGGTTTGAACCCGAATTATATGGTATGATGAGTGAGTCCATTGAAATGGGACGAGCTTTTATTATTAAAGAATATCAACAAAAACCAATGCCTTTATTCCTTTTATGGAAAGGAATAGTACATACAACACTTCGTTTTCCGGAGCATAAATATTTAATTGGAGGGGTGAGTATTAGTAATCAATTTTCGTCATTTTCGAAATCGTTAATGATAGAGTTTATGAAATCTCATTATTATGATCCATATGTAGCACAATACATCAGACCTAAAAAAGAATTCAAAGTTCAGTTAAAGGATGCAGATAAAGATTTTGTTTTTGATGAAACCAAAGCCGATTTAAATAAGTTTGACAGAATAATTGATGAATTGGAACCAGGACTACGAATTCCTGTACTACTTAAAAAATACATCAAACAAAATGCAAAAGTTATCGCATTTAATGTTGATCCGTTATTTAACAATGCAGTTGATGGTTTAATGTATATTAAAATTGCCGATTTGCCAGAAAGTACTGTGCGGCCTGTTATGGAAGAATTTCAAGCTGAATTAGAACGTAAATTTATGGAAAATAAAGAGTAGCTCAGTTTTTACTTTTATAAAGAATAGAGTTTAAATGAGCGTATGAAGTGTTTATTAATACGATAATAAAAAACTCACTTCCTTAAAAGTGAGTTTTCAACTTGTATTAAAACCATCCTTTGTGATTAACTTGGTATATTTCCACAAACTCTTCGTCAGATTTTGTGAGGTAAGTAATACCTTCAATGATAGCTATTATTTTCATTACTATAGCCCCAAGACCACACGTAAGAACAGATACGAGTAACATAGTTAATCCTTCTTTTGTGTATCCTAGTACAAATTTATGTACACCAAAAACACCTAAAAAAATACCGAGAACTCCTGCTAAAATTCGTTTGCTTTCTTGGTTGTGATTATGTTGGTGTATTGTGTTTCCGTTTTTATCTACTATTTCCATGTTCTTTTTTTTGTTTATTTAAAAGCCTTGTCTATTGGTTCCCAAAGTTCAATTTTATTTTCTTCCGGATCTAAAACCCAGCCAAACTTACCATATTCGTATTCTTCCATTTCACCAACTACAGTCACACCTTCATTTTTTAGGTCGCTCAAGAGTTTTTCTAGGTTTTGAACTCTAAAATTTATCATAAACTCTTTTTTACTAGGGTTAAAATATGAAGTGTCCTTTTTAAAAGGACTCCATTGTGTTGTAGCATCATTTCCCTGTTTGTCTTTCCACCAAAATGTACATCCATAATCATCGGTGTTTAGTCCGAGATGTCTACTGTACCAATCTTTTGTTGTCTTTGGGTTTTCAGTTTTGAAAAATACGCCCCCAATTCCAGTAACTCGATTTGAAGTAACTTCTGGAGAGCTAACTTCAGTATTGTTATTTAAAATAAAAATAGCTTTAATTTTAGCTACAATTGTTTCTGCTAGTTTTATTTTGGATTCAATTGTCCAGCCTGCAACGTGGGGAGAAAGTATTACATTGTCTGAATGGATTAAATATTCAAATGCGCTTGGTAACACTTCGTTTTCAAATAAGTGCTCGAATGAGCTTTTTTCATATTCCAAAACATCTAGCCCAGCTCCGAGAACCATACCGTTTTTTAAAGCGTTTACTAAGTGTTTTGTAACAACAGATGACCCTCTAGCGGTATTTATTAACCAAAATGGTTTTGAAAATTCTGCTATAAATACATCGTCAATCATTTTGTGTGACAATGTATTGAAAGGAGTATGAAGGCTTAAAACATCAGTTTTATTTTGTAACTCCTGTAAACTTACTTGTTTACAATTTTCATCACCAACACCATCTTTAATATCATAACAAATTACTTCAACATCAAAACCTCTTAGCTTTTTTGCAAAGGATTTCCCCATGTTTCCATAACCAATTAAACCAACTGTTTTTCCATCTAACTCAATGCCTCTATTTGCTTCACGAAGCCATTTTCCATTTCGTACTTCTTTGTCGGATTTATTAAGTTTATTAAATAAGGAAAGTAGCATTCCGAGCGCATGTTCGCCAACAGCATTGCTGTTTCCTTCAGGAGCAGCAATTAATTCAATGCCTTTTTGTTTAGCATAATCACAATCAATACTCTCTAATCCAGCGCCAACGCGAGCAATAAATTTCAATTTAGTAGCAGCGTCAATAAATTGTTTGTCAATTTTAAACCTACTTCTAATTACAATACCATCATAACGCGCAATTGTTTGTTCTATTTCGGGTTTTGTAGCAGTATAATTTTCATCATTAGAGAACCCTAGGTCATTTAATTGGCTTAGTAATAAAGGATGATTATTGTCAATATGTAATATTTTCATAGAAAAATAATAAGTATTCAAAGATACGAATGAAAATTTCAAAAAAACCGATGTTGATTTCTATTATTATTTGAGAAACATAAATTTTATGTTAGAAAATGTTTTTGTATGAAAGTAACCTGCTGGCATTGAGCTTATTAGGTGTTAATTTGTAATAAATAGTTTGTTTTTATGTTATAAAAGTGTAAATTGCTCGACTAATAAAAAAATTTAACCCAGGATTATTATGAAAAAAATACTACTTAGCGTTGTGGGGCTGCTTTGTTTAGCTGTTATTGGTTATATAACATATGATAAACAAGAAATTTCTACAACAGAAAATAATACAATTGCGAGTATTAAAGATTCGCATAGGAAATTTTCAGCAAATTCCCCTTTTGAAGAAGTGTCTAAGCTTTCAAAAAAAGAGAGAAAAGCACAAGGTTTACCACCTAATAAATATTTAGAAAGAGAATGGGAGTTAACAATAAACCCTGAATCAGGAAGACCAACTCCTGAAAACTTATATGAAATTAAACAATTAATGAACGAAGCTCACGCTCAGGCGAGAATTTCTGGTGATGCACCTGATAATAATTGGGTTGAAAGAGGTCCAAATAATGTAGGTGGTAGAACTAGAGCTGTTATGTTTGATCCTAATGATGCAACTAATGAAACTGTTTTTGCTGGAGGAGTTAGTGGTGGACTGTGGAAAAACACTAACATATCTAATGCGAGTTCTGTTTGGACTCAAGTAGTTATTTCTGAAAACCTAAATGTTTCTTGTATTGTTGCTGATCCAAATAATTCAATGGTTTTTTATCTAGGTACCGGAGAATCATATACACGTGGTGATGCAAATGGTAATGGAATATGGAAGTCTACAGACGGTGGAACTTCATGGGCACAAGTGTTTGGAGGAATCAGTGGAGCAACTACATTTCAGTCTGCTTCTGTTCTTACTGTAAATACGCCAGCAGGAATTGCTGCTGATTACCCATGTTATCCTACTACTGGATTTGGTAGTGCTATTACTTCAGTGATGACAGCTGATTTTATATTGGCAGATGATGGTGCAGCTCCAAATGATGACGGTTGTACAGCTTTTGTGAATGGTGGAGCAATGGCTGGTAAAATAGCATTGATAAGAAGAGGGACATGTACTTTTGTAACAAAAGTTAAAGCAGCTCAAGATGCTGGTGCAATTGGTGCAATTGTAATGAACAATGTTGCTGGTGTGCCAGTTGCAATGGGAGGTGAAGATGCTACAATTACAATACCTTCAGTAATGATATCAATGTCAGATGGTGATACATTAGTAGCTCAATTAGGCGGAGGTGTTAATGGATCTTTAAATCCTTCTACAGGAGAATATACTGGAAATTTAGTTCCAGGAGCACAACATATTAATGATCTTGTTGTTAGAGATAACGGAGGAACTTCGGAAATTTATGCAGCTGTTGGTGCTAATATCTATGCAGGAGCATATATTGGTGTTGATAGCTATGGTTTATATAAATCAGTAGATGCTGGTGGAGCATGGACACAATTAACATTACCTTTAACTGCTGGAGGAAATAAATATACACCAAATGATATAGCAATAGCAGCTGATAATAAAGTATGGATAGGAACTACAAATACAACTATTACTGGAGATGGTGGTGGAAATGTATTAGCGTCTACTAATGCTGCAGGAACTACATTTGAAAATAAATATACGATAGCTAATGGAGCTAGAGTACAAATTGTAGCGTCGGAAACTAATGCTGGTACTTTATATGTATTAGCAGCAGTGAATACACTAAACGTACTAGGAACAGCATATGAAGCCCCATACCTAGGAATGATAAAAACAACAAATAGTTTTACATCAACAACCAATATGGCGCTACCTAATGGGAATTCAACTGACGCAGATGATTTCACTAGAGGGCAAGCTTTTTACGATTTAGTAATTGCTGTTGATCCTACCAATGATCAAAATCTTTTTGTAGGAGGAATTGATTTGTTTAAATCTACGAACGCAGGAACATCATGGTCTCAATTTTCATCATGGTATGGAAGTGGTTTTCAGGAAGTTCATGCTGATCAACATGCTATTGTATTTGCTTCAGCAGCATCAAATAAAATGCTTTTTGGAAATGATGGAGGTGTGTTTTACTCATCAAACAGTGGTACTACTACAAGTTCTAGAAATTCAGGGTATAATACTTCTCAATTTTATAGTATAGGTGTAGCGCCAACATCTTCAGGTGGAGATAATTTCGCAGGAGGATTACAAGATAACGGTACACAAGCATTTAACAATGCCTCTGCAGGAATGAATGGATCAGTTGAAACACAAGGAGGTGATGGAGCTGCAACGGATTATGATCAAGATACAGGAAATTACTATATTTCAAATTATGTATATAATGATAATATTAATCAAAGAAACCTTAATGGTACTCTAAAAAAGTCACTGAATAGTGAAAGTGGATCAAGAGGAGATTTTATTAACCAGCAAGACTTAGATTCGAACTTAAATATATTATATACAAATTATACTGATGGTACTACGTATCAAATAAGAAGGTATAAAATACCAAATTTTGGAGCTGTACAAAAAACAATACTTTCAGATGCATTACTTACAAGTGGAGGAGCTCCTACTGCATTTAAAGTATCTCCTTTTACAACAGGGTCTACTAAATTATATATAGGAACGTATTTTGGTGATTTATTAAGAGTAGATGGGGCAGACGGGAATACTCAAACATGGACAAGTATCGGTACAGATGATTTTATAGGTAGTATTTCGGATGTTGAATTTGGTGCTACTGAGTTAGATATTTTTGTTACAATGCATAATTATGGTGTTGAAAGTGTTTGGTATACTTCTGATGGAGGAACAACTTGGGCAGCTAAAGAAGGAAACTTACCTGATATGCCTGTAAAATGTATTTTACAAAATCCACTGAATACTGAAGAAGTTGTTATTGGAACAGAATTAGGAGTTTGGTATACAAATAATTTTTCATCTGCTAGTCCAAATTGGCAATCTGCTTTTAATGGGATGAGTAATGTTAAAGTTACTGATTTAGACATGAGAGATGATTACGCTGTATATGCTTCTACTTATGGGAGAGGAGTGTTCTCTGGAGTGTTTACTGCTGCGCCATTATCAATTAGTGATAATGAATTGTCAGTAAATACGATAAAAATATATCCAACATCATCTGATGGTAATGTGTTTGTAAAATCGACAATAAATTATAATGACACTAAAGTAACTGTATATGATGTTAACGGTAAGTTGTCTTTTGAATCTGATATGGAATTATTTTCAAATAGAGAATCAAAAATCGATTTAACAAAATTAAGTACAGGAATGTATTTTATTAATTTATCAGCAGAAAACTTAAATAAAACGATAAAGATTATTAAGAATTAATAACCTAGTCGTGTACAAAATAGTTGTGCAGGAATAATAAAAAGAGCTAGCAATTTAAAATTGCTAGCTCTTTTACTTTTTCAGATGTTTCTTTATTTCTAGAGCTATTTTATGAGGAGATAGTCCAACGAAATTATATAACTCTGCAACGGTTCCGTGCTCAATAAAATTATCAGAAACTCCAAGTGTTTGCACGGTGTTTTTATAAGAATGTTTTGTTGAAAATTCTGATATTGAACTTCCGAATCCACCTATAATAGTTCCGTCTTCTATAGTGAAAATTATGGAATGATTTTTGAAAACAGTGTGTAATAAGCTCTCATCCAAAGGTTTAACAAACCTCATGTCATAATGCGAAATCTCCTTAATTTCAGTATCAGTTAAGTAGTTATATACGTCTTGTAGCGAATTACCAATATGGCCAATGCTGAGTATGGCTATTTTACGTCCCTCTTTAATACAAATCCCTTTTCCTATTTCAATTTCCTGATAAGGCTGCTTCCAGTCAATCAATACGCCTCTTCCTCTAGGGTATCTAATTGCTATAGGAGCATTTAAACCTAGTTGTGCAGTATATAAAATGTTACGCAATTCAACTTCATTTCTAGGAGAGAAAATTATCAAGTTAGGAATACATCTTAAAAAGGCTAAATCGAAAACTCCATGATGTGTTGCTCCGTCCTCTCCAACGAGTCCTGCTCTGTCTAAACAAAAAATAACAGGTAAATTTTGTAACGCAACATCATGTATGATTTGATCATAAGCACGTTGTAAAAAAGTAGAATAAATATTACAATATACGGGTATGCCCTGGGTTGCCATTCCGGCAGCTAAAGTAACCGCATGTTGTTCAGCAATTCCCACATCAATAGCACGTTTTGGTAAGACATCCATCATTATTTTTAAGGAACTTCCTGTTGGCATAGCAGGTGTTATTCCTATAATTTTTTCATTTTTAAGAGCTAAATCAAGTAGGGTTTCTCCAAAAACATCTTGATATTTTGGAGGTTGAATAGTGGTTGAACTAGGGTTTAATTCGCCAGTTATGGCATTAAATTTTCCAGGAGCATGATATTTTACTTGGTCTAGTTCAGCCTGTTTTAATCCTTTTCCTTTTGTGGTGATTACATGTAGGAATTTAGGGCCTTTTACTTTTTTTAATCGATTAAATTCAGAAATTAATGTATCAAAATTATGCCCGTCAATAGGACCAGAATAGTCAAAGTTTAAGGCTTCAAATATATTGTGTTGGTGGTTAGCTTCTCCTTTTTTAATAGCTGTAAAGTATTGTTTTAGGGCGCCAACACTTGGGTCAATTCCTATTGCATTATCATTTAAGATAACTAATAAATTAGCATTGGAAACACCAGCATGATTTAAGGCTTCAAAGGCCATTCCGCTAGCAATTGAAGCGTCGCCTATTACTGCAATATGTAATTTTTCGGTTTCTCCTTTAAGATTTGAGGCCATAGCCATTCCTAAGGCTGCAGAAATTGACGTGGATGAATGTCCAACGCCAAAAGTATCATATATGCTTTCATTTCGATTAGGAAATCCTGACAAACCTCCTAGTTGCCTATTGGTATGAAACTGTTCACGTCGTTCGGTTAAAATTTTATGACCATAAGCTTGGTGTCCAACATCCCAAACTAATAAGTCATTTGGGGTGTCAAAAATATAATGCAATGCAATAGTTAATTCTACTACTCCTAAACTAGCTCCTAAATGCCCTTCCTTTACGGCAATAACGTCAATAATAAAATCACGCAACTCTTTTGCTAGCGTTGGTAATTGACTTTTTTCAAGTAGCCTTAAGTCAATGGGATTGAATATTGTGTGGAGTAATTTGTCTGACATAAGGCAAAAGTAGTATTTTTACTGCTATGGAAGAATTGTTTTCAGATGAATACTTTATGAAGAAGGCGCTTCAAGAGGCAGAAATGGCTTTTGAGAAAGGAGAAATACCTGTTGGCGCAGTAATTGTTGTGGATAATAGGGTTATTGCAAGAGCGCATAATTTAACGGAGTTGCTAAATGATGTAACGGCACATGCAGAAATGCAAGCAATAACAGCTGCAGCAGATTTTTTAGGAGGGAAATATCTTAAAAAATGCACACTATATGTGACTTTGGAACCTTGTCAAATGTGTGCTGGAGCGCTGTATTGGTCGCAGGTAGATACTGTAGTTTACGGAGCAAAAGATAGTACTAGAGGTTTTGTGAACATGGGAACAAAATTGCACCCAAAAACAACTTTTAAAGGAGGAGTGTTGGCAGAAGAATGTAGTGGTTTAATGAAACGTTTTTTTGTAGAACGAAGAAACCTAAAGTAAGCATAGGAATTGTTTTTAGTTCCTATGCTTAGTAAGTGTATGATTAATTATTTTTCATTTGATCAGGATTACTTTCTCTCTGAGCTAATATTCCTTTCTTGTTTTCTAGTGCTAAAACAAACTGAGGGTCTATTTTTAATGCTTCATCAAAGATAGTAACAGCTTTGTTAATATTGCTTTTATCAAGGTTGTATTCTATCAGTCCAAGAATATTTAAAAAAGCTGCTTTTATTGGGGTTTCTATGTAGCTGTTGTCTTTTATAAAAACTCTTATTTTTTCATCTTTTGAGTTTTGTAAACCATAATTTATGGTTGCTTTAGCTTCGCCAAAACGTTGAATACTAAACTGTAATTGTACTAACTCATATGCATCCAAAACACTTTTTGTTTTCTGAATTAAAGCTTCGTAATTTTCAATTGCTTTTTTAGGATTGTTTAAGTTTTTAAAGCCAATAGCTATCGTTTTTAAAGCTAAAGCTGAAGTTGAATTACCAACAATTTTAATAGCTTGCTTAGGTTTGTTTGCTTGTAAGTACATATAACCTAATGTGTCCTTTTTAGCTTGAGATGGAGCTAAGATAATTAAGTGACTTAAGCCTTCAATAGCGCCGTCTAAATTATTGTTTTCTAGCATCATTTTATAATACTTTTGGTAATGAGCTGTTAATGCTGTATGTGTGTTATTTTCTTTTTTCTTTTTTTGAGCTTTTACTGTGGAAATAGTAAGTAGTACAACAAAACAAAGTATTAAATTTTTCATGGTATTTTTATAAATAGAATTACAACTAAAGTATTAAATTATTTTTAAATACATAATTTAGTGATTTACATAATTTTTTTGAAGAAACTTCTTTTATTATAGGGTTTGGATTGTCCTTACATAAAGGAGCTGGTAAGTTTAATGTTTCACAACAGGTGTTGTAATAGTTTCTTTTTTGTGGGTGGTGAGGGTTTACGAGATTAAAAATTTCATTTGAAATGTCAGATTTTATTAGTTTTTCAATAATAGCAATACAATCCTCTAAATGAACCAGGTTGATAAGTTCGTTGGAAGATTGTATTATTTTTTCTGATAAACGATATGCAGGATGTCTGTTTGGTCCTATTAAGCCACCTAGGCGTATTATATTGGATTTAAAGTTTGTGTTGTTCAGTAGTAGCTGTTCTATTTCAGTAATTTGTACAACAGTATCTCTTGTGGGGTTAACTTTAGTTTCTTCGGTAATAAGTCCTCTTGTATTTCCGTAAACAGAAATGGAACTTGTATAGGTAACTCGTTTTATTGTTGAAGACTCAATTTTAGAAATCAAGTTTTTAATAGTTTCCTTGTGATTCTTTAATCGCGGTGGAATTGTGATTATTAATTCCTCTACATCTAAAAACTCATTTAAATTATTTTCAAAGTTGTCTAAATCTAAAACAAACGATTTTATACCTGCATCAATTAGTGTTTTTTCTTTCTCTATAGAAGTTGTACTACCATTTACCTGGTAACCTGATTTTAATAACTGTAAGGCTAATGGTAATCCTAACCACCCACAACCTAATATGGCAACTTTAGTCATTAAATAGCAAAGTTTTTTTGACAATAATAGCGTCGTTAATAACAAATGGTTTTGGTATCATATTATCCTCTCTTTTTTTGATATTCAAAGTAGCGTTACTTAATAAATCATGTGAAATTTCAAATAGTTCTATATGCGGAATACTATCTTTATGAAGACTAAAACTCAATTCTAAAGGTTCGTAATCAACTACATGATAAGTCGCTATTTTTGGGCTGTTAGTGTTGAAAAACTTAGAGTCTGTTTTTGTGTTTATCTCTGTGCCATTAATACTAAAATGATTAAAGCTATTTTTGGTATTTGAATTAATATCAATACTATTTAATTTTCGCTTATTTAAAATGCATACTTGTATGCTTCGTTCTTGATTAATAATAGTATCAAGTGAAACTTTATAATCGGTATCGAGAAGTGTTATTTTTGGTGCATTTGAAACAGTACTAAAAGGAGTTTTGTATTTGCTACTAAACGTAATACTTGTATCGTTGCTAATAGTATCTTTAAAGTAAGGAGAATTCCAATTGTCAAGAATCTTATCATAGCTTAACCAATAACTTTTGTGCGTGTCATTATCTTGTAAATACACCAAACTGTTCGGTTTTGGCTGCTCCGAAGTAAATTCACTTTTTAAATGAGCTGCTAAGAAAATAATACCTGAAGCAACTAATAATAAATGACCTAGTGATTTTTTTCTTCTAATAAACCCAAAAAAAGGTAATAATAATCCAAATAACAACACGATTAAAACACTTGAAGCTACTACAATTTTTAAACCTAAAGCAATAGGGAATTGCTGGATAAAAGGCGCTAAAATAAAGATAGCAGGTAAGCATAATAGTGTAGTAGCAAGTATGCTTGGTTTATCATTACGCAGTAAAATAAATAACAGTCCTAGGGCAAAGAATAGAGGGATAATAAAAAAACTAGCCCCTTCTAATTCCTGTGAAATACCTAAATTAATAATTAGCCAAATACAAATTGGAGCGATTAATAAATCCTTGGTATTTGCAGTAGTATATACTTTTTTATAAATGTAAAAAGTAACGCTAAGTGAAAGCATTACAAAGAACAAAATATATAGATGTCCGTTGTATGTAAATCCATGTAGTATTTCATTGTAATGAGGATATATTTTTAGGATAGCTTTCCATCCGAAAAAACCAATAATACCATTTATGAACAGTGCCGAAAATAAGGCTAAAAACCCTTTTCCAATTTCCTTGCCGTTTAGCTTTTTATTTCTTTTACCGTAAATTAATATTAGGATGAAAAGAATAAATGCGATAATCACTAAAGGTAAAACCCAAGTGTACGGATAGGAATGCATTCCTAAAGGAGAATTAAAGTAGACATTGTTAGTTGTGCTGTTTAAATTATTCAAATTAGTATTACTAAAATGGTTTAATAATGGCATTAAGTAACTAGCTTGATGTGATAAGGTATTGTTGTTAAGTCGTTCAGGAGTATCCAATTCGGCGTGATAATCATAATGATCATCAATAAATGCGAAGTTGAATCCTTGTATGTTGGCTTCTTTTCTAAATACAGTTAAATCTGTGTCATTAGGTAATTTTTTATAAATACTATAGGCTAGTGAATTTGCAACAGGGTAAGTTGGGTTTGCATTTATAAATTCATTCATTAAAGCCGAATTTCCGTCAGTAGTTTCTACTAACGTATAGGATGGGCCACCACTACCACGGGCTTCAAAGTTCAGGATTAAACCAATGTCTTTAGTCCATGGATGTTCTTTTACAAATAAGCGAGCACCATTTAACCCAAGTTCCTCACCATCTGTAAACAATATAATGATATCGTTTTTATGAGGAGTTCCTTTATTAATAAATGCTCTAATACCTTCGAGTACTGTGGCAACTCCGCTTGCAGCATCGCTAGCTCCTTTTGAGGAATGTCCTGCACTATCATAATGACTCATTAGTACTAATGCTTTTGAGTTATCAGTACCTTTTATTCTAGCTGTTATGTTTTTAACTTTAGCAAAAGTTCCCCAATCACTAAAGCTATTTCCTTCTTGAGTATAAACATCTAAGTTTAATTTTTCAAGTTCATCAATAATATAATTTGCTGCAGATTCATGTGCGCTTGTGCCTACGGCATGTGCCGCGTGTCCTAATTGTTTTACATGATTGAATGCTTTTTTGTTAGAAAAATCTGAATTTGTAGGTTGCTCAATAAAATTGTCTATAGGCATTAATGTTTTGATACTAGCATATGCTGCAAGACAAAATATAAAAAGAGCGATTATTTTTTTAAACATAGTGTTTCAATTAAATGATTGAAAAATTTAACAATTAAAATAACAGTGATTGTAGTATCATTATTCTTTTCTTTTAACCAATGCGTAATATTCATTTTCTAAAGGCAAATAGCCTTGGTCGTATACAAAATAATATATGGTACCAATTTTAGTAGTATAGGTTGAAGTGAAATAAGAAAAATCAAAGCCTTTTTCAATCAATTTACTACGTGATGTTTTTGTTTTGTTTTCGGGATTTAAATCTTCTAAAACTCTCCAGTTTTTCCGCAAACGATTGTTTACATTTCGAATTAAATTTTTAGCATCTTTATTAACTCTATTGTTGTATTCGTTCCTGCAACTGTCATCACAGAATTTCTTATCTGCACGTCCTTTTATAAGTTGCTTGCATTCTAAACAAGTTTTTTCCATGAGTTATTTTTTATATCTGTAATGACCAATTATTGTGTATTCAAATAATACATCCTCTGCCACTTGACCGCTACCAATATTATGAACTATTAAATTGCGTTGTTTGTCGTGAGACTTTTGATGTGTTACAATTCCAATATGTGTGATTGCTCCACCAAGGCTCCAACATACAACATCGCCAGGGAGGTAATCTTTTGCATTTGTAGTAATCGGTTTTTCTGCATGGTGGCGTTTAAAAAACGTCATTAAGTTTGGAACTCTTCTATGATCAATATTAGTATCTGTTCTTTTTAATCCCCATGTTTTTGGATATAGATTGAAATTTTGTTTCATATCCTCGTGAACTTCTTTTTGCAAGTCAATTCCCATTTTTCGATAGGTTCTAATAACTACATCGGTACAAACTCCTTTATTGCTGGGTATGTCGCCATTTGGGTATGCAATTGAAAAATAAGCAGGATCATAAATAATAGTATTGTCAACAATTTCCAGCGCACAAGCGCTTACTTGTTGGAAAAAATCCTGCGCAAAACTTAACTGTATTGCTAGAAATACTATGGTAAACAAGAGTGTTTTTTTCATAATTACTTGTAATATAATCTCCGGACCGTTAGCTTAAAGTATTTAGTACTGAATTTATATGGTTGATAACCAGCACCAAGATACGAAATATCCGTTTACAAACGGTTACAATTGTTTACAATCGACAGTAAGCAAGTAATACCCGACTACAAGCATGATGTAATTTCATCTTTGCAGTGTCGAAACATAGGAACTCGATAGTAGTAAAAAATTAACCAATGCCAGCGATGGCATATAATAATAGATATTATGAGCACATTAAGAAACAAAGTACAGTTGATAGGGAATTTAGGAAGTCAACCAGAGGTAATCACTTTAGATAGTGGTAGAAAATTAGCGAAATTTACAATGGCTACCAATGATAGCTATAAAAACGCACAAGGAGAAAAAATAACAGATACCCAATGGCATAATATCGTTGCTTGGGGAAATACTGCGCAAATAATAGAACAGTATGTAAACAAAGGAGAGGAAGTAGCTATTGAAGGTAAATTAACGTCACGAAGTTATGATGATAAGGATGGTAATAAACGTTATATTACTGAAATAGTTGTAAATGAATTGTTGATGTTAGGAGGGAAGAAATAAAAAATATAGCGATGTTAATTGTATATTTACTTCTAAAAAACAATGAACACAACATATATAATTGGAGGGGTTATCATTCTTCATTTCTTGGTAGGATTCGGGTATTTAATATACAAGTTATCGCCTAAGAAAAAAGATAAGAATTAAAAATATAAAAGCCTTTCAAAGTGTTTGTTTTGAAAGGCTTTTATAAAAGAGGTGTAATTAATTACAATTTATCAGGATTGTAGCCTAAAAACGGAACTTCTGATTCTTTAAAAATAACACCATAATCTTCCAATTCTTTTAATATTGGGGTGTATACTTCTTTTGTAATAGGTAGTTGAACTCCAGGAGTTTTAATTTTACCATTTAGTATTTGTAAAGTAGCAATAGCAACAGGTAAGCCGACTGTTTTTGACATTGCCGTAAAAGTTTGATCGTCTCCTAAAATAACCATTTTAGAATCTATTTGGTGTTTTTTACCATTTAACTCGTATCCAAACTTATGATACATAACAATCATATCTTTATCCTCTTGCTGTAAAGTCCAACTGTCCAATAGTATTTTTTGTAATATCTGAGCAGGTGTAGCATTTACTAAACCAACTTTTTTAGTTGCGCTAAATAAATCTAATTCTAAGTACTTATCCCAAATAACATCATCCTGATCTATTTTTAAACCATGACGGAATTTTAACTCTACAGAATCTGTTGGGCTATATGGTAAAAATGAATTTACATAATCTCTGTAAGTCATTTCAGCAGAATTCTCAATAGTGTACGAATCATCAGTCATACCTAATATAACAAAACTATTCCAAGCACGAGAATATCCTACTCTACGTATGGTTCCTCTGTATAAAGTTTCAACATCTTCTAATCCGTACACGCTTCTGTAACTTAAAGAATCTCTATTGGCGTATCCTTCAAACTTTCCATATCCTTCTACGTCTAAAAATTCGGTTCTTCTGAATAACCTATTGTAAGGTATGTATTTGTATTTCCCTTCTTGTATAAACATTGCAGTTCCACCTTGACCTGCTAAAACAACATTTCTAGGATTCCAAGTAAACTTGTAGTTCCATAAATTGTTATCACTTTCTGGGGCAACTAAGCCCCCACAAAATGATTCAAATAGCATAATTTTACCGCCTTCGTCATGAATGCGATCAATTATTTGCATAGCACTCATATGATCAATCCCTGGGTCAAGACCTATCTCATTCATAAATACTAAGCCTTTTTCTTTAGCTTCAGCATCTAATGCTTGCATTTCATCGCTAATGTATGATGCAGTAACCATATGTTTTCCATAGGCAATACAATCTTTAGCAACTTCAACATGAAAACGTGCAGGAAGCATTGAAATAACTATGTCGGCATTTTGCACAGCTACTTTTCTTTCACCTTCTTTAAAAATGTCAAGCAAAATTGCGGTAGCATTTTTATGGTTTTTTACATGAGTTTTTGCGTTTTCTAAAGACAAATCACCAATGGTAACATGTAGATTTTCTTCCTCAGATTTTCTAATTAGATAGGTAATTAAATTTGAGGCTGATTTTCCTGCACCTATTACTAAAATTTTTCTCATTTTTGTTTGGGGTTTTTGTTACTGTGTTATTTTTATAACACAAATATACAAGTAAGTGATATTTAAAACAATTTTATGAATAAAAGAATATTAATTTCAGCAGTTATATTAGCAATTTTAGCAATTATACTAGGGGCTTTTGGAGCTCATAAATTAAAAGAGTTATTACCACAGCAAAATTTAAATGCATTTGAAACTGGGGTTAGGTATCAGATGTACCATGTTTTTTTATTACTTTTCTTAGGAGTTTTTTCTGGAATATCAGAACGTGTAAAAAAGATAATATATCGATTTACAATAGCGGGTGTGTTGCTTTTTTCTGGGTCAATATATTTATTATCAACAAGTAAGGTGACTTCTATTGATTTTTCCTCAATTGGAATTGTCACGCCAATAGGCGGAATGTTACTTATTGTAGCTTGGGGAGCATTATTGAGAAGTTTTATAAACTTAAAAGCTGATTAAGGCTTGTTTAACAAAAATTGCATACTTTTGCTCTTTATAACTAAATGCAACACAACAACAACAACACTATTATTATGGCTGATAATGATACAAAAAAAATGATTTCGTTAGAACAATATGGAATCAAGAATGCAACAATAAAATACAATTTATCTTCGGATGAATTGCATGACTTAACTATAGCTAAAGGACAAGGTGTTAAGTCTGCTTCTGGAGCTTTAGCAATAAACACAGGTGAATTTACTGGTAGATCTCCAATGGACAGATTTATTGTAAAAGATGCTATTACTGAAGATAAAGTTTGGTGGGGAAATATTAACCTTGCTTTTGATGCGGATAAATTTCAGAAATTATACGATAAAGTAGTTGACTACTTATCAGAAAAAGAAGTTTTTGTAAGAGATTGTTATGCTTGTGCTGATGAAGATTACAAATTAAATATTAGAGTAATAAATGAGCGCCCATGGTCAAACATGTTTGCTCATAATATGTTTTTAAGACCAACAAGTGCAGAGTTAGAAAATTTTAGCCCTGAGTGGACTGTAGTTAACGCTCCAGGCTTTATGGCTGATCCTGCTGTTGATGGAACACGTCAACACAATTTTGCAATTTTAGATTTCACACGCAAAATTGCTTTGATTGGAGGAACAGGTTATACTGGAGAAATAAAAAAAGGAATTTTCTCAGCATTAAACTTTATTTTACCAGTTAATAAAAACACTTTACCAATGCATTGTTCTGCAAACGTTGGTGAAGATGGTGATACTGCAATTTTCTTTGGATTATCAGGAACAGGTAAAACAACTTTATCTTGTGATCCAAAACGTAAATTGATTGGTGACGATGAGCACGGTTGGACAAATGAAAATACAGTATTCAATTTTGAAGGAGGTTGTTATGCTAAAGTAATTGATCTTTCTGCTGAAAAAGAACCAGAAATTTATAACGCTATTAAAAGAGGAGCAATTCTTGAAAACGTTATATTAAATGATAAAGGAGAAGTAGATTTTGAGGATACTTCAATTACACAAAATACACGTGTAAGTTACCCGATTTATCATATCGATAATATTCAAACACCATCAATAGGAAAAAATCCTAAAAATATATTTTTCCTTACTGCTGATGCATTTGGTGTATTACCTCCTATATCTAAGTTAACTCCTGGTCAAGCTGCTTACCACTTTATTTCAGGATATACTGCAAAAGTAGCAGGTACTGAAGCTGGAATAAATGAGCCATTACCAAGTTTTTCTGCTTGTTTCGGAGCACCATTTATGCCGTTACATCCAACAAAATATGCTGAAATGTTAAGCGTAAAAATGCAAGAAGCTGGTGTAAATGTTTGGTTAGTAAACACCGGTTGGACTGGTGGAGGTTACGGAGTTGGTAGCAGAATGAAATTAAGCTCTACTAGAGCGATGATTTCTGCAGCTTTAAATGGAGAATTAAAAGACGTTGAGTTTGTACAACACCCAATTTTTGGATTGGAGATGCCTACAACTTGCCCGAATGTTCCAACTGAGGTATTATACCCTAGAGGAACTTGGTCTGACGCAGCAGCATATGATGCTAAAGCTAACGAATTAGCAGCATCATTTAAAAAGAACTTTGCTCAGTTTGAAGACTATGCGAATGAAGAAATAATGAAAGGTGGTCCGATTGTATAATCGCAATTAGACTCCTAATAATATTAAAAATCCTGAAGTCATGCTTCAGGATTTTTTTTGTTCCAAATTTTGCAATTTAAATTGCTTATATTCGTGTAAATTATAACCTTCTCATAGAATGAATTTTAGAAAAACTGTTTTTATAGGAGCTATTACTTCAATGGCAATTATAGGATGTAAAAAAGAATCGCCAAAAAAAGAAGTAGCAAGTGTTACTAAAGGAATTAATCTAGATTTAATGGACAAGAGTGTAAGTCCTAATCAAGATTTTTTTCAGTTTATTAACGGAACTTGGTTAAAAAACAATACCATACCAGATGATAGAACACGTTGGGGAAGTTTTGATGAGCTTCGTAAAATGACAGATGATGATGTGCTCTTAATTGTAAATAAAGCAATGAATGATACGAGTATAAAAGAAAACTCTGATCAAGCTAAAGCACTTTATTTGTACCAATCAATACTTAATACAGCGCAACGTGACTCTCTTGGAATATCACCAGTAAAAGAGGTGTTAAAAAAGATAGAGACAATTACTAATGTAACCGATTTGCAAGCCTATTTAATGGAGATGGAACCTAAGGGGAGCAATGCCTTTTTTGGTACTTATGTAGGAGCTGACTCTAAAGATAGTAATAAAAACGTAGTGTATCTTGGAGCTGGAAGTACTGGTTTACCTGATAGAGATTACTATATTAAAGACGATGCTGATTCAAAAGAAAAGCGTCAAAAATATGTAGCTCATATTACTAAAATGCTTCAATTTTTAGGTGATTCAGAAGAAGACGCTTCTAAATTAGCAAAGCAAGTTTTAAGTTTCGAAACAAAGTTAGCTACTCCAAAAATGGATAAGGTGGAGAGCAGAGATGCAAGAAATAGATACAATCCAATAGCTGTTACTGAACTTCAGAAAACAGTGCCTAGTATTAATTGGAAAAGCTATTTTACGGAACTAGGAATTGAAAAATTAGATACAGTTATTGTTAGTCAGTTGAAATATACAAAGGCTTTACAAGAAGTTTTTAATGAAGCAAATGTTTCTGATTGGAAAGCATATTTAAAATGGAGTATATTTAATAGTGCGGTTGGAAAGTTAAGTACCGAATTAGAAAAATCTAATTGGGAATTTTACTCTAAAACATTAAAAGGAGCTAAGGAACAACGTCCAGCAAATGAAAGAGCTCTTGGAACTGTTAATAGAACTGTAGGAGAAGCGTTAGGGAAGTTATATGTATCTGAAAAATTCCCGCCAGAAGCTAAGGCTAAGGCTAAAAATATGATTGAAAATGTGTTAAAAGCATTTGAAAATAGAATAAATAATTTAGCTTGGATGAGTGAAAATACGAAGCTAAAAGCAATAGAAAAATTAAAAGCAACTACCGTTAAAATTGGGTATCCTGATAAATGGAAAGACTATAGTGCGTTAAAAATTGAAAAAGAAAATTCATATTTTGATAACATGCAAAAAGTAGCTGCATGGCGTTTTTATGAAAATATAAGTAAACTGAATAAACCAGTAGACAAAACGGAGTGGCACATGTCTCCTCAAACAGTCAACGCATATTTCAATCCATCATATAATGAAATTGTATTTCCAGCAGCTATTTTACAACCACCTTTTTACGATTATAAAGCGGATGATGCTGTAAATTATGGAGGTATTGGCGCTGTAATTGGCCATGAAATTTCGCATAGTTTTGACGATTCGGGAGCGCGTTTTGATAAAGATGGAAACTTAAATAATTGGTGGACAGAAGACGATGCAGTTAAGTTTAAGGCTTTAGGAGACGCATTAGCTGATCAATATTCTGCTATTGAAGTATTGCCTGAAACAAATATCAATGGAGCGTTTACACTTGGTGAAAATATCGGTGATCTTGGTGGAGTAAATGTTGGGTATGATGCATTGCAATTGTATTATGAAAAAAATGGAAGACCTGATAAAATAGATGGTTATACAGGAGAACAACGTTTCTTTATGTCTTGGGCAACTGTTTGGAGATCAAAATATAGAGATGAGGCACTAAAGAATCAAATTAAAACTGATCCGCATTCTCCAGGAATGGTGAGGGCTTCTCAACCACTTAAAAATGTTGATGCGTTTTACGAAGCGTTCAACATTAAAAAAGGAGATAGTATGTATCTGGCTCAAGAAAAAAGAGTGAGAATTTGGTAATTAAAATATCATATGGAATAACAAAAAATCCCGAAGTGACTACTTCGGGATTTTTGCTTTTATAAGATTAAGTAAACGTTCTTATCTTATGTTTGTGGCTAAACTTTGAATTATACGATTTTAAAATAATATTTTCGTGTATATTTAAATGTCAAACTGAGCTTCGCCTGTACTGAGCAATGACGAAGTATCGAAGTCCGCTCGATATATCATGAAGTTCAACAATACGAAATATTAAAATCAAATTCGTATTAGGATGTTTCGTCATGTTGAACTTGATTCAGCATCCCATCCCAATGTGTGTCACCCTGAACTAGATTCAGGGTGACGGTAGCGTTTCAAGGAAATCGTATCGAGAATAGCGATTTTAATTAATTACGTCAATACTAGCTTGTCGAAGTGATTTCATCAACAAGGTATTCTCTATTGTCTTAATTCCTTCATGTCTGAAAGTAAATCGTCTAAGCGGTTTATGATTCTTCCATATACTAAGTTGATGTCCCATTTTCCTATTTTACCGCCAAAAAAAGCTAATACAGCTATGATTAAAATAAAAGGAATTGCTAATAGTGCAGGAAATCCAGCTATAACATAAGTAGTAGGAAATTCTGCTATAAATCCATTTAAAAACATGTTTCCTAGTGTATTTCCTTCAATATCAATATGCCAAAAACCTAATGCCATTGCTATAAATATATAAGGATACATAAAAGTAGACAGCCTAGAGTTTAATGAAACCATGTCCTTCACCCAAGCATCAAAAGTACTTAAGTATTCATAACTGCTTTTGTTTTTATCAATGTTGTTTAGTTGAGTACTATATTTATAAGCAATGAATGAAACCGCTACGAAAAGTAGGCACATTGGCACGCCCATATAAATCATTCTGGTGGCGTAAGATAGTGGAATAATTATCAGCGCAAAGGCTGCAATTCCAATCCTATTTAATTTATACATGCGTTTAAACTTTTCAACAATGTCTATTGATTTCTGATTGTATAAGTCATTTAATTTAGGAGCTACTAAGGCGTCATTTTTTATAAAGCCTTCTTTCCAAATTGTTTCTATAGTTTTTTCCATGATTCGTTTTTTTAATGTGATTGATTTAATATTTTTTTCAAGCGTTCCTTAATGCGTTTAATTCGCACACCAATATTGTTTGTATTTGTCCCCATAATATCAGCTATTTCTTGATAGGGTTTTTCCTCTAAGTATAATAAAATAACCCCTCTGTCAATCTCGGATAATTGTTTGATGGCTTTATACAATTCATTTAGGGATTCATCCGGAAATGCACGACTATCTACTAAAACCTCGTCAGGTAGTATATCGGTAGAAGCATTTTGTTTGTTGTTTTTCTTCTTCTTTAAAAAAGTTAAACACACATTTAATGATAAACGGTATATCCAAGTTGACCAAGCTGATTGTTCCTTGAAGTTGTCTTTACTGCGCCAAATTTGCAAACATACTTCTTGGTAGTAATCCTCAAAATCTTCTTGAGTATCTGTGTATGCTCTACATATCTTGATGATAATTGCGGCATAAGGCAAAATTTGTGTGGTGTAAAAATCGTTACTCACTTTTGGTTTTTTCTTATTTAGTGTCTGAAATAATTATTTATTACAGGTAATTGAAAAAAGTTTAAAAAATAATGCAATGTTCAATGACGGATGACTGCTATCCGAAAGTTTGTTAATTTATTGATACGTGTTAAAGTAAACTCGTTATTTAACAGTGCTTTTCTAGTCTTAAAAAATAAAATCTCAATCTTTCTTATACTAAAAATAGTTGTCAAACTGAGTAGAGCCTGTGCTGAACTTGTCGAAGCTCAATCTGACAATCAATTAAGTTTCATTAAAACTTTCGGATCACAAATTGGTTATAGCACCCTGTCTTCTTTTTCTGCTTTCATATCTAGTAATCGTCCTGCTGCAATACCAATCAACATCCCTATGGATAACCCAAAAGATATCCCTACAGTCCTTTCGATAGCTGTTCCTATTGACAGCCCAATACACATTCCAACGCTCATTCCAATTGCGGTGTAATATCCTTTAGTGATTATAGAAAATTCATTTTTCAGGAAATCTTTAAAATAGAACAATACTTTTTTAATATGTTTCTTTTGTTTATTAACAACAGATTTTAATTTCAGCTCGCAAAGTTTTGCTTCTATTGAAGCTATGTTTTCCTGAGATAATTTTCTGTGATCTAATTTAACTAAAGTTTCAATAAAATCATCATATACTTTTAATTCAGACTTTTTAGTGGTCTGATTTCTTAAATTAGTTAAAAACGCTTTTGCTTCATCTATAGTCATATTGTCTTGTCTTTTCTTGTTTAGTGGCTTGAATTACTATTTATTACAGGTAGAAGTATATTTTTTGTTATTATGATTTTAAAAAGGGTTTTATCTATAGGAATGTAAAAGAAGCAAATAGTAAAACTTCTTTTAATGTGTAATTGAATTATTCGTATTCCGTGAATTCAAACTACAATAAATTATGTAATTTTGCCTTCATTATGGCAAAACAAGAAGATCAGTTTAAAAAAGTTGTCGCTCATGCAAAAGAGTATGGGTATGTATTTCAATCAAGTGAAATATACGATGGTTTAAGTGCAGTATATGATTATGCTCAAAATGGAGCAGAGTTAAAGAAAAACATCAGAGAATACTGGTGGAAATCAATGGTGCAATTGCATGATAATATTGTAGGTATTGATGCTTCAATATTTATGCATCCTACTACATGGAAAGCTTCTGGGCATGTTGATGCCTTTAGTGATCCGTTAATTGATAATAAAGATTCTAAAAAAAGATATAGAGCAGATGTTTTAGTAGAAGATTTCGCAGAGAAGTTAGAAACAAAAGCACAAAAGGAAATCAAAAAAGCTGCAAAGCGTTTTGGAGAAGCTTTTGATCAAGCCGAATTTGAAGCAACCAATCCTAAAGTTTTAAAGTATAGAGCTGAAAAGCAAGCGCTTTTAGATAAGTTAGGAAAGCTTTTAGAAGAAGAAAAACTGGATGAGGTTAAAGCTTTTATTGAAGAGTTAGGAATTGCTTGCCCAGTATCGGGATCAAAAAATTGGACTGATGTACGTCAGTTTAACTTAATGTTTGGCACTAAATTAGGAGCCTCAGCAGAAACTGCAATGGATTTATACTTACGTCCGGAAACAGCACAAGGTATTTTTGTGAATTTTGCTAATGTGCAAAAAACAGGGCGAATGAAAATTCCTTTTGGTATAGCACAAACTGGTAAAGCGTTTAGGAACGAAATTGTTGCAAGACAATTTATTTTCAGAATGCGTGAATTTGAGCAAATGGAAATGCAATTTTTTGTACGTCCTGGAACTCAAAAGGAGTGGTATGAAAAATGGAAAGAGACAAGGCTTAAATGGCATATTTCATTAGGTTTAGGCGAAGAAAATTACCGTTTCCACGATCATGAAAAATTAGCACATTATGCTGATGCTGCTTCTGATATTGAATTTAACTTCCCATTTGGATTTAAAGAATTGGAAGGAATTCATTCAAGAACAGATTTTGATTTAAAAGCACATGAATCACATTCAGGAAAGAAATTACAATATTTCGATCCAGAATTAAACGAAAGTTATACACCCTATGTTGTAGAAACATCTATAGGATTGGATAGAATGTTTTTAGCTGTATTTTCGAACTCATTACAAGACGAGGAATTAGAAAACGGAACAACACGTACCGTATTGAAATTGCCAGCGGTATTAGCGCCAACTAAAGCGGCTATATTTCCGTTAGTTAAGAAAGATGGATTGCCTGAAGTAGCAAAGAAAATTGTAGCTGACTTAAAATGGGATTTCAATGTAATTTATGATGAAAAGGATGCTGTAGGAAAACGTTACCGTCGTCAAGATGCTGCGGGAACGCCATTCTGTATTACCGTTGATCATGATACTTTAGACGATCATATGGTTACTATCCGTCATAGAGATACAATGGAGCAGAAAAGGGTTAAAATAGAAGACCTAAGTGCGATTATTGACCAAGAAGTGAATATGAAAAACTGGTTGACAAAAATGTAATTGTTACTGATGTTAAAATATGTAAAGAGCGACTCATGAGTCGCTCTTTTTTTTGTTAGGTGATTGACAGTTATCCTGAATTTATTTCAGAGTCACATAAAGCTTTGATTTTACCAAATATCACATAATTTGAGTATAGTAATAGGATGCTGAAATAAATTCAGGATGACGAAACGATTTGAGTGTTGGTTTCACTGGTTAGCGCGGAAATATTTTCCGTGCGAGTTACAATTATAGCGTATGAACTTATTGTGTTCGCACGGATTTCAAATCCGAACTATCCGCACTTCATTAAATATTGTTTGTTCAAATCGAACCTAGAAGAATGCTTTCAATTGAATATTTCCTGTATGAATGGTTTTTGAAGTTTCGCTTTTTCGTCCAAAATAGGTCAGGTTTAAATCTAAAAACTTAGTAATACGTTTTTGAATAAATACATTCCATGTCAGGTTTTTTCCTTTCTCTAGGCCTTCTAACATTTGGTAGGCAACTGGTGAAAAGGAGCTCCCGGTAAAGTCGTTTATATAGTAATTAAATTCACCATTTAAAGATATTTTATCCTTTTGAGCAACTGAAAAAGAAACGCCTATGCGTTGTTGCTTTAAGGTTTCAGAATCACCTATTTCATTTTCCTGAACCGAATACTCGTAAAAGGCATCTAACTTTGTATTTGTAGAAGCTAAAAATGATATTTTAGGATTAGTACCCCAGTTTTTTAACTCGTAGTTATTAGTGCTAAAATTTTCAGATTCATTTTTGTTTGTTCCAAAATTGTTGCGTAATTCAAGTAGCCAACTTGCATATAATTTATGAATAAATAGCAGTTGATTGTTTGTAGCGTTGTTTTCTTGAAAACCAATGCTTAAAATATTTCTATTCCTGTTTTGTAAATAGGTGTACGAGGTAGAGAAGTTTTGTTTTGCTCGGTTAAAAAACAAGGTGTTTTTAAAACTTGAGTTAATCGTTAATAATTCGTTATCTTCTCCTTTAAAAAGATTAAAATCAAAAGTATCCTCTCTTTTGGTTTTCTTATCAATTAAATAAGAGGTTTGATTAAAAAACTTCGACAATACTTTTTTGAATCCGTTATCCGAATCAATCCACACTTTAGGGTTGATAGTTAATGAAGTACTCCATTTATTTTGTTCTGTTTTAATGAAAATTTGGTTCGGGAGTAGTATTTTAACAAAATTAGCTTGGTCCTGAAACTGAGCAGTTTCAAACTCATTAAGTTCCTGAATGCCATTTTCGTTATAGTCAATCCAAGTGTAGTATCCCTGTCCTTCATCAACTTCTACATACGTAAAATCCTGTTGAGGTACAACTCCAGAGTTTACTTCAAAAGCGGTATTAAAACTTAAAAATTGATCGAAAAACCCTTGGTTATACAATAATCTACCATTTAGCGATTTCTCATCTTGAACAGCTTCATCTTCATAGGTCAATGCGCGGTAATTTGCATGTAAGCTCAGTTTGGTTTGTGGTGAGTTTATTAATTTTGATTTTAAGTAATAGGTATTTGAAGTATTAACTTTGGCAAGCTCGCCACTTTTTAAACTATCATTTACACGGTATTTATAACCAATTTCAGTAAATACATTCGTACTATCTCCAATACCAGAAAACACTTCATAAGTGTTGTATTTTTGACTATTTCCGGTAAGTAGCTTACTTATTTTATCTTCTAGCTGATTGTTTTCTAAACTTGTTTTTGCGCCGACCCACCCTTTATTCAATTGGTATAAAACTTTAGCGGACAAGCGTAAAAATTTTGAATTGTATCTTTCTGACGAACTTTTAAGGAAACTAGAATTTGAGGCTATTCGAAATTTATTTAAATGCAAACTGTTATTCAATACATGTCTGTTACCATTGTAATTTTCGGAGTATTCTAGGTGTTCATATGCGTAGTTTATAACTCCTTTTTTATGATGATTTAAGTTAATCCCTGAGCTGATAATAAGCTGATTTCCTAAAGGGTTTTCTAAATTCCAATCTCTATCAAACTCTACTCTGTACAAGCGCTCTACAGTTGTGAATTTTTTATTTACATAATCAGTATCAAAAAAGGCATTCAAGTTCCAGGAGCTGTCTTGTTTAATAATATTCCGCTCTAGTGTAAACTTTCCGGCAAAGCCATCATTATCCCCGTCATCAATGTCGGAAAATAAGTTCAAATCATTTCTACTTCCTGCAATTTCAAAATCTAGCTTAGTTTTGTCGTTTGGAGAATAACTAGCATCAACAATTGCCATTTGCAATTTTGTGGGGGCAACCAATTTAATTATAGGTTCATAATTACCCTGAGGAATACCACCAATAGGAGCGATATATTCAAATAAGTTACTAACAGCATTGCTGTTTGCTAATATGTAATTTCCTAGATTGTTACCGACAATACTAAATCGTACTTGAAAAAGTTCATCCGTTGGTTCGGTAGAAAAAACGAAAGCTTCAACACCTCCAATGACTTCTTTTTTATATAGGATGCTGTTTTCAGAGTAATTTTCTGGAGTTGCTGATGGGGCGTTCATTAAGCTAATGTCATTTCCTGCAGCTTGTAAAACGGTAATTTGTTCAGAAGATAAGCTTTGCTGCAGCGGTTGGTTTTTGGAGTCATTTTCAGTGTACACATGTGCATCAATACTAAAGTTCTTGTCCTTGTGACTACCACCAGCATAGGCGATAATTCTGCTGTAGTTTTGATCGCTGAATTGATATTCTACAGTAATTCTCATTTCCGAGCTAATAGGGTTGGTAGCATTAAAAGTTATTTCACCGGCATTATAATCAACCACATAATCGTTGTTTTCACCACGTTTTTGTGGTAGTCCGTTAATATAAACAGTTTCACTTCCGGATACGAGTAGTATAAACAGCTCGCCGTTTTGCCCGGTAAGTTTGTATGGACCTTGGTTTCCTTCTTGGCCTTTAAACTCACTTTTTGCATATTGTCCTTTAACCAAAGCTCCAGAGGCGAATAATTTAGTTTCACTGCTATCCCTAACTATTGTTCCAGTTGCGTAAATACCTTGCACTTTCTTCGAGAATTTACCAAAGTACGAACTCTTGTTTTCTAGGTTTACATCACCAGCGCGTAAGAGCCAATTTTCACTAAATACTTCGATGAATACTTGATCAAATTCATTTAGTTTTTGTGAATACCCTCCTTCCTGCAAAGGGATATTAGAGTCTTGTAAGGAAGCTCTAATAGAAACTTTCTCAGATATTTTTCCTGAAATTTGCAAGTCTAATTCAGAATTTAAAACGGAATTTTGATTGTTACCAACCGATACTCCTCTTGAGATGCTTCCTGAAGTTTCCAAACCTTCAAAAGGAATATAGTTTCGTTTAATATTTGTAGTTCCTAGGCTGTATAGTTTTTGAGTATTCTGAGTGTTTTCAACAATGATACTTTTATCAAGTAGAAAATACTTTTTAGTTACAAAATCGGGGTATTTTGTGTAGTGAATATAAATAGAATCGGTAGCTATTTGATTTTTGTTTTTTAATTGAAGCATACTAGTGCTAAAATTAACAGTATAAAGTGCGCTATCAATAGCTTTTAAGTTTTTGTCAAAGAGTTTAAACTGAAAAGGAGTAATGCTTACGGAATCAATACGAATGGAATCGGTTACTTTGAATCTTTTTTGTACACGATTAGAATTGGTTTCTTGAGCATAACTCAGGAAACTAATTGAGGTAAAAAATAAAAAGAGTAGTATTCTCATTAAGTGTTAAACGCTGATAATGCTGTTTTATTCCTGTACAAAAATACATTTTTTTAGACTTTAAAAATTTATAGTTTTTATTAGTGAATAAGTTGTTAAAATTTAAGAGTTCATTAACGTAAAAAGCATGGATTGTTTCGTTATTTTAGCGGGATAAATAATACGCATTAAAAACCCACTACATGAAAATTATTTCCTACAATGTTAACGGTATTCGAGCTGCGCTTAAAAAAGGGTTCATTGAATGGCTACAACAAGCAGACCCTGATGTTATTTGTATTCAAGAAACAAAAGCACATAAAGAACAGTTAGACTTGTCGGTATTTGAAAATGCGGGTTATCCGTTTCACTATTGGTATAGCGCTGAAAAAAAAGGCTATTCAAGTGTGGCGATTTTATCTAAAACCGAACCCAAACATATTGAGTACGGTACAGGTATAGATTACATGGATTTTGAAGGAAGAAACCTTCGCGTTGATTTTGACGATGTTTCTATTATGAGCTTGTACTTACCTTCTGGGACTAATGATGCCAGATTAGAGTTTAAGTTTAAATATATGGATGATTTTCAGCAGTATATTAATGAGCTAAAACAAGAAATCCCTAACTTAATTATTTGTGGCGATTATAATATTTGTCATGAAGAGATTGATATCCATAATCCGAAAGGACTTAAGAAAACGTCAGGATTTTTACCAGTAGAAAGAGAGTGGATTGGTGAGTTTATAAATAATGGTTTTATAGATTCATTCCGTCATTTTAATAATGAGCCTGGGCAATACAGTTGGTGGAGTTACCGAGCTAACGCTAGGAATAATAATAAAGGCTGGCGTTTGGATTATGCCATGGTTTCTGAGCCTTTAAAGGATAGGTTAACAAGAGCGGTGATTTTACAAGAAGCAAAGCATTCCGATCATTGTCCTATTGTAGTAGAGATAGATTAGATGATTGTAGATTGATGATTTATGGAGATAAATTAAAGAAGGCACGGTATTTAATCGTTCTTTGTTAGTCTTAAAAAAACTTAATTTATAATAAACAAAGGTTGTCAAACTGAGCTTGTCGAAGTCTTATGAAAACCAATGGATTATGGATTTCGACAAGCTCAATCTGACAGTAAATTAAGTTTTTCTTGAAACTTTCGAATGATAATGATTTTAGAAGTTCAAAACAGAAATAAGAAGGCATTAGGGATAGAAGCGGCATCCTTTTTATATCAATTAAATTTCAAGGTGCTCCTAAGAAAATTGAATTATTTTAGATTTAGTTGAGTTTAAAAATCTAAGCATAGCCTTTGTTACGGTTATATTTTTAAGCGATAAATAGATGTAAAAGAAACTATTTAATTGTGTATGTTGAATTTTAATTGGTATTACGTCAGTTCGAGTGAGTTTATGAGTGAGAATGAATAAATTTGTATCGAGAACAGCTTAAAAAGATATAGCGCATAGCCTGACCAAAATTCGTGAAATTTCGGAAATGCACAAAAAATAAATTTAAATAAAATAATAACTGAAGTCTGATTTTATTGAAGACTGTATTAAAATAAAAATTATGTTAAAAAAAATAGCATTTGTAATACTAGGAGCAACGTTGATGACTTCATGTGTATCCAAAAAAGTATTTACTGATTTAGAAAGTAATTATGCGAAACTAAAAAAGGAACACAGAGCATTAGCAGATAAAAATAAAGATTGTGACGAACTTACCAAGCAGTTAGAAACTAGTTTGGTTACGGCGAATTCAGAGTTAGAAAAATTAAAAGCTGATAAGGCTAATTTAGCAAATGAAATAGCGAATTCTCAAGCAAAAGTTGATGGCTTAGGAAAGTCATATAAACAACTAGAAGAAAGTAGTGCTTCTGAATTAGCCAAGAATACAGCGAAAAACAGAGCGTTATTGCAGCAATTGGAAGAGAAAGAAAAAGCATTAGCAGCAGAAAATGCTCGTTTAGTAGGCTTGCAAAATGAATTAGATTCGCGATCAAAAAGAGTCGATGAACTTGAAAGCGCATTAGCTGCAAAGGATGCAAACATGAGAGCGTTAAAAAATTCAATATCTAAAGCCTTAACTAATTTTGAGGGAAAAGGACTTACAGTAGAACAGCGCGACGGAAAAGTGTATGTTTCTATGGAAAATAAATTATTGTTTCAATCAGGAAGCTGGAAAATTGGAGCTGAAGGAAAACAAGCAGTTAGTCAGTTAGGAGAAGTTTTAGCTGAAAACCCTGAAATTAATGTGTTGATTGAAGGGCATACTGATGATGATGCTTTTTCAGGAAAAGGTGATATTTCAGGAAACTGGGATTTATCAACTAAAAGAGCTACAGCAATTGTAAACATTTTACAAGAAAATAAAAAAATTAATTCGGAAAGTTTAACAGCTGCTGGAAGAAGTGAATTCGCGCCAATAGCAAATAATGACACTCCTGAAGGTAAAGCTAAAAACAGAAGAATAGAAGTGATTTTAACACCAAAGTTAGATGAGGTTTCTAAGTTATTGAACGAAGTACAATAAACTAGACTAAAATGTAAAGGCAATGAATGTGGTGCAAAAGTATTATATTCATTGCTTTTTTAATAAATGCAGCAGATAGAATGAAATATACAACACTACCAAAAACAGATATTAAAGTCAGTAAAATTTGTTTGGGAACCATGACTTTCGGAAATCAAAATTCGGAGTCGGATGCACATGAGCAAATGAGTTATGCTTTAAACGAGGGGGTTAATTTTTTTGATACTGCCGAAATGTATGCAGTGCCTCCAAGTGCTGCAACTCAAGGGAAAACCGAAAATTATTTAGGGTCTTGGTTTGCAAAAACAGGTAATAGAAAAGAGGTTGTATTGGCAACTAAAATTGCTGGGCCAAACCGTGGAATGGATTGGATACGTGACGATTTGAGTTACTCAAAAGCTAACTTAATACTAGCCTTAGAGAATAGTTTAAAGCGCTTACAAACCGACTATATTGATTTGTATCAGTTACATTGGCCTGAGCGTAATGTAAATATTTTCGGACAACGAGAATATAAGCATGATGCTACTGAACAATGGCAAGATAATTTTGAAGAAATCCTTTCAGTTTTAAATGGCTTTGTAAAATCAGGGAAAATAAGACAATTTGGAGTTTCTAATGAAACACCTTATGGAGCAATGAGGTTTTTAGAAGCTTCTAAAAAAAACTTACCTAGAATAAGAACCATACAAAATGCATACTCACTTATTAACAGAGGGTATGAAAATGGTTTGGCAGAGGTTTCTATGCGTGAAGAAGTAGGTTTATTAGCATACTCTCCATTGGCTTTTGGAACATTATCAGGAAAATATATTAAAGATCCAAAAACGGTAGGGAGGGTTTCTTTGTTTCCAAGGTATTCTCGTTATTCAAGCGAGCAATCTACCAATGCTATACAAAAGTATTTAGCCTTGGCAGAGAAACACAATATGAGTTTAACGCATTTGGCACTAGCATTTGTAAATCAGCAACCATTTTTAACCAGTAATATTATTGGTGCTACAACGATAACGCAATTAAAAGAGAATATATCTAGCGTGGATGTTGTTTTGTCTGAGGAGATTTTAAATGAAATTGAGGCAATTCATGAGATAATGCCTAATCCTGCACCATAAGCCACATAGTTGTATATTTATATCATGGAAAAGTATAGTGAGGTATTTGTGCAATCCTTAATAGGGAGCTTAAACTGGACATGGAAATCGATGCTTTTTGAGGTACCTTGGTATAGCAATTTTTTTTGGGGATTAACATTGCTGTCTCTCCTTGTTTGGGGGTTAGAATTAATGTTTCCTTGGCGAAAAAATCAAAAGGTTTTTAGAAGAGATTTTTGGTTGGATGCATTTTATATGTATTTCAATTTCTTTATATTTTCAATCGTAATTAGTGGGGTTTATAAAATAATTGGACTGCTATTTGGTGAGTTTGGACTTACTTTAAAAAGTATCACATTACTTGATATTGCCCAACTACCTAACTGGCTACAATTGATATTGTTTTTTGTGTTGTTGGATTTCGTACAGTGGTGTACTCATGTGTTATTGCATAAGTATAATTTTCTGTGGAGATTTCATCAGGTGCATCATTCGGTAAAAGAAATGGGCTTTGCAGCACATCTTCGATATCATTGGATGGAAAATATTTTTTATAAACCATTAAAAACAATAGGGGTAATGTTGTTGGGAGGTTTTGAGCCAGAACAAGCTTTTATAGTCCATTTTGTTGCAATTGCAATTGGACACTTAAATCATTCGAATATTAAAATATCTTGGGGGCCGCTAAAGTATGTTTTTAATAACCCAGTAATGCATTTGTACCATCATGCTAAATCACTTCCTAAAGAGCGGGAAAAAGGTGTGAATTTCGGAATAAGCTTAAGTGTATGGGATTATTTTTTTAAAACTAATTATATTCCTGAAAGTAGCGGAACAATTGTTTTAGGATGGGAAAATGACAGCGATTTTCCTAGGGGGTTTTTCCAACAACTATTAATAGGATTTAAGAAAGATAAAAAAGGGTAGGTATTTAACTTTCAAAATTAAATGCGCTTCAATTTACCATTAGTATTTGGTTGAGATGAAAAAATAAATTTTGAATGATGAATTTATCTTTTCATCGTCAGTTCGAGTGGTTTTTATGTAGTGAAACGAAGTAGAAATTGTATCGAGAACTAGTGATTTAAAAAAATAACAAACCGCAAAATATCAAATGTAAAAGTTGAAAGAAAACAATTTTAATTTTTTCGATTTTACATGTTAAAATTAAGACGAGTCTAGTGTCACACTGAGCTTCACCTATATTGAGTGCAAGCGAAGTGTTGAAGTGGTTATTATTCATGTTGTTCACTCGGATGAGATTTCTCCTATCGTCGAAATGACGCGGATTTTAAACTCTTGCCTCATGGATTTTTCCAGATCCCTTTCGCTCTTCGCTAATTTCACCATCAGTTCGAGTGGTTTTCATGTAGTGAAAATTGTATCGAGAACTAATACTTCTCGATACAAAATTACTTTCCATTGCATTCCAAATAATTTCACTCGAAGTGATAATGAATTAATTTTATGCCGAAATCAAGTGGTCTCTTTTTGCTTAGTTTGGTGATACAGTTTCCCCTGCCCATGCTAAAATTCCTCCATTAAGATTATTAGTATTATCAATGCCTATTGAATTCATTACTTGACAAGCTTGATCGCTTCTAACACCGCTTCTGCAATACACATAATAGTCTTTACTTTTATCTAGTTTTTCAATTTCGCTTATGAAAAATTGAGCATCCATAATGTTTATTAAAATTGCATTTTCAATTATTCCTTCAGTCCATTCATTAGGAGTCCTAACGTCTAGGATTACTGTGTTACCTTTTTTGATAGCCGAACTCCATTCAGCTTGTGTTAAGTTTTTCATGGTTTTTAGTTGTATGTTATAAAGTAGATGGACAAACGTAATCTGATATAGAAACGCTTGTTTTTTTAATAGCTCCATATCCGCCTTTTACATCAGTAATATTGTGTATTCCTCGGCTTTTTAAAATCGAAGCTGCAATTACCGAACGGTATCCTCCAGCGCAATGTATGTAACTAGTTTCTTCAGCTTTATAAGCATCTAAGTAGTCGTTTATTTTACTTAAAGGAGTATGTGTTGCATTGGTGATGTGTGTTGATTGAAATTCACCAACTTTACGTACATCAAATACTTTTGTGTCTCCCATTTCAGAAGAAAATTCTTCGGCAGTAATTGAGCGTAAGCTATCAGTTTCTTTGTTTTCTTTTACCCAAGCATCATAGCTTCCTTTTAAGAAACCTATAGTGTTGTCAAAGCCAACTCTTGAAAGTCGGGTAATTACTTCTGCTTCTCGGTCTTCTGGGGTTACTAATAAGATAGGTTGTTTTACATCACCAATTAATGCGCCAACCCAAGGAGCAAAGCCTCCGTCAATACCAATAAATATTGAACGTGGTATATGTCCTAAAACAAAATCGTTTTGATGACGTACATCTAAAATCAGTGCTCCAGTTTCATTTATTTTTAATTCAAATTCATCAGGAGAAAGTCCTTGTGTACCTCTCTTTATAACGGTATCTAAATCATCATAACCTTCCTTGTTCATAACTACGTTTTGTGGAAAGTATGCTGGAGGTGGTAACAATCCGTCAGTAACTTCTGTAATAAATTCTGCTTTAGTCATATTTTCACGTAAGGCATAATTGGTTTTTTTCTGATCGCCAATTGTACCGGTGGTCTCTTTGCTCAAGTTTTTTCCACAAGCAGAACCTGCCCCATGCGCAGGGTAAACAATTACTTCGTCAGCTAAAGGCATTATTTTGTTACGTAAACTGTCAAATAAATATCCTGCTAAATCATTTTGAGTGATGCTTCCTGCTTTTTGTGCTAAATCGGGTCTACCTACATCACCTATAAATAAGGTGTCTCCACTAAATATTGCATGATTTTTTCCTTCGGAATCAATTAGTAAATATGTAGTACTCTCCATGGTATGACCAGGGGTGTGCAATGCCTTAATTGTAATATTTCCTAGCTTGAATTCCTGGTTATCTTTAGCTATTGTAGCTTTGTAAGATGGATTTGCACTTGGTCCGAAAACAATTTCAGCACCAGTTTCTTTTGCAAGGGTAACATGTCCACTGACAAAATCAGCATGAAAATGAGTTTCAAAAATATACTTGATTTTTGCATCGTCAAGTTTTGCTCTGTTTATGTAAGGTTGGGTTTCGCGTAACGGATCAATTATAGCAACCTCTCCATTACATTCAATATAATAAGCTCCTTGAGCTAAGCATCCTGTATATATTTGTTCAATATTCATGCGGTCAAAATTTTATTTTTCAAAGATAAAAATTGTTGCTTGTTTTCCTGTAGTATCTTTAGTTGTAATACTGTTAAATTTAATTTTTTACGACAAATTCCATGTAAAAAATAAAAAAAGCCATAGCAAACACAAAATAAGCAAAGCCTTTTTTTAGTTTTTCACCATCAATAAAGTTACTAAGATAGCTCCCGATAAAAATTCCAATAAGTGAAATTGATGTGAAAACGGATAAAAATTCCCAATCAATTTCTAAAGTAAAGGCATCACCTAATAAAAAACCAGACAGGGATTTTAAAGCAATAATAATAAGTGAGGTTCCTATTGCAGTTTTCATATCTAGACCTGCTAAAATTACTAATGCAGGTATAATTATAAATCCACCTCCAGCGCCAATAACCCCTGTTATTATACCAACAACAATTCCTTCAAGAACGATGAGTTTGTAGTTGTATGTAATTTTCTTCTTTGTTTTATATAATTCTTCTTTTTTTTCTTTTAGCATTGAAAAAGCTGCGGGAATCATGAGTATTGCAAACAAGCCAAACATGCCCATTCTTCTGGTGAAATCAAATCCTTCAATATGTACTAAAACATCGGGTAAAGCTGGGACAATAAATTTCCTAACAATTGTCACTCCAATGATTGCTGGTATACCAAATACAAATGCTATTTTCCAATTTACAAAGCTCTTATAGTGTTGTTTTATGGCCCCAACTAGTGCGCTGGAACCCACGATAAATAAAGAGTATGCGGTGGCAATTTTTTCATCTACCGAAAATAAATATGCAAGAACCGGAACTGCTAGTATTGAGCCTCCTCCGCCAATTAAGCCTAAGGAAACCCCAATAATTAAGGCGCTAAGGTATCCGAAAAAATCAATTAATTCCATGAAAATTTATTTATTAAGGGGTGGTTGTTTTGTAAAAATAAGATATGTTAAGGCAGTGTACAACTGTCTCTTGCTAAAATAATATCAAATGTATTTACAACTAGTCTAAAAGTTCACTAATAACATCCTCTATTTTTGAAACTAGGATTAATTTTATTTTATGATTCTTAACTGAAATTTTATTATGCTTAGATATTAAAATTTTGGTAAAACCAAGTTTTTCAGCTTCTAAAATACGTTGGTCAATTTTGTTTACAGGTCTAATTTCTCCAGAAAGACCAACTTCGCCAGCAAAACAAACATTTTTATCTATCGTAATGTCTTCATTGCTTGAAAGTATTGCTGCAACTACTGCTAAATCTATAGCAGGGTCGTCTACTGAAATTCCTCCGGTAATATTTAAAAAAACATCTTTAGCTCCTAATTTAAAACCAGCCCTCTTTTCTAAAACTGCCAGCAACATATTTAGTCTCTTTGCATTATAGCCTGTAGTACTTCTTTGAGGAGTTCCGTAAACTGCGGTGCTCACTAAAGCTTGAATTTCAACAAGTAGTGTTCTCATTCCTTCGATACTTACGGCAATTGCATTTCCGCTAAGTTGATCGGAGTTTTTTGAAATTAAAATTTCAGAAGGATTTGATACTTCGCGTAATCCATTCCCAAGCATTTCAAAAATACCAATTTCTTGAGTTGATCCAAATCGGTTTTTAATAGCACGTAAAATTCTGTACACATGATTTCTGTCACCTTCAAATTGCAATACAGTATCAACCATATGCTCCAGTATTTTAGGTCCAGCGATGTTTCCGTCTTTTGTTATATGACCAATTAATAAAACAGGCGTGGAAGTTTCCTTAGCAAATTGAATTAATTCAGAGGTACATTCTCTAATTTGAGAAACACTTCCTGCGGATGATTCTACAAAGTCTGTGTGCAATGTTTGAATTGAATCAATTACAATAAAATCAGGTTTTGTTGCTTCAATTTGTTTGAAAATATTTTGGGTATTAGTTTCAGTTAAAATTAGGCAATTATCAGTGTTTTTGGTTAAACGATCAGCTCTCATTTTTATTTGTTGAGCGCTTTCTTCTCCAGATACATATAGTGTCTTAAAAGGAAGTTTAATTGCTAGCTGAAGTAATAAAGTAGATTTCCCAATTCCAGGTTCACCACCTAGTAATGTTAATGAGCCAGGTACGATACCTCCTCCAAGTACGCGGTTAAACTCTTTACTTGTAGTTTTTAATCGCACCTCTTGTGAGGTTTGTATGTCAGCTATTTTAATTGGTTTGGAAATCCTTGTTTTTGCAGAAGAATTTCCTATTTCCCAGCTTTTTTTAACTTCTTTTTGAGTGATTTCTTCAGCAATAGTGTTCCATTCGTTGCAGGAAGTGCATTGTCCTTGCCATTTTGCAAATGATGTTCCGCAATTTTGACAATAAAAAGTGGTTATAGTTTTTGCCATTACCTTAGTCCGAAATCTGCTTTAATAAGTTCAGCGTAATGCAACATGTCGTCTTTTGTTAATCGACCGATTTCATTCATGATAAAGCCTGACTGGTACGCTTTCATTGCTTTTTTAGGTTCTCCTATATTTTCATAATGTATCCCCATGTAATACATGGCTAGCATAGATTTTGGATACTCCTCTTTTGCAAGTTTGCTTAATAGTTTAAAGGCTTCCCACTCCTCAGTTTTCTTTAATGCTGCTTCAGTCGCATTAAAGTCGTTAATTCTAACTTGTTTGTCTAAGCTGTAAAGGCTTTTAATGGAATCGTATTTTTTAACTAAATAGTCGTAAGCTGTTCCTTCGTCTACAGTCAGCATTTTCTCTTTGTATTCTTTTCTGTCAATAGGTTTGTATAGCCTGTAAACTTTCTCAAAGGCAGTTGGTAACGCGTGGTTTACCAATTCATAATGCGATTTTCCTTTGTAGTAATTATAATTGTAATCAAAATTATCGTTAGAAATTGCTTCTAATGACTTGTTTAATGCTCCAATACTGGTTTTACTTCTCTTACGGTCGTCTTCTGCTGTAGTTAGTGAGTAAAATATTGGGGTTTGAAGGCCGGTAAATTGTTCTTTTAATCGCAATTCCATTTTAGGAGTAAAACTCGGACTTAATGAAATGTATGAGTTAAAAAATGGTTTTTCTTGAAATAGATAAAAATTCAAGAAATTAGCAGAATCTCCATGACCAACAATTGTTCTGAAGGGTACTGTTCTATAGTTGTTGTCAATAAAATTGAATAAATCATAGGTAATGAATTCAAAAAAAGCAGCGCCAGTTTCAGATGGTAAACCGTTAATTTCATCGCAAGCAAAGTCATCTGCTTTAGTTTTCGCTTGGTTTATCCCAACAATAATTACATCTGGCATTTCATCCCAGTAAGAATAATAATCGGCAATACCTGCTACGGGTTCAAATAAATAATCGCCATCAAAAACTACAATTACGGGGTACATTGTATCTACATTTTTCTCGTAATTTCTAGGGACTTGAATTTTAAGTTGTCTCTTCTCACCGTCAGGCCCATCAATTTCTCTGTAAACAGTTTGAGCAAACATGTTAAAACTGGCGAAGGTAGCTGCAATAAGTAAAATTAATTTTCTCATTTTATATATTTAAGATCTGTATATTGATGTACAATATACAGATTATTTTTTTTGATTGAGAATCGGCAATAGAAAGAATGATAAAGCACCGGTAACAATTGTTAAAAATGTTTGGGAACTCCATATAATCCATCCCACAGCTAAACCTGAAGCTTTACTAATGTCAAATAGAACCAGTGTTTCTCTAATAATATAAGGAAAAGTTCCTAGTCCTCCATTAGTGGCGGCAATTGTAAAAGATCCAGAAATAAAAGCACTTAATGCTGCTCCTATAGAGATGTTTTGGGTTTCCTCAATAGCAAAAAATACAACGTAAAACATGCAGACATACATGGTCCAGATAAAAATAGTATGAAGTATAAAAGGCCATTTGTCTTTCATGTGTAAAATACTTAAAACGCCATCTTTTAGACCGACTACGAAGTTTTTTAATTTGAGTGTAAATGAATTATTCGATTTTTTTAAATATCGAAAAACGAGTAAACCAACTATTAAAAAAATAGTAACTACTACAAATAAGGGTTTTGGATTAGCACTTATTTTTTTTAGAGTAGCTTGAGAGAATGATATAATAACATCAGAAACCATTTTATATTGAAATAGTAAGGCAATTAGAATAATGACTACTGACATTACTAGGTCAGCTATTCTTTCGGCTATAATGGTTCCAAAGCCTTTTTCAAAAGGTATGTCGTCGTAAGTTGTTAAGGTGGTCGCTCTAAGGAATTCTCCAGATCTAGGAATTCCTAAATTAGCAAAATAAGCAATCATAACCGCCATGAATCTGTTTGCTAAAGAAGGAGTGTAGCCTAAAGGTTTCAGAGTGTATTTCCAGCGAATAGCTCTAGATAGATGGCTTAAAAAACCTAAAAAAACAGAAACAGCAACCCAGAAATAATTTGCTCCCTTAATGTATTTTACAACATTAATTCTTTCTTCGGGTGTGGCTTTGTTGTAAGTAAGCCAAATTAAAAAAACACCAAAAGCTATTGGTATAATAAGTTTTAGTGTTTTTATGATGTTTTTTTTGTTCAACTAATTAGTTTAATAAATTAGTTTCTTCGTTTGGAAATACTAATGAAGGCTTGAAGGTTTTAGCCTCTTCAATCTCCATCATTGCATATGTAATTAAAATTAAAACATCACCTTGTGCAACTTTTCTAGCAGCAGCACCATTTAATGTTATTTCTCCTGAATTCCTTGGTCCTGGAATTGCATAAGTTTCTAAACGCTCTCCGTTATTATTGTTTACAATTTGAACTTTTTCACCTTGAACAATATTTGCTGCGTCCATTAAATCTTCGTCAATTGTAATGCTTCCGATATAATTTAAATTAGCTCCGGTGACTTTTATTCTATGAATTTTCGATTTTACTACGTGTACTAACATGGGGCAAAGGTATTAATTTAAAGCAATATTATCTATTAATCTGATGTTATCAATAAAAGCAGCTATAAATATTCTGTATTGCTGTTTTTTCGACTTTCTTTTTACGGGTTTTAATGTTTCAATATTTGCTATTGAAACATATTCCAAATTGAATTGTTTGTTTTTTGAAAACTGACTAGTAACCCAATTTTCAACTTTTGAAGCGCTTTTTGTTTCAAACTGTTTTTTTGCTTGCAAAAGTATATTGTTTATAAAAGAAGCTTCCTTTCTAGCTTCTTCGGAAAGACGCTCATTTCTGGAACTCATGGCTAAACCTGATTTTTCTCTGAATATTTCACATCCAATTATGTTAACACCTAAGTTATATTTGCTAACGAGTTTTTTAACAATTTGAAGTTGCTGGAAGTCTTTTTCGCCAAAATAGGCATTGGTAGGCTTTATTAAACTGAAAAATAAATCCAATACTGTGCCAACTCCATCAAAATGTCCAGCTCTGTGTTTTCCTTCCATTTCATATTCTAATCCATCAAAAGAATATGCTTTAGAAGTGATGCTTCCTTGGTATAATTCTTTGGCTGTAGGTGCGAAAATAATGATGTTTGAATTAACGGTTTTAATTATTTGCGCGTCGTTTTCTAAAGAACGAGGGTATTTATCCAAATCAGAAGCGTTATCAAACTGCGTAGGGTTAACGAAAATACTTACAATAGTGATATCGTTTTCTGTAACCGATTTCTGCATCAATGACGCATGACCTTGGTGTAGAGCCCCCATAGTAGGGACGTATCCAATGGTTTTGTTATTAGATTTAGCACTGTTAATAAAAGCTGAAACCTCTTTTCTGGTATTGAAAATTTTCATTTTATAAAAATTAAATGAAGGCAAATCTAATACATTACTGCTAATTTGCATAATTTTTGTAATTTTGCAAAGTTTAAAAATATTTTTTTTATAACATAAGGTTATTGAAAATGAGTTTTTAATACAATTTAAAACAACGAATATTAAAATATAGCATAGAATGAAAGATAAGAGAGTTTTATTTATTTCTTCTGAAGTAGTACCGTATTTACCAGAAACAGAGATTTCATCAAATTCATTTCAAGCAGCAAAAACTGTGAATTCCATTGGAGGTCAGACTAGGATTTTTATGCCGAGATTTGGGAATATAAACGAAAGAAGACATCAGTTACACGAGGTTATTAGGTTGTCAGGGATGAATTTAGTAATAAATGACTTGGATATGCCTCTTATTATAAAAGTGGCTTCTATTCCTAAGGAGAGAATGCAAGTTTACTTCATTGATAACGAAGAGTATTTCAAAAGAAAAGCAACCTTTACCGATGAAGATGGTAAATTGTTTGTGGATAATGATGAGCGTGCTATATTTTTTGCTAAGGGTGTAATTGAAACTGTAAAAAAATTAAATTGGGCTCCAGATATTATTCATGTACATGGATGGATGGCTTCTTTACTACCTTTGTATTTAAAAGAATACTTTAAAGATGAACCTTTGTTTACTGACAGTAAAGTGGTAACATCAATATATGCTGATGGTTATGAAGGTGACTTAGGTAAAGAGGTAATTTCTAAAATTCAATTTGATAAAATTGAAGAGTCTTCATTAGAAATTTTAAAAGAAAGTACTTATGTTAACTTGATGAAATTGGCTGCAGATAATTCTGACGGAGTTATTTTCGGGTCTGAAGATGTTAATTCGGAGTTAATGTCATATGTTGAAAATAGTGAAACACCTACTTTAGACTATAAATCGCCAGATGAGTATGAATCTGCTTATTCAGGGTTTTATAAGAGCTTAATGGCATAATCAAGAAATTTAAGATTATTATGAAGAGTACAAAGCAATTAGTTGCTTTATTAGTGGTAGGACTATTGTTTATATCATGTGATAAAGATTATAATACTATTGGGAGTAATTTAGTTAACGAAACTCATTTTTCTCAAAAACTTAAAAGTGATAATATAGTTAAGACTCAAACAGTGAATTTTAATGAGTCGTTTAGTGCTGCTAATCCTGTGCAAACAGATAATTTATCATACAATTTGCTAGGTGTTTATAGCGATCCTGTTTTTGGAGAAACCAATGCAAATATATTAACTCAAGTAGGATTGAGTGAGTATGGTAAGGATTTTGGGTCAAACCCAATACTAACTAAAGCTGTGCTGTCAATGCCTTATTTTAGTACGTTAATCGAAACAGATGAAGATGGAGCAAATACCTATGAGTTGGATTCAATTTATAAGAATTCAGGAACAATTGGGGTGAATTTAAAAATGTACAGATCGAGTTATTTTTTAAATGATTTTGATGCAGACGGAGAAACTCAAAAATATTACTCTTCAGACAATTCATTTACATTAGGTCAAATATCAGCAAGTGAAATCTATAGTGTTGATAATTTTATTCCATTGGATAGTGAAATAGTAATTGCTGCCGAGTCATCTGATGACGAAGAAACAAGGTTGTCGCCTAGGTTGAGAGATGAAAATTTAGATGTGTCAATGTTTAGTTGGTTGCTTAGTTCAAGTAATGAATCTGATATTTCTTCAGCAAGTAATTTTAGAGATTTTTATAGAGGGATATTTATAGAAACAGTATCAAGTAATTCAGTGGATGGAGTATTGTTTGGTTTAGATTTAAGTCAAGCAGAAATAGAGGTTTTTTATGAATATGATGATCCAGATGATTTGTCAAACAGGTTAGAAGGTTCAATAACAATTCTTTTTACTGGAAATAAAGTAAATTTATTTGATTATGATAATTATGTTGACTCATCAGCAACGGATAAATTAGTATTAAAAGGAGGGCAAGGGTCAATGGCTCTAATCAATCTTTTTTCAGAGGTTGATTTAGATAATAATAATGTGTCAGATGATTTGGATGCTCTAAGAGCTAATGATTGGTTAATAAATGAAGCGACACTTGAATTTTATGTTGATCAAACAACTATGCAAGGAGGAGACGATGAGCCAGAACGGATACTTTTATATGATACAGAAAACAATGTAGTGCTTTTGGATTATCAGTTTGATAATACTTCTGAAAGTGATTCAAATCTAACTCAATTAAATCACTTGGGTAAATTACAAAGAGATGAGTCTGATAACGGAGTGATGTATAAAATTAGCATAACCGAACATATTTATGATTTAATTAGGAATGACGCTGATAATGTCCAATTAGGGTTGATGGTTGCTAATAACGTACTTTCTTTAGGTAGTTCGGAATTGAAAACACCGTTCATTGTAGGGGATGATGATAGTGATGTGTCTAATACAGAATCAAACGATATAAAAACAATTCTTTCGTCATCAATAGTTTCTCATAAAGGGACAGTATTGTACAATGAAAACGCAATAGATGAAGATAAAAGATTGAAGTTAAGAATATATTATACTGAAGAAAATAATAACTAGGAAAATGTATGTGTGGAATAGTAGGTTATGTAGGTTTTAGAGACGCTTATCCAATAGTTATAAAAGGGTTAAAGAGATTAGAGTATCGAGGGTATGATAGCTCAGGAATAGCGCTTTTAGATAACGGAAACATTAAGCTATCAAAAACAAAAGGTAAAGTAGCAGATTTAGTTGCGAGAGCACAAGATGAAATTTCTTTAAATGGTACTTTAGGGATTGGGCATACGCGTTGGGCAACTCATGGCGAACCTAATGATGTCAATTCACACCCACATATATCAAATTCTGGAGATTTAGTAATTATTCATAATGGTATTATTGAAAATTACGATCCGTTAAAAAAAGAATTAATAAAAAGAGGTTACACATTTGTTTCTGATACGGATACGGAAGTTTTAATTAACTTGATAGAAGATGTAAAGAAAAGTGAATGTGTTAAGTTGGGTAAGGCTGTTCGTATTGCATTAACTCAAGTAGTTGGAGCGTATGCAATTGCAGTGTTTGATAAAAACAGGCCTGATGAAATTGTAGCTGCAAGAATGGGAAGTCCACTAGCCATTGGTGTTGGTGAAAACGACACCGAGTTTTTTGTAGCTTCTGATGCTTCACCTTTTATAGAATATACTAATAATGCTATTTATTTAGAAGATGAAGAAATAGCAGTTATCAGAAAAGGTAAGAAAATTAAAATACGTAAAATATCTGACGATTCAATAGTTGTTCCTTATATACAAGAATTGCAATTAAATTTGGAGCAGATTGAGAAAGATGGTTATGATCATTTTATGTTAAAAGAAATTCATGAACAACCTAATGCTATAACGGACACGTATAGAGGCAGGATGTTGGTAAATGAAGGAATCATCCGCATGGCTGGTATTGATGATAATATGGAGCGTTTTTTGAATGCTGAAAGAATCATAATAGTAGCTTGCGGGACTTCATGGCATGCAGGTTTAGTTGCGGAATATGTTTTTGAAGAATTGTCAAGAATCCCAGTTGAAGTAGAGTACGCTTCGGAGTTTAGATATAGAAATCCAATTATTACAGAAAAAGATGTAGTAATAGCAATTTCTCAATCTGGAGAAACTGCTGATACTCGTGCTGCTATTCAATTAGCAAAATCAAAAGGAGCATTTGTTTTTGGTGTGTGTAATGTTGTTGGGTCTACTATTGCAAGAGAGTCTGATGCTGGAGCATATACGCATGCAGGTCCTGAAATAGGAGTGGCTTCAACTAAAGCATTCACAACTCAAATTACTGTGCTAACTTTAATAGCATTAAAGTTAGCAAAGGCAAAGGGTGCGATTTCAAACTCGGATTATCACATGCATTTACAGGGGTTGGAATTAATTCCTGAAAAAGTGAAAGAATGCTTGACTTTAGATAGTCATATCAGAGAAATTGCAGCGGTTTATAAAGATATGCCAAACTTTTTATATTTAGGTAGAGGGTTTAATTTTCCAGTTGCTTTAGAAGGTGCGTTAAAATTAAAAGAAATTTCATACATACATGCGGAAGGCTATCCTGCTGCGGAAATGAAGCATGGTCCAATAGCCTTGATTGATGAGCAAATGCCTGTGGTGGTTATTGCAACTAAAAAAGGGCACTATGAAAAAGTAGTAAGTAATATCCAGGAAATTAAATCTCGTAAAGGAAAAATTATAGCTATCGTAAATAACGGTGATGTTAGTGTTCGTGAAATTGCAGATTATGTAATTGAAGTACCTGAAACATTAGAATTACTAAGTCCGTTATTAACTACAATACCATTACAATTACTGTCCTATCACATTGCTGTGATGAGAGAATGTAACGTTGATCAACCACGAAACTTAGCAAAATCAGTTACGGTGGAGTAACTTTGTAAATACATTGTTTAAAAGCATCTTGAGTAATCAAGATGCTTTTTCTTTTTTAGTTAAATGTTAGGAAACATGTGTTATACCAATTAAATTTCAAGGTGTTCCTAAGAAAATTGAATTATTTTAGATTTAGTTGAGTTTAAAAATCTAAGCATAGCCTTAGTTACGGTTATTTTTTTTAAGCGACAAATAGATGTAAAAGAAACTATTTAATTGTGCATGTTGAATTTTAATTGGTATAATTTTAATAAAGCCTACGATGTGGATAAAATCAATCGTAAAAACTGCAAATAATTAATTTAAAATGAATATCTTTGCACCGCGAAAAATGAGGTAAACTCAATCGCTTATAATTTTCTAAACATTAATATAGTTAAGAATGTCAACACTTACAGGAAAAGTATCACAGATTATCGGACCAGTTGTAGACGTAGAGTTCAACAGCCAAGATGGAGCACTTCCAAAAATTTACGACTCGTTAGAAGTTAATAATAATGGAAATAAATTAATACTTGAAGTTCAATCACATGTTGGAGAAAATACAGTACGTACAATCTCAATGGATTCAACTGATGGGTTAAGTAGAGGAACTGAAGCTGTAGCGACAGGTAGCCCAATACAAATGCCAATTGGAGATGATGTTTATGGTCGTTTATTCAATGTAATTGGTGACCCTATTGATGGTTTAGCAGTTTTACCTAAAACAGGAGATGCTGGTTTACCAATTCACAGACAAGCACCTAAATTTGAAGATTTATCAACTTCTACAGAAGTTTTATTTACAGGTATTAAAGTAATTGATTTAATTGAGCCTTACGCAAAAGGAGGTAAAATCGGGTTGTTTGGTGGTGCCGGAGTAGGTAAAACAGTATTGATTCAAGAGTTGATTAACAATATAGCAAAAGGTCACGGTGGACTTTCAGTATTCGCAGGAGTAGGAGAAAGAACACGTGAAGGAAATGATTTACTTCGTGAAATGTTAGAGTCAGGAATCATCAAGTATGGTGATGACTTTATGCACTCTATGGAAGAAGGTGGATGGGATCTTAAAAAAGTGGACATGTCTGTTATGAAAGAGTCTAAAGCTACTTTCGTGTTCGGACAAATGAATGAGCCACCTGGAGCACGTGCACGTGTTGCCTTATCAGGATTAACAATTGCTGAATATTTCCGTGATGGAGCAGGAGATGGGCAAGGAAAAGATGTACTTTTCTTCGTTGATAATATCTTCCGTTTTACACAAGCAGGTTCTGAGGTGTCAGCCTTATTAGGTCGTATGCCATCTGCCGTAGGATACCAGCCAACATTAGCAACCGAAATGGGAGCAATGCAGGAACGTATTACATCTACAAAAAGAGGTTCTATTACATCTGTACAAGCGGTTTACGTACCTGCGGATGATTTAACAGATCCAGCACCAGCAACAACGTTTGCGCATTTAGATGCAACAACAGTATTATCTCGTAAAATTGCAGAATTAGGTATTTATCCAGCGGTAGATCCGTTAGATTCTACTTCTAGAATTTTAACTGCTGATATCTTAGGAAATGAGCATTATGATACTGCACAACGAGTAAAAGAATTATTACAGCGTTACAAAGAATTGCAAGATATTATTGCAATTTTAGGTATGGAGGAATTATCTGAAGAAGATAAATCAGCAGTAGGACGTGCACGTAGAGTGCAACGTTTCTTATCTCAACCATTCCACGTAGCAGAGCAGTTTACAGGATTGAAAGGTTGTTTAGTAGACATAAAAGATACTATTAAAGGATTTAACATGATTATGGATGGTGAGTTAGATCATTTACCAGAATCAGCGTTTAACCTTAAAGGGACAATCGAAGAAGCTATCGAAGCAGGAGAGAAAATGTTAGCTGAAGCATAATTCAATTGACAATAAAATTGTTAGTTATTAATTATTAATTGAAAGAAGTATGTTTTTAGAAATTGTAACACCAGAAGCAATATTGTATAGCGGAGAAGTAACTTCTATCGCTGTACCGGGAGTAAATGGTGAGTTTCAAATGTTAGATAATCACGCGCCTATTGTTTCTATCCTAGGAAAAGGAAACGTGAAAATTTACGGAACAGTTCAGTTGGATAAAGCAGTTGCAGATAAGTTCTCAAAAGGAGCTAATAATGAAACGCTTTTAGCAATCAATAGCGGAACACTTGAAATGAAAGACAATAAAGTAATTGTATTAGCTGATTAGTACAATCCTTTATATAATATAGAAAAGCACCAAGTTTTATACTTGGTGCTTTTTTTTTGCTTAAAATAATTATTTAAGTCCCGGCTTAGTATAGTATTGTTTTATAGATGTGTAGGTTAGTGCTCAGGGAATTATCTAAATGGAACTATGTGTGATTCTTAACTTGTTTCAGTATCACACATAGTATGATGAGATGCTGAAACAAGTTAAGCGTGACGAAATGCACAAAATATACAGCAATAGTATTGTGTTTTACCGAAATTAATCTAGTAAGGCTCTTTAGTTATTAAGAAGAGACATTTGTGTTAAGTATCTTAAAAGAAGTGAAAGCTATGTGGAGGGTGTTATTCATAATGTAAATCTGTAGCGATACCTAAAATTCAAATTGTACTAACAAAAAAAGCCAAGTATCGCTACTTGACTTTTTGCTATTTATTTTGGCAGCTAATTTAATTGCTAGGAATATCAAGTTTAGTTTTAACTAATTTTGTGATGTCAAACTTTTCATTAGCGTAAGCAAATTCATTTCCATCAACAGTTAATATTTGCGTGTAACCCTGCTCATTTGCAACAACAGCAATCATATCACTTATTTTTTTATATAATGGGCGTAATAGGTCGTCTTGTTTTAGTTGCGTTAATTGACCTCCGTTTTGTTGGAATGTTTTGATATCATTTTCTAAACCATATAATTCCTCACCCATGGTTTTTTTCATAATGTCACTATATGTTTCTGCGTTCTTTTTATAGGCTGCTAATTTTGTTTTGTAAACAGTAATTTTGTTGTTTAATGTTTTCTCTAATCCTGAATTATAAGCTTTTACTTCGGTATTGACAGTAGTTAATTCAGGTAGTTTTGTAAGTATTTCGTTTACGTTAACGGTTCCTACTTTGCTTTGTGCTTGAGTGCTTATTGAAAACAGCATAAAAACTATTAATAATGAAATGTATTTGATTTTCATAGGATTGTATTTGTTATTTAATTTCAAATATAAAAAAGCAACTGATACCATCAGTTGCTTTTTTGAATTATTAACAAAATACTTAAACAAGCCTCTCTCTTCTATTGTAACAATGTTATTAAGTTAAGCTTACATTTGAATTACTACTTAATTATATTGGTTTGGAAATGGGTAGGGTGAAGAGTTTATTCCTCAACATATTCAAGAATATCAGCAGGTTGGCAGTCTAAAGCTTTACAAATTGCCTCCAAGGTTGAAAAACGTACCGCTTTTGCTTTTCCTGATTTTAATATGGAAAGGTTTGCAGTAGTGATGCCAATAATTTCTGCGAGTTCCTTGCTTCGCATTTTACGCTTGGCAAGCATTACATCTAAGTTGATTACTATTGGCATAAGCTATACAGTTAATTCGTTTTCTTGTTGGAGTTTATTTCCTTCTTTGAAAATTTCAGCTAATATAAAACTAATGAATGCAAATAGTAATGGAGTGAAACTTATAGAGGTTTGGCTAAAACCTCCTTGTCCAAAATAAAGAGTTTTATTGAAGGATAGTATAAAATATAATAAGATTAATGTAAAATATAATATTGAATATTTTCCAATTTGTCTAAATGATAGAATATTGTTTAAACGAAAAGTATCAAGTCTCTTTACTGACTGAATGATATTTTGAAACTCTTTAATACTTAAGAAAAGAAGTATAAAGATACAGGCAAACTTGAAGTAGATTAAATATATTGTTGTTGTAGTTAACTTTTCTAAAACAAATACTTCGTTATATGGATCTTTCCATGTATCAGAATAACTTTTGTTTGAGCCAATCGAAAATGTGGTTGAGGTGCCTGTGTGATTTATTTTTATATCATTATAAGCCCCGCTATCTATTTGGATATGGATAAAGATAACGGTAGTTAAAATAAAGGAGAGGATGTAAATTAGTTTTATGAATTTACAGCTGCCAATCGCGATGTTTAGGAGTCTATTTTTTGTCATGTTATTTTATACCGTTAAATCGTTTTCTTCTTTTTGCTCTTTTGCTATGTTGAATATTTCACTTAAAACCATAAAAAACAAGCCTAAACATAGCGTTAGTATTAATGGACTGACACTTATTTCAAAAGCTACTTTTTTCATATTTAGGTTATACATAAATGAGCAAACCATATTTATTATTAAAAACCACATTAATAGCCCACCTATTTTATTTAGATTGTTCAATACTAAGTTATCAAACATTTTTTTTTGTGTAAACAAAAGTAATATTTTCTTAAATAGGTAAATGCAATACAAAACGAATAAAGTAGAAAACAACATTATTGATAATAGTACTTTTGAGATTAAATCAACAGACGAAATTGTATTTCCATTAATTTTAAAGGGAAATGACGAGAAATCATCGGTTATGAATATATAAGGAGTTATACATATGACAATTAAAATTAGCGGGCAAGTAACAATATACAGTACATCAATAATCGTTTTTAATATAAATAGTTTTTTCATAATGGTTAGTTTATTATCGTTTAACAATAACAAACATAGTTGATAATTATCGAAAAACAATAATAAAACATTAAAAAATGATAATTAGTATCGCCTTTATATGATTTGTATCTGATGAAGATTCAAATTAATGTTTTATTGCTAAAAGCAAAGTGATCTTTATTCTATAAAAAAGTATCTTTGAAAAATGTTTCCTAAAAAACTACAACATAAACTGCAGCAACGAATTGAAAACAATAGTTTTCGAAAACTAGCTGTATCAAATAAATTGGTAGATTTCTCTTCAAACGATTATTTAGGTTTTGCTATTTCGGAAAGTATATTTACTGGGGCTCATCACTATTTGTTAGCAAATAAATACCTGCAAAACGGAGTTTCTGGCTCCCGTTTATTATCGGGTAATCACGAATTGTATGGAGTCGTTGAAAAGCAGTTGCGTGAAGTGCATTGTGCACATGCGTTGGTTTTTAATTCAGGATATGATGCTAACATCGGTTTTTTTAGTTGTGTTCCGCAACGAAATGATGTAATTTTATATGACGAGTTATCACATGCATCAATTCGTGACGGCGTACAATTGTCAAATGCAAAGGCGTTTTCATTCCAGCATAATAATTTACAGGATTTAGAAAAGAAACTAAAACGTTATGCTAAACTTGTTTCTGGATCTAATCAAAATAGTCATACGGATTCAGATGAAGTATATGTAGTAACCGAATCGGTATTTTCAATGGATGGTGATTCACCTGATTTACGTGCAATGCAACAATTGTGTAAAGCGTATAACGCACATTTTATAGTTGATGAAGCTCATGCAGTTGGAGTTTTTGGTTTTGGCTTGGTTCAGGAATTAGATTTGGAAAACGAGGTGTTTGCTCGAATTATTACTTTCGGAAAAGGCTTGGGATGTCATGGAGCAGCAATTTTAGGGAATGAGCAATTAAAAAATTATCTCATTAATTTTTCACGTTCATTTATATATACCACAGGCTTATCGCCACATACATTAGCAACAATTCATTTATGTTATAAAGAGATTGTCGCTTCGAGTAAAATATTTTGTAATGAAAAGAAAAAATATTTTGTATCGAGAAGCTGCGCTAAAGGTGAATCATACTCGGCAATTCAGAAATTGCAGGGAAATATTCAGTATTTCAAAGAAAAATATATTGAACTTGCCTTGGGTAATTTGTTTATAGAAAGTAATTCAGCAATACAATGTTGTATTATTTCGGGTAATTCAAATGTAAAAAATTGCTCAGAATTATTTCAGGAAAACGGGTTCGATGTGCGTCCAATACTTTCACCTACGGTATCGATTGGTCAGGAGCGTTTGCGTTTTTGTTTGCATGCCTATAATACAAATCAAGAAATTGATGAAGTATTAAATTTGCTTAGTACATTTGTAAAAGATTAATAGCAGTTAAATTCTGAAAAAATAAGCATATGAATGATAGTTTTATAACCATTGCGGTGTTTCAATATTCTTCGGAAGCGCTAATTATAAAAGGTAAATTAGAATCCGAAAATATTACAGTTTTTTTAGCTGATGAGTATACGGTAGATACTGATCCGTTGGTAAGTAATGCAATTGGTGGAGTGAAGCTTCAAGTGTACACTGAACAGGCAGAACTGGCTAGAAACATTATTAGATCCATTGATGCAAGCTTATTAAAAGAAGCTATTTTATGCTCAAATTGTAAATCGTCAAACTTTAGTTTAAAAATGAATATTAAAAATTTATTCTTAAAGTTGTTTCCAGTAAGCGGAAAGTTTGAGTATAGCTGTTCCGATTGTAATATCAGTTTTAAAGCAGCCGAAGTGTTATGAAGTTATTTGTAACAGGTATAGGTACTGATGTTGGTAAAACTATTGTTTCCGCAATATTAACTGAAGCTCTGGAAGCTGATTATTGGAAACCAATTCAAGCAGGTGAGTTGGAAACTGGTGATTCGCATACCGTAGCTAAATTAACTTCCAACTCGAAAACAACCATTCATCCAAATGCATATGCTTTAGAAACTCCAATGAGTCCACACGCAGCGGCTGCAATTGATGGAGTTGCTATAAACTTAACTAAAATCAAAGAGCCTCATGTAAAAAACCACTTAGTGGTTGAAGGCGCTGGTGGTTTGTTGGTTCCTTTGAATGATTCAGAAACAATACTGGATTTAATCCATCCAGATTATAAAGTAATAGTTGTATCACGTCATTATTTAGGGAGTATCAACCATACATTAATGACTGTGCAATTACTGCAGCAAAAAGGATTTGATGTTTCATTAATTTTCAACGGAGCAGAAAACAAAACATCTGAAAGTATTATTAAAAAAATGACAGGAGTTTCGGTTTTAGGGCGTATTGATGAGGAGCCTTATTTTGATAAGAATGTAGTGAGAGAATATGCTGAACATTTTAAAGGAGTATTGTAAGTGGGGCAGAATCATATTTTCTTCTAAAAGAACAAAATTGACTTGAAAGAGGGAATAGTTTCAATTCGAGTGAATTTATAAGAAAATTGTATCGAGAATAGCTGTTTTAATGAATTACGTCAATGGTAGCACTTCGACAAGCTCAGTGTGACATTTGGTTAACGTTATGAATGTTAGAGTTGTCAGGCTGAGCTTGTCGAAGTCCGATGGTAATTTACTGATTCATCAATGGTAGTGTTTTGAGGTACGAAAAAAGTATCGAATGCCCTTTTTTTTGTTCTCGATACATTCCGATGAAAAATCGGAACACTCGAACTGACGAAAATTACAAAAATAACTTAATTTTTAGCTTTTTTAATCATGGCTAAAAAAACAAAACTATGATTCTGCCCTGAGTTTTATAAGGTAGAGCTTTAGGGGTTAAATATATAATGTTATTGAATTCATAGTCAAAAAAAGTATAGATGGAAAAAGATAAAGAGGCTAGCCTCCAAGAAAGAGATAAAAATCACATTTGGCATCCGCTAAAACAACATCAATTAAACCCTAACAGTTTGCCGATAGTAAAGGCAAAAGGATGTGTGCTGACCGATGATAAGGGGAATGAGTATATTGATGCTATAGCGTCATGGTATACCTGTATGTTCGGGCATTGTAACGATTTTATTACGAGTCGGGTTTCTGCTCAAATGCAACAGTTGGATCAAGTAATGTTTAGTGATTTTACGCATGAACCTGCGGTAAAACTTTCTGAAGAGCTGATAAAAATTCTTCCAAATAATCAAAATAAAATTTTCTTTTCTGAAAATGGGTCAACCAGCGTGGAGGTTGGTATTAAAATGGCATTGCAATATCATTTTAATAAAGATGAAAAACGAGATACGTTTATAGCCTTTGAAAACGGATTTCATGGTGATACGTTCGGGGCAATGGCGGTTTCTGGTTTGTCAGTATATAATGGGCCGTTTGAGGATTTTCTAATGGATATCAAGCGCATTGCAACTCCAAATGAGAACAATACCCAAGAAATACTTGAGCAATTAAAAAATATTGTTGCTACCCATAAAGTAGCAGGATTTGTGTACGAGCCTTTGGTACAAGGAGCTGCAGGAATGAAAATTCATGACGCTCCTGGTTTAGGGGAGATTTTAAAATTTTGTAAAGAGAATAAAATTCTTACTATTGCTGATGAGGTAATGACAGGCTTTGGGAAAACAGGGAGGCATTTCGCATCGGATTATATTACTACAAAACCTGATATTATTTGTTTAAGTAAAGCCTTAACAGCAGGTTTAATGCCAATGGCAATTACCTCGTGTACTCAAGATATTTACGATGCATTTTTGAGTAGTGATATTAGCAAAGGAATGTTTCATTGTCATACCTATTGTGCTAATCCGTTAGCGTGTACCGCTGCTATAGCGAGTATAGAGTTGTTGCAAACAGAGGAGATTCAGAGTAATATCCAAACGATAATAGCTTCTCATAAAGTGTTTAATAAACGTATTGAAAATCATCCAAAAGTGAAATCTACACGACAAATTGGAATTATTTTTGCGTTAGATTTGAATACAGAAATGGAGCGCTATGGAAGTTTGCGTGATAAGTTGTTAGCGTTTTTCATGGACCACGGCGTGTTTTTAAGGCCTTTGGGAAATACAATTTACATACAGGTTCCTTATGTAATTACTAAGGAGCAATTGGAAAAAGTATATAAAACTATAGAGCAAGCGTTGGAAATAGTGTAAATTTGCTCCCTTTAAAAGGGATAAATTCAAAAATGAAATCACCAGTTTCTATAATGGCATTAACGTCACTCTCGGCATTAGGGAGTGATCAAAATAAGATATGGGATAATTATCTAAATGATGATCATTTTATTTCTGAAAAGAAGTTCGAAAATTTTTCGGCTTTAGTAGCTCAAATTTCTAAGGAAGATAGAATTTCGATAGAACAATTACGGAATTCTGATTCTAAATACATGAATTTAGATGACTCAGTATTGTATTGTATCTATGTTTCTAGAAAAGCAGTTAAAGTAGCTGGATGGAAAACGTCAGATAATTTTGGAATTAATATAGGGTCTTCACGAGGGGCAACTTCATTATTTGAAAAGTACCATAAATCCTTTTTAGAAAACAAAATTTCGGAAACCCTAAGCTCTCCAACAACAACATTGGGGAATATATCCTCATGGACTGCCCATGATTTACAAACAGACGGCCCGGAAATATCACATTCTATTGCGTGTTCAACAGGTTTACATGCATTGTTGAATGGGGTGAGTTGGGTGCTCTCCGGTATGTCAGAAAAATTTTTAGTAGGAGCTAGTGAAGCAGCGTTAACTGACTTTACAATTGCCCAAATGAAGGCGTTGAAGATATATGCTAGAAATGAAAGGAGTCACTCTGAACTTGTCGAAGAGTCATATCCGTGTCAGGCGTTAAACCCTAATAAAAAACAAAACTCTATGGTGCTTGGTGAAGGTGCTGCGGTATTGTGTTTGGAGGTAGGTGTAAAGGAAAATGCACTTGCGGTAATTGAAGGTATCGGATATGCAACAGAAATTTTGGAGCATAATGTTTCAATTTCTACCGAAGCAGTATGTTTTCAAAAGTCAATGAAAATGGCTTTAGGAAATATTGCGCCATCCGAAATTGATGTCATAGTAATGCATGCACCAGGAACAATAAAAGGAGATTCATCCGAAGTGAAAGCAATTCAAAAGGTTTTTGGTGAAAAACGACCTGTATTAACGAGTAATAAATGGAAATTAGGACACACATTCGCAACTTCAGGAGTATTGAGTGTGGAGTTAGCGGTGCTTATGTTGAATAACAATCGTTTTATAGCTGTGCCATTTATTGAAAAACAACAAGAGCCAAAACAGCTAAATAAAATATTGGTAAATGCTGTAGGGTTTGGAGGGAATGCAGTAAGTGTATTATTATCTAAATAGCATGGCTATCCATATATAATTAGTATTTTTGACAAAATTAAAACACCCAAATGGGGCTAACTCGAATTTTATGAGCGAAGTAAGACATAACTGGACGAAGGAAGAAGTTCTAGAAATATATAATAAACCAATGATGGAGTTGCTGTATGATGCAGCAACAATTCATAGAGAGCAACATGATCCTAATGTTGTTCAGGTTTCAACTTTACTTTCAATTAAAACAGGTGGTTGTTCTGAGGATTGTGGATACTGTCCGCAAGCTGCACGTTATCATACTGGAGTTGAAGGGAACGACTTAATGTCGGTGAATCAAGTAAAAGCACAAGCATTAAGAGCCAAAGAAGGTGGGAGTTCTCGTGTTTGTATGGGGGCTGCTTGGAGAAATGTGAAAGATGGTCCGGAATTTGACCAGGTGCTAGAAATGGTACGTGGTATTAATAAATTGGATATGGAGGTTTGTTGTACTTTAGGTATGATAACTGAAAACCAAGCGCAACGTTTAGCAGAAGCAGGGTTATATGCGTACAATCATAATTTAGATTCCTCAGAAGAGTATTATAAAGAAGTAATTTCAACAAGAGGATATCAGGATAGGTTAGATACTATTGATAATGTTCGAAAAACAAATGTTACCGTTTGTTCAGGAGGTATTATTGGTATGGGAGAAAATATTGAAGATAGAGCAGGAATGTTAGTAGCGCTATCAACACTTAATCCGCAACCTGAATCTACCCCAATTAATGCTTTAGTAGCCGTTGAAGGAACCCCTTTGGAAGAAGAAAAACCAGTTTCTATTTGGGAAATGGTACGAATGGTGGCTACAACTAGAATTGTATTGCCAGAAACTCAAGTGCGCTTGTCTGCAGGTAGAACTCAAATGAGTAGAGAAGGACAAGCTATGTGTTTCTTTGCAGGTGCAAACTCAATTTTTGCAGGAGATAAATTACTAACTACACCAAACCCTGATGTAAATGAAGACATGAAAATGTTTGAATTGTTAGGAATGAATCCGCAAAAACCATTTACTAAAAAAGTACAGCCGCAATCGGTTGAGGCAAGTGATTCTAAATTTGAATCTTTAGGAGAAAAACCTAAATGGACAAGGCCAGAGCATAAAATTGATAGAAACGAGCTTGCAAAAGCCAAAGGTAAATTAGTAAAACAATAAGGATATGAAAAAGTTATTAATAGTAGTAGTTTTAATGAGTGTATCTTTTGTTAACGCACAAGTTTTTAGTGGAAAAGGTGATCAAAAAGTACAGGTAGGAGGTACTTTTCAAGACCAAGCTCGTGGAGTTAATGTAGGTTTTGATTATGGTTTAGGTGAAAATATTTCCGTTGGATTAATGGGGGCTTATATATTAGGAGTTTCTAACTCAGGGGACTATAAGCCGGACTTTGGTGAAGCATTTGATTTACAGGCGCGTTTTAATGCAAATATTGGAAATGTAATTAATATAAGTGATAAACTGGATGTGTATCCAGGATTGCATTTAGGTTTAAAGAATTTCGGAACACATTTAGGTGGGCGATATTTTTTTACTGACGGTTTTGGAGTATTCTCTGAGTTCTCTGTGCCAATAGCAACGTATAAAAATAAAACGGAAGGGTTTGATAAAATTCACAATCAATTTTCTGTTAATATCGGAGCTGTTTTTAATTTGTAAATAGCAATATATACGAAACAACAAAGGCGTTAATTTTAAGGAATTAACGCCTTTGTTGTTTCGTATACTAAATGAGATTCCCATCCTCGATATAATAAATAATCTGCTAGTTTTTTTCGTTTCTTGTATATATTAGTTTCGGTTATGGTTATTAGCTTCTTGTTTGATAGATAGTCTAATTTATTAAGGTAATCCTCTTCTGAGAATTCTTTTAGTGCTGTTTTTATATTGTATTCACTAATTTTCCTAAGCTTCAACTCGCGTATAATTCTGATTTTCCCCCAATGCTTAATATTAAATTTCCCTCTTGCAAAACTTTTAGCAAACCGTTCTTCATTTAAAAAATTGTGTTGAATTAGATGAAATATTATTTCATCAATAACCATAGGAATCATTCTCATTTCTTTGAGTTTTGAGTTAACCTCATTGTGACACCGTTCTTGGTATGTGCAGTAATGCTCTAATTTTCTTTTTGCTTCAGTTACAGTGTATACTTTGTGGTTAGAAAACATAAGATGTTATTACAGGGGTGGTGTTAATGTAAAGTTTTGGTTAATAGTTTGATAGATTGAGAATTATATTTTTAAAATCAAACTAAAAAAAGTATATTCGCAATGGTTTTACTTAAATACATATCCCTAAAATATGAAAAAAATAGCTTATTTACTACTATTTTTTAGTGGTTTATTATCTGCACAAGTAGGTATAAATACTACAGCTCCTAGTCCAGCATCGGTATTGCATTTAGAATCCTTAAATGGATCAGGAACACATGGTGGTTTTATGCCGCCTAAGGTTGACCAGGCTGGTAGAGATTCAATTAACACAGTTATAACTGCTGCAGATGATGGAATGATGATTTTCTTTTCAGAAGGGACTACGCGTTGTGTGCAAATTTATAATGCAAGTACAGGGTTATGGGTAGATATGTATTGTATGCCAGTACCGCCACCGCCTTCTGTTACATATTATCAAGATTTTGAAGCTATTCCGGCTATGCCTACGGTAGGTTATACATATACAGGTTCTGGTGATGCGGTTTCCATAGGAAATGGTGCTTCTCCAAATTCTCCCTTGTATTCAGAAGGAACTCAGGGATTTTCTGTGACAAATAGCTCAACTACGCCAGGTGAATTAGTTTTTGATACTATTGATTCTTCTGCATTTACAGTTAATACTATATCTTTTAATTTAGCTTCTTTCGGAACTTCAACAAATGGTGCAGATACAACTGATTATATAGAGGTTTTTGTTAGTACTGATGGAGGATTAACTTATAGTTCTGAATTAAAAATTAGCGGTGGTGATACAAATACAAGATGGGATTTTAGTGGGTCGGCTTCTGCGGTTGCTACTTATGATGGGGATGATACAGCTACCGTATATGCAAGTACAGGAACAGGTATAATCACGGGAAACGCTACAGCGTATAATGATGTGTCGGTCAGTGGTTTGCCGTCATCTACACAATTAGTTGTAAAAATTAACTTTAGAAATAATTCAGGAAATGAAACTTGGGTTATTGATAATGTAGTTTTGAGTTTAAACTAAAGTAGCTATGAAAAAGATAATATTTATTTTATTGTTCGTAGCTAGCTTTTCTTTTGCTCAAGTAGGAATAGGTACAACTACGCCAAGTTCAGCAGCTGTATTGCATTTAGAAGCTGCAAATTTACCTACAACTAAGGTAGGGGGGTTTATAATGCCAGTAGTAACTGAGGCAGAGCAAGCAATGATACCTAAAATTGCAACTGATGACGGTTTAATGGTTTTTGTTAGTGATTCAGTTACAGGAAAATGGTGTTGGGATATTTATGACGGGCAGCAAGATATCTGGAGAAGTTTAAAGTGTAATACACCTCCGGTAACTCCGGTTTGTGATACTACAATATATACGGAAGATTTTTCTTCTTATGCCAATGAGTCTGGGATTAAAGATGGTGTTGATAATGCGGATTACCCTGGAGGGGTAAGTTGGATTTTAAATGATGTAAATGGAAGTATTGCGTCGGGAGACTATGCGATGGTTGTAGGTGGAGCTTTTGAACTAAATGACACGAATGGTCCAGTTTCACTAACAACTCAACCTGTTGATATTTCTAGTTATGCTACAGTCTGTTTTTCTGTTGATATTGACGGGAGAGGTGATTTAGAGTATAATCATGCTGATCATGATACGGATGATACTAATGTTACGAATGATTATGTTAATGTTGAATATTCGGTTGATAATGGAGTTACATGGAATTTAGTGGTAGATTATAATGGGAATGGAACGGTGAATCATACTTTAGTAGCAAATCCATCACCTGGTTCAGATACATTTCCTGATGACACAGTCTCTGTATCTGGTTTATCAGGTGCATTTTTATTGATTAGAATAACAAGTCAAAATTGGGCAGGTAGTGAGTATTTTACTTATGATAACATAATAATCGAAGGAGGAAATTAGAATGCCAAAATAGTATAAAACAAAAAAAAACCAGCGAATTTCGCTGGTTTTTTTTATCTAATTTTTTTTCCTTTATCATTATAAAAATGATATTCTAGATACGTGTAAGCATCTCTAGGTAGTATTTTAATCCATTTTTTGTGCTCTAAAAACCATTTAGAGCGGATTGATGGAAATCCTTGTTTTAAGAACGCTGCTATAAAAGGATGTACATGTAGTACTACTTTTTTAGGCGACTTGGTTAGTATTCTGTCAAGTTCAGAAGTGATTTTCTGTATCAATACAATAGGAGCTTCAACTTCTGCTCCATTTTTGTCATTAGGATTTTTCTCTAATGTTTTGATTTTTACTTCAGGTCTAACACGTTGTCTAGTTATTTGTATCAATCCAAATTTGCTAGGAGGTAATATTTTATGTTTAGCCTTATCGCTAGCCATTTCATCTTTCAAATGCTGAAACAGTTGTTTTCTGTTTTCAGGACTTGACATGTCAATAAAATCGACTACAATAATACCGCCCATATCTCTAAGTCTTAATTGTCTTGCAACTTCTGTAGCTGCAATAATATTAACTTCTAGAGCTGTACCTTCTTGATTTTTAGATTTGTTAGATCTGTTACCACTGTTTACATCTATTACATGTAAAGCTTCGGTATGTTCAATAACTAAATACGTTCCTTTACTAGAGGAAACTGTTTGACCAAATGCAGTTTTAATCTGACGTTCAACTCCATATTTTTCAAAAATAGGGACATCAGATTGGTGTAACTTAACGATTGATTCTTTTTTCGGTGCTATGCGTTGCACCGTTTGTTTAATTTGTCCAAAAAGCGCTTTGTCATCAACGTGAATTGCAGAAAATGAATCATTAAATAAATCTCTTAATATAGAAGAGGTTTTGTTCATTTCGCTTAAAACCGTTGAAGGAACTTCTGCTTTATGAAGTTTTTTGCACATTGCTGTCCATTTGGATAACAAATTTTGCATGTCTTTGTCCAGTTCGGCTGTTTTTTTGCCTTCCGCTACTGTACGAACGATAACACCAAAGCCTTTCGGTTTAATGCTATGAACTAATTTTTTTAAACGACTTTTCTCAGCTTTATTCTCAATTTTTTGAGAGATAGAAACTCGGTCGGAAAAAGGAACTAAAACAATATAACGCCCAGCTATTGATAGCTCAGAGCTCAATCGAGGTCCTTTTGTAGAAATTGGTTCTTTTACAATTTGTACGAGAATTGATTGATTAGATTTTAACGCATTATTAATGCTTCCATCTTTATCAATTTCCTCCTCAAACGGAAAATTACTCAGATTAAAATCTTTTAATTTACCGGTGCTTACACTTTTTACGAATTTCAACAAAGTTGGGATTTTTGGTCCTAGGTCATGGTAATGTAAAAAGCCATCTTTTTCATAGCCAACATTAACAAAAGCTGCATTAAGACCAGGCATAGTTTTCCTAATTTTAGCAAGAAATATGTCTCCTACATTAAATTGGTTTTCACTATTCTCTTCTTTGTGTAATTCGATTAATTTTCCATCATTTAATAAGGCAAAATCAACTTTTGAGGAACTGGATCTGATAATTAATTCTTTGTTCACTCTTTAATTAATTTAATCCATACCGTAATTAGTATAGATGGTTATTCTTTTTTAAAGTAGTTAAAATGTCTTCAAATTAACTACTTTGTTCAAAAAAGAAAAAGTAGTTAAAAACTACTTTTTCTTGTGACGATTAGCTCTTCTACGCTTTTTACGCTTGTGCGTAGCTACCTTATGTCTTTTTCTTTTCTTACCACTTGGCATAACTTGAAATTTTTTAGATTAATAATTAATTTTTATTTTACTTTACTTCTACATTTGTCTTTACACCTTCTAAAAACACTTTAGCGGGCTTAAACGCAGGTATATTGTGTGCGGGTATTTTAATTGTCGTGTTTTTTGAAATATTTCGTCCAGTTTTTTCAGCTCTTGTTTTAATGATAAAACTTCCGAAACCTCTTAAATAAACATTGTCACCACTTTCTAATGAGTTTTTCACCTCATTCATAAAAGATTCAACAGTTGCTTGTACATCACCTTTTTCTATTCCTAACTTTTCTGAAATTATAGTTACGATATCTGCTTTTGTCATTTCTATTAAATTTATTAAGTCCTTTTGTTAAATTTTAGGTGTGCAAATATAATAATTATTATCCCAAACAAGAATGCTAATTGATTAAAATTTAACCAGATAAAAAATTAATTTAGCCAAATATAAAATAAAATGCAGAACTTCTCTAAACACCTAACGCTGTGGTATTTAAAAAACAAGCGAAATTTACCTTGGCGAAATACCATTGATCCATATAAAATATGGTTGTCAGAAATCATGTTGCAACAGACTAGAGTTGCGCAAGGAATGCCATATTATTTGAAATTTTTGGCTGCTTTTCCGAAAGTAAAAGACTTGGCCGATGCTCAAGAAGAAGAAGTTTTAAAGTTATGGCAAGGCTTAGGATATTATTCACGAGCTAGGAATTTACATGCTACGGCAAAATATGTGACCTATGAATTAGGAGGAGTGTTTCCTGGAAACTATGAATCACTAAAAAAACTTAAAGGAGTAGGGGATTATACTGCAAGTGCAATAGCTTCTATTTGTTATAAAGAGCCAAAAGCAGTTTTAGATGGCAATGTGTTTAGGGTTTTAGCGCGATTGTATGGAATCAATACTGCAATTAATTCTAGTGAAGGGGGTAAAATATTTTCAAAATTAGCGCAAAGCTTAATTGATGAGCGTTGTCCTGATATACATAATCAAGCAATAATGGAGTTTGGAGCTACGCATTGTACTCCTAAAAAGCCACTTTGTGAATCATGTATTTTTAATTCAAACTGCATTGGGCTAAAAAATAGTCAAATAGGGGAGTTGCCTGTTAAGCTAAAAACGCTAAAAGTAAAAAAACGCTATTTTAATTATATTGTCCCAATTATTAATACTGAATCAACATTGCTTAAAAAAAGGTCTGAAAAGGGTATTTGGGCAAATTTATATGAGTTTCCATTAATTGAAACAAAAGGAAGTGTCCTGTTTAGCGAATTGAAAGCTGAAATTCAACAGTCAGGAATGTTTAGTGAGTCATTTGAATTGAGTGTATTTAATGAAAAAGAAATAGTTCACAAACTATCGCATCAACACATATTTACAAAGTTCTGGGTAGTCACTACTCAAGAAAAATTAAAAGGAGCAATTTCATTTTCAGAAACTGAAAAGTACCCTGTTCCAGTTTTGATTGCAAACTTTATTAATGAGTTCTCATTTTAAATGAAATAAAAATTTAGTATTTTTGATATAAAGATAAAATATAATATGAGCACTTTGAATAAAGTAATGTTAATAGGGAATTTAGGAGATGATGTAAAAATGCATTATTTTGAAGGAGGTAATTGTGTAGGAAGGTTCCCCATAGCTACAAGTGAAACATATACGAGTAAACAAACAGGTGAAAGAGTTACGAATACCGAATGGCATAATGTAGTAGTGCGTAATAAAGGAGCTGAAATTTGTGAAAAATATCTTAAAAAAGGAGATAAAATATATGTAGAAGGACGTATTAAATCTCGACAATGGCAAGCCGATGACGGTACAACAAGATATTCTACAGAAATACAAGTGCAGGATTTTACATTTTTATCGCCAAAATCTGAAGGAGCTGGACAGCAGCAAGCGCCAAACGTAGGGCAGCCATCTGTTGCGCCACAGCAAAAGCCATCTGATGATAATGATGATTTACCATTTTAATAGATAACTAAAATAGCACTTATATTGGACCCCAGTATTCCTTTTTTTATTGCACTATTAAAAAGTAGCTCATTGATCAGTATAGTAGCGCTTATGGTGTTGTTAGTTTTTTCAGCATTAATATCAGGTTCTGAAGTTGCTTTCTTTTCCTTAAATCAATCGCAATTAGATGGAGAATCAAAAACTTTTAAAAACAGAAAGTTAGTGGCTCAACTATTAGCAAATCCGAAACGTTTGTTGGCTACGATATTGGTGGCTAATAACTTTATTAATATAGCAACTGTATTGTTATTTGCGAATACATTTGACGCATATTTTGATCAAATAGATGTTATAATTGATTTGTATTTGTTTAAAGTGAGTCTATCTTTCTTATTCAAAATAGTATTAGTTACTTTTTTAATTCTTCTGTTTGGAGAGATTCTTCCAAAAGTTTATGCTAGTAGGAATAATGAAAAATTTGCCGGGTTTATGGCAAAACCTCTATCTTTATTAAAGAAGATGTTAGTGATGTTTAGTGCTCCTATGCAAGCAGGAACAGCTTTTTTGGAAAAAAAGTTAGCGAAAAAAAAGTCAGGAATCAGTATAAGTCAATTGTCACAGGCTTTGGAATTAACTTCTCAAGAAGCTACCACGGACGAAGAGCAAAAAATACTTGAAGGAATTGTAACGTTTGGAAATACCGATACCAAACAAGTAATGCGTTCTCGAATGGATATTTTTGCCTTGGATGTAGCTATGTCTTTTTCTGAAATAATAAAAGAAATTACCAATGAAGGATATTCCAGAATTCCTGTGTATGAAGAGAATTTAGATAAAATTATAGGTGTATTATATGTGAAAGATTTACTGCCGTATTTGGATAAGGAAGTGGTAAAGTGGCAAGAATTGGTTAGGGAGCCATTTTTTGTGCCAGAAAATAAAAAATTAGATGATTTACTAAAAGAGTTCCAAGAAAAAAAGGTTCACTTGGCAATAGTTGTAGATGAGTATGGAGGTACATCTGGTGTAGTTTCATTGGAAGATATTATTGAAGAAATCATAGGGGATATTAATGATGAATTTGATGACGACAGTTTGCATTATTCCAAATTAGACGATTATAATTATGTTTTCGAAGGAAAAACTTCTTTACAAGATATTTATAGAGTTACAAGTTTGGATGCAGAGTTATTTGAAGAGCATAAAGGAGAGGCCGAAACAATAGCAGGGTTTGTGTTAGAAATTTCAGGTTCTTTCCCTAAAAAAGATGAAAAAGTAAGCTTCCGGGGGTATGTGTTTACAGTAGAAGCGTTGGATAAAAAACGAATCAAGCAATTGAAATTGACCTTGCCTAAAAATGTACTCTAGTGTCAAATTAATAGCGAAAATAAGAGAAAGTGTAATCTGTTAAAATTATAATATCAAAAAACCATCGCCAAAAGCTGTGGTTTTTTGATATTTATTTAATGGGTAGACCTTAATTATTTGTCCTCTATTTTGTTCAATAAATCCTGATAAACATGGCTTAAGTCAGCAGGTTTTAAGCCATTATTATTGTTGTGGCAAGCAAAACAACTTGGATGGTCATCAAAATAAGTGCTGCTACCAAGCTGTGCATAAGTTTCCATAGTACTATTAGCTAATTGGCTAGTTCCTATTGCTAGTCCATCAGGGTTTTTGGAATCGTTGGCTGAGTAGCTTTTCCCATTAGGAGCTGAACCATCATTGGTCCAAGTGGCTCCAATGAAAACATAATTTTTACGCGTGTCACCATTAATTAACTTCCCAAGCACACTGTTGTTGATTGAAATTATTTGACTATTAGATGCTGCAGAAGTTTTGTCCTCAGGATTTGGTACTCCACTATATGCTACACCAAATGCATTAATCATTTTGGTATTACTAGCGTTAATGGTGTTGTTAGGAGTTGCTTTTATATTTCCGGTACTATCAGTGTGTTTCATGTGTGACTCATTATAAGTATCACTTGCACTGTCATTATTTAGTAGCCAATTATTTCCTTTGTCCGCAGGGACAGTTTTTTTAGTTAGATTATTATCTACGTATTGATAAGGTAAATTTGGTGTGTTGTTTTGGTGCTCAAAAGTTGCCCATATCATTTCAGGGTGACCATCTGCACTACCAACAATATGCATGCCGACCATAGCTAATTTTTTTACAACATGATTTCCTGTTGGAATCCATAGCGTATTGCTAGTTTTGTTATACGTAGGGATTTCGGATTCAATAGTAATGAAGTCACTAATATTGTTTAAAGAGCTAGCCTCTACCCATGAAGTTTTAATTTCTAGAGCTAAGGTGTTCGGGCTTTTTAATCCTGCTCCTTTTCTATTGGCGTATTTTTTAATTGCATCCAATTGAGCTTGTGTGGTAGGGAATTCGTTACTTAAGAATTCGTTTGTGCTTGCGCCAGATAAAAACTGAGTGTATACATCATTAACAAATGTAATGTAATACAAAAGTGAACCCTGTTGTGACATTAATGCGTCACCTGTTGCTTGAGCTTCCTCACTATCGACCATGCTGTTAGATCCTCTTTTCTGGATATTAGTAAAAGCACGTAGTGGTTTTCCTATTTCGTGGGGAATTAAATCTCTTTTTTGGTTTTCAGATTTAGCTTCGGGGTTAATTACAGGAGAAACTGTATAGAATTCAGAAGATTCTAAAATAATTTTTTTATTACCTATAATAGTTTCGTGGTCATATGTTTTCTCGTTAAAGGAAGATGTTGTCCAGAGAAACATTTGCTCTGACCACTTGTAGAAATCACAGTTGTTTTCGTGTGCAAAAGCAACACTGTTTGCGGGTTTTACGGTTCCATTTATAGTAGCCTGACCGGTTTTAAACCAATTGTTAAAATCAGCTTGGTTAATTATACAAGATGATAAAGCATCAGCTGGTAGTTTAGAGTTTACGGCGGTGGTAGCTTCAGTGTCTTCTTTTTCAGTAGTAGCGGTATATTTTTCTTTATGCTTACAAGAGCTTGCGATAATGACAAGGCTTGTAAGTAGTGTTCCGAATTTTAAAATTTGTTTTTTCATTTGTATTGGTGTTATTGGTTTGTTATTAAGAGTGTTGGTTTGTTTCAAAGATAGCTTTACTTAACAAAATAAAACTGCGTGTTTCTACCTGTTTTAGAGTCTCAAAAAAGAAAAAAAAATCTTGTAAATTTTCATAAAAATGCCTTAAGGACTATATATATGGACATAAAGGCAAGGATTAGAGGGTATAAGACGGTTAGTTTAAATTCGGAGCAGATTGCAGTGAGTAATATTTAAAAAACGAAGTCATTTATTAGGTTGAGCCAAAAGAATTATTAGAAATGGAATAAGTTGTTAAAATCTCCTTATTTTTACAGCTTAAAATTAGTTCATGTAATGGCAAGAGATGAGGAGTTAAAAGAGCGTTGGGATAATGTAGTAAAGGTGTTGTCTGATCAATTTGCAGATGGTGATCCGCTTGATTTGGATAGTATTATTTATCTAATCGGAGTGCAAGAGTTAGGGCAATTAAGCAGAAGGTTTAAAAAAGATGATAAGGTAGATTTAATTCATATTGCAATTTGTAGACTTTTAGAGCCTTATGGTTACTATGAATTTGAATATTTTGATGATGATGGTTGGCCGCATTATAAAACATTAGAAGCATTACCTGTATTAAAAGCAGGAGAGCAAACTGTTTTAATGAAAGAAGCGGTAGTTGGTTACTTTTTAGAAAAGGAAGTAATAGCATAAAGAATATTTAGTTGTAAATTTGCACTTCGCAAAAAACGAGCACGATGATAGATAAGATTAAGGAAATTATTGGAGAAGCTGAGGGGTTTAAAGCGCAAACAAAGGAAGAAGTTGAAGCGTTTAGAATCAAGTATTTAGGTAAAAAAGGAGTGTTAAACGACTTTTTTGCTGAATTCAAAAATGTAGCTAATGATCAAAAAAAAGAATTTGGTCAAGCAATTAATAAGTTAAAAACTACAGCTCAGGATAAAGTTAATGCCTTAAAAGAAGAGTTAGAAGCTAAAGAAGAAATTAAAGGAGGTTATGGTGATTTATCACGCCCTGCTGAACCTATATCAATAGGGTCAAGGCATCCAGTGTCATTAGTTAAAAACCAAATCATTGAAATTTTTTCTAATATCGGATTTAATGTTTCTGAGGGTCCGGAAATTGAAGATGACTGGCATAACTTTACAGCGCTAAACTTACCAGAATATCATCCTGCTAGAGATATGCAGGACACTTTTTTTATCCAAACTAATCCTGATACCTTATTAAGAACTCATACAAGTTCTGTTCAGGTGCGTTATATGGAGGATAATAAGCCGCCAATTCGTACAATATCTCCAGGAAGAGTGTTTAGAAACGAAGCTATTTCGTCGAGATCACACTGTATATTTCATCAGGTAGAAGGATTGTATATTGATAAAGATGTTTCGTTTGCTGATTTAAAGCAGACCTTGTTATACTTCACAAAAGAAATGTTTGGGAAGTCTAAAATTCGTTTACGCCCATCATATTTTCCATTTACCGAGCCAAGTGCTGAAGTAGATATTTACTGGGGTTTAAAAACTGAAACTGATTACAGAATAACAAAAGGAACAGGTTGGTTAGAGATTGGAGGATGCGGAATGGTAGACCCTAATGTGTTAATCAATTGTGGTATTGATCCTAAAGAATACTCAGGATTTGCATTTGGTGTAGGTATTGAGCGTATTGCTATGTTGTTGCATCAAATTGGTGATATTAGAATGTTTTATGAAAATGATGTTCGTTTCTTGGAGCAATTTAAATCATCTTTTTAAGTTATTCATATATAAAAAACAGCCATATCAGAAAGTTAATAATAATAGTGTTGGTTTTCGGGGCATTGCTTTTCGGAGGGTGTAAAGAAAATCCTACGCCAAAACCTAAAGGGTATTTAAAGTTAGAATACCCTGAAGCTGTTTATAAAAAGCATTTGTCCGACTGTCCATTTACGTTTAATATCAATACTATAACTAAAATAGAGAAGCCAAGAGGCGGCGGAAGTTATTGTGATATGAACCTAAGTTACCCAGGTTTAAAAGGGACAATACATGTTACATACATAGGTGTTGATGATAAGTTATTGACAATGTCATTAAAAGAAGCTCAAAACTTAACCCAATCTCATGCTCAAAAAGCAGAAAGTATCGGTACATATCCTTTTGAAGATAAAGCTCATAATAGATATGGTATGGTGTATGAAATAGAAGGTGATGCAGCTTCGCCAGTACAGTTTTATATTACAGATAATAAAAAACACTTTTTAAGAGGAGCTGCTTATTTTAATGCTAAACCTAACTATGACTCTATTCTTCCAGCTGCTCAATATCTTAAAAAAGATATTCAGGAATTGATGGAAAGTATCGAATGGAAAAACTAGTGTCTATAATGGAATTAGTTAACCTGTTAATCAAGAGCGTTTCAAAATAAATTAGCTTTTTTTCTTCTCAGAGTAAAAATAGTTGTCAATGGTAGCTTGTCGAAGTTGTGTGATAACTAATGCTTCATTAATTTCAATAATATCAAGCCGACAATAAATGAAGTGCTACTTAAAACTTTCGGTAGAAGATATAATGCCTAATATATATCAAAACATAGGGTAGATTAGTGGAATTATTTTAATTTAGTAAGGAAAAAAAATAGAACACGCCTTAGTTTCGTTTTAATTTTAAAGCTATTAAAACTTGTTGTTTTTATTTCGGATTTTAGAAAGTGTTGGTGTAATTAATAAAAAGTAAAAATTATGATTGGATACTATATAATTGCAGGAGCAATAGCATTACTAAGTTCTTTGGTAAGTAAACGATTGAAAAGTAAATTCAAGAAGTACTCAAAAATACATTTAAAAAACGGTATGACTGGAGCAGAAATAGCAGAGAAGATGCTAAGCGATCATGGAATATCTGATGTAAAAGTGATTTCTACTCCAGGGCAATTGACTGATCATTACAACCCAAGAGATAAAACAGTAAATTTAAGTGAAGTTGTATATAATCAGCGAAATGCCTCAGCAGCTGCAGTAGCAGCCCATGAGTGTGGTCATGCGGTGCAACACGCAACAGCATATTCATGGTTGACAATGCGCTCAAAAATAGTTCCAATAGTTAATGTTGCTTCAGGTTTGTCTCAATGGGTAATTATGGGAGGAGTAGCTTTGTCTTTTAGCTCAGCCATGGGGCAAATAGTTATGCTTGCCGGAATTGCTATTTATGGGGTAATGGCGCTATTTAGTGTGATTACATTACCGGTGGAGTATGATGCAAGTAATCGGGCGTTAGCTTGGTTGGAAAATAAAAATATGTTGACTAGAGAAGAGCATGCTGGAGCAAAAGACGCTTTAAAATGGGCTGCAAGAACGTATTTAGTTGCTGCAATAGGAGCGCTGTCAACATTGGTTTATTTTATTGGAAGATACTTGTCAAGTAATAGAAACTAATTATAATTCAATAAACTAGCGTTCGAAAGTTTGTTAATTTGTGTTAAAGTAAACTCGTTATTTAATAGTTTTAAAAAAAAGCTAGCGGAAATAATGACGTATCTAGTGTTAATGTTAGCACTTCGAGAGGTTCAGTGTGACATTAAATACGTTAAGAATGTTATAATTTTCAGACTGAGCTTGTCGAAGTTCGATGGTAATTTACTGATTCATCAATTTGAGTGGTTTCATGATGAATTCTGTTTTGAATTTATAAGGAAACTGTATCTAGAATAGCTGTTTTAATTAATTTACGTCAATGGTATCTTGTCGAAGTCTTATGAAAACCAATGCCTTATGGATTTCGATACTTCGTCAAGCTCAGTACTGGTGAAGCTTAATCTGACAAATAATTAAGTTGTTATTGAAACTTTCGGATGCTAGTGATAAAGAAGTATTAAATTGGAAAAAAAGTGGTCTAATAGGTCACTTTTTTTATGTAATTTTGAGTTATGGAACAACTGAAATTATTTTTTGAATTAGGCTTAACTCATGTGTTAGATATAAATGGATACGATCATGTGTTGTTTTTAATAGTATTGGCTGCGCCATATTTGTTTTCAAGTTGGAAAAAAGTATTGTTTTTGGTAACTGTTTTTACTGTTGGTCATTCAATATCTCTACTATTGTCAAGCTATAAACTTGTTTCTGTAAATAGTGATTTGGTGGAATTTGTAATTCCAGTAACAATTGCTATCACCGCTTTATTCAATATATTTACTGCTGGTAAAGTAATCCATAATACTAAAATTGGCTTGATGTTTTTTATCACATTGCTCTTTGGTATTATTCACGGATTAGGGTTTTCTAATTATTTTAAAATGATTGTAGGTAATACCGATTATAAGTTTATACCGCTAATTGAATTTGCTTTAGGAGTTGAAATAGCCCAGGTAGTTGTGGTAATAGTAGTATTGTTACTGAGTAGTATTGCGCAAAATATATTTAACATATCAAAAAAAGATTGGGTACTTGTATTGTCGTCAATTACTTTAGGGCTTGTGATACCAATGTTGTTGTCTAGATGATTTTAACAAAATCTTAATCAAACCATATTTATTAATTAGTAGTTTAGTACTATAACATACATATAATGTCAGAAATCAAACAATTACGATATGATAAAGCCTATTTAAGAATGGCTAGTGAGTGGGGAAAATTATCTCACTGCATCAGAAAACAAGTAGGAGCGATTATTGTTAAGGATAGGATGATTATTTCTGATGGGTATAATGGAGCGCCAACAGGTTTTGATAATTATTGTGAGGATGAGCAAGGGTATACCAAATGGTATGTATTGCATGCTGAAGCGAATGCAATTTTGAAAGTAGCAGCTTCAACGCAATCATGTGAAGGGTCAACACTATATATTACTTTATCCCCATGTAAAGAGTGTAGTAAATTGGTGCATCAAGCAGGGATAAAAAGAGTGGTTTACAAAGAAGGATATAAAGATGATTCCGGAATTAAATTTTTAGAAAAAGCTGGGGTTGAGGTAATTCATTTACAAGATGATACTTTTAGTGTAGCTGAGTAAAAATGTATTTTTAGATAAATTAAAATGACGTATAAAAAGAAATATCTACCATTAATTATTGGCTTAGCCCTTGCTTTAGGTTTTTGGGGCGGTGGATTATTTCATTTTGATAGTGGGTCAAGTTTGTTTGTAGGTTCTTCTAAAAAACAAAAACTAAGTAAGCTAATTGATTATATTGATAATGAATACGTTGATGAGGTAAATACCGATAGTATTGTTGATGTAACTGTAAATAAAATACTGGGGAACCTTGATCCTCATTCGGTTTATATTCCAAAGAAAAAGCTATCTGCTATTACGGAATCTATGAACGGTGAATTTGTAGGGATTGGAATATCTTTTTATATAAAAAAAGATACGATATCTGTCATAAAAGTTATCGCAGGTGGTCCTAGTAAAAAAAGTGGTATTGCGGCCGGAGATAAAATTTTAATTGCAGACAAGGATACGCTTTACGGGGCTGGAATAACCAATGAAAAAGTAATCAAAACACTTAAAGGAGAAATAAATTCTAAAGTAGCGTTAACGTTGTATCGGGCATCAGAAAATAAGAAGTTTTCAATTGTTGTTACGCGCGGTTTGATTCCTATAAAAAGTGTGCCTATTGCGTATATGATTCAAGAGGAATTGGGGTATATTAAAATAAACCGTTTTGCTGAAACAACGTATGAAGAGTTCAAGCAGGAGCTAAAAAAATTGAAATCCAAAGGGATGACGAGTCTTGTTTTAGATTTAAGGGGAAACCCTGGTGGTTTCTTAGATAGAGCACAACAAATAGTTGATGAGTTTTTAGAAGAGGATAAATTAATTTTGTTTACAAAAAACAAAAAAGGAGAAATACATAAGTTTTTTGCAACCGAAAAAGGGGTTTTTGAAAAAGGAGAAGTTTTTGTGTTATTGGACGAAGAGTCAGCATCAGCAAGTGAAATTGTTGCAGGGGCGTTGCAGGATAACGATAAAGGAACAATAGTAGGAAGGCGATCTTTCGGTAAAGGTTTGGTTCAGCGCGAAATGCAGTTGGGTGACGGTAGTGCGGTTCGTTTAACAGTATCACGATATTATACGCCAACAGGGAGGTCAATTCAAAAGCCGTATACTTCTACCGATGATCAAGATTATTTTAATGAATATAGAAAAAGGTATATTTCTGGCGAATTAACGGATTCTACCCGAATAGTGGTCGCTGATTCGTTAAAGTTTACTACTCCAAAAGGAAAGGTAGTTTATGGGGGAGGAGGAATAGTGCCGGATGTTTTTGTGCCGATTGAGACAAACAAAGAATACGAAAAAGTATATTACTCATTAAACTCTAACCTCATAAGTAATTTTGTATTCCTAACCTTAGAAAAAGACAGGGTATATTATAGCAACTTATCCAAAAAAGAATTACTTGAAAAGGACGTTGTTTCTCAAGACGTTGTTTTAGCGTTTAAAAACCATGTTAGCGAATTTGTAAGAGGTCAATGGCGTATTAATGTGTCAGATTATGATGAGCAAATTAAAAGAGCGATAAAAGCTGAAATAGCTTCGCAATTGTTTGATGATAAATTAGCGTATGAAATTAAGGATGAAGATGATCGGATGATTCAAAAAGTGATATATATATTGGCTAAATAAAACCAAAAAAATGACGTGGTTTAAAATATATTGCTATATTTGAACCATATAAGAAAAAGTTTTTTTTCGTATTAAGTAAAACCACTGATTAAAAACCGAGCTGAAGAGCTCGGTTTTTTTAATTTATAGTAATTCCTTAAGTTTAGTTAACTTTCTTATCATGAACCTTAGTGTGTTCACCATTATTCCATAAAGTCAATATATCAGTAGCCACCTGAGCCCCACTACCGCAAGCAATAGCAAATTGACTCCTCCATCCTGCAAGTGATCCTGCAACATATAAATTTTGTTTAACCAAATGAAGTACGTTTTTTAGTTGCACTCTGTTTTTCTCAGGCTTAGCCATCTGGTGAGGTATCAGGTAGTTTTCTAGACCTTTAATAGTGAACGGACTCGTGTACCCAGTAGCTACAACTATTGTTTTTGCAGTATAACTTGTTTTGTTTGTAGTAACTTCAAAATATGACTCATAATCTATTATATCCGAAACTTTCTCATTTTCAATTTGAGTAAGTTTCGGATATAAATTCGCAAGCTGATTCTTTCCGCTTTCAAGAATATCATCTCCTAAAGTTCCTGGAGTCAAACCAAGTACATTATTAAATAACGCTAACTGTAGGTGTGATGTTTTTTGATGAATAATAAGTCCTGCTTTTTTGCTATTTGCAAAAGGTTTGTTTAGAGCAGAGCCAATAATTAAAGCGCATGACATTCCAGCTGCACCACCGCCTATAATTAATGTATCAAACATGTAAATTATGTATTTGTTTATTAGTATAACGAATAAAGATCTAAGGCTTAATTTAAAGCTTTAGACCTTTATTTTTAACTCTTTTTGGTCGAATAGTAAAGCTTAACCTATTTTTTTCTCAATACGTTTAGAAACTGTAAAAATAGCGATGATTAACAAGGCAATTACTGCAGAGAAAATTTCAATTAAAGCAATGGTGCTTTCTCCTTGTAACGGGTTGTTAAAATCAATATTTGTAAGGTTAAAAATAATTAAACCAATGGCTATAATACTTAATATGATGCTTGCTATTTTCATGTTGCTTTTTTTTTAAAAGAAAATTCCTTTTATACCCGAGGTGAATAATTTTACGGCAATGGCTAATAATATAATCCCAAAAACTTTTTCAATTATTGCAATTCCACTTTTACCTAATTTTCGTTCAAACCAACCACTCATTTTTAGTACAAGAAAAACGAAAGCGATATTTAGTATAATGGCAATGGCTATATTTACGGATTCAAATTCGGCTCTTAGTGATAAAATAGAAGTCATACTACCTGCACCGGCTATCATAGGGAAAGCAAGTGGTACAATTGAAGCTGTTTTGGCGGTGTTCTCATCTTCTTTAAAAAGATTAATCCCAAGCACCATCTCTAAAGCCATAAAGAAAAGAATAAACGAACCAGCTATACCAAATGAAGCTGCATCAATACCAATAAAATGTAATATTTTCTCTCCAAGAAAAAGGAATAATAGCATAATAGTTCCAGCAACCAATGATGCTTTTCCGCTATCAAGTTTCCCACCTGCATTCGTTTTAAGTTTTACAACAATAGGTAAGGAGCCTATAATGTCAATAACAGCAAATAGAATCATACTTGCTTTTGCAATTTCAATAAAATCTATATTCATAGGGTTGATTTTTGTGCAAAATTATACTTTAAAATTAATTGTAGTCATATAAAACCACTAAAAGAATTACTTTTGTGGTGTAAATATACTAAAAAGAAGATGTTGAGATGTTTCAAATAGGGAAAACCATTGTTTCTGAGGATATTATTGAAAAAGACTTTGTATGCAATTTAGCAGCATGTAAAGGAGAATGTTGTATTTCGGGAGATGCAGGAGCTCCTTTAGATAAAGAGGAGGCTGAAATATTAAAAGAAATTTACCCTAAAGTAAAACCTTTTTTAAGGAAAGAAGGGATTGAGGCAATTGAGCGACAAGGAACTTCGATTGTAACAGATTTTGGGGATTTAGAAACCCCTTTAGTAAATAATGCAGAATGCGCATATGTTGTTTTTGGTGATGATAAAACAACCTTATGTGGTATCGAGGCAGCTCATATTGCAGGTGAAGTAGCGTGGAAGAAGCCAATATCATGTCATTTATATCCAATTAGAGTGCAAAATTATAGTTCGTTTTCAGCAGTTAATTATCATAGTTGGTCAATTTGTGATGATGCTTGTTTATTAGGGGCAGAATTAAAGGTCCCAACATATAAATTCCTAAAAGAACCATTGATACGTAAGTTTGGCGAAAGTTGGTATTCAGAATTAGAAAAAGCAGCTAAAAGCCATACAAAATAATTTTTATTTAATACTATGTATTCCCTTATTTTATCACTTGCCATCGACGAACTACATTTTTAAGGTGCTGTTTTTTAGTTGTTTAAGCTCGGGTGAGTGTAACGTCAATAAACACAAGCTGTTACCGAAATTGTTAAAAACTTGTTGAAAAGCTATGTTGTTTTTTAGTGAATTATTTAATTCAATTTTGAATATTTGTAGAACGGAAAAGTAAATTATACTTTATGTTTTATAATTTGAGCTAATACAATTATCTCTCAGAAAACATAAAAGATAAATCAGTTTTTCACCCCCAAATTAAAAAAAAATAGTACGACTTTAATTTTAATAATAAATAATGAATAATACATATCGTATTGTTCATTAAATGATAGACTTTTTTAGTGAAATAATTATGGAAATTATACATATAATAAAAAGAGATTACGAAACGAGTGAGTTTGTTTTAAACAAAATCACAAATGCAATAGAAAAAGCAATGATATCTGTTGGCAATGGGACAAGAATTGATGCTGAAGTGATTTCTCAAAATGTGTTAACGTCACTTTTAGAACAGAAAAGTAATCATGATAATTATATTCCAACTGTTGAGCAAGTTCAGGATATAGTAGAGGATTCATTAATGCATAGTGCTTTTCCTGATGTAGCAAAAGCTTATATATTATATAGAAATGAGCAAGCGAGAAATAGGGAAACAAATATTTTCGAGAAACGAATAAATTTAAAACCTTATGAGTATCCACAGCTTAATGAATATGTGGATGCTATAAGACATTCTTATTGGATTCATACGGAGTTTAACTATACGAGTGATATTCAGGATTTTAAAACCGGATTGAACAATGTTGAACGTGGAGCTATAAAAAACACAATGTTAGCAATTTCTCAAATTGAGGTAGCTGTTAAGACTTTTTGGGGAGACATTTATAATAAAATGCCAAAACCAGAAATTGGTTCTGTAGGAGCAACATTTGCAGAAAGTGAAGTACGTCACCATGATGCCTATTCTCATTTGTTAGAAATTTTAGGTTTAAATAGTGAATTTAAAAATCTAAAAAAGAAGCCTGTAATTATGAGGCGAGTTCATTATTTGGAAACCGCTGTAAAAAATGCTAAAAGTGAAGATAATAGAGAATTTGCAGAGTCTATATTACTATTCTCTTTATTTATTGAGCACGTATCCCTTTTCTCTCAGTTTTTAATAATAATGGCATTTAATAAACACAAAAATGTGTTGAAAGGAATTTCTAATGTAGTAGAAGCAACTTCTAAAGAAGAGCAAATACACGGAGATTTTGGTATAGATGTTATTAAAATTATAAAAGAAGAAAACCCAACGTGGTTTAATAAAGAATACGAATTGTTAACTCAGGATTTATGTAGAGAAGCATATGAATCTGAAAGCAAAATTATTGATTGGATTTTTGAAGAAGGGGAATTAGACTTCCTGCCAAAAGCAGTGATCAATGAGTTTATAAAAAATCGATTTAATAATTCATTAGAAAGTATTAATATCGGAAAAGTTTTCGAAGTTGATGAAACATTATTAGCTGAAACAGAATGGTTTGACGATGAGATTATTGGGACTAAACACGGAGATTTCTTCGTAAAAAGATCAATCGCCTACACCAAAAGAAGTAAAAGTATAACCAGTGACGACCTATTTTAAATTATGAGTAAAGACGTACTAACTAGCCAGAATCAAAGTCAAGCATTAACTGAACAAGACAAATTGGTAGAAGCAAGAAAAGCAACACTACAAGCTGAAAAAGCAACTCGTCAGCCAGAAATTAAATGGCTAACGGAGAATAGTCGTAAATTTTTAGAATCAGGATATCTTACAGATGGAGCAACACCAGAGGGAAGAATTAGAGAGATTGCAGAACACGCCGAAAAAATATTGAAAAAAGAAGGTTTTGCTGACAAGTTTTATGGGTATATGGCAGAGGGTTTTTACTCTTTAGCATCACCAGTTTGGTCAAACTTCGGAAAACGTAGAGGGTTGCCAATTAGTTGTTTCGGTTCACATATTGCTGATGATATGGGAGATATTTTATTTACCCAGTCCGAAGTAGGTATGATGTCAAAATTAGGAGGAGGAACGTCTGGTTATTTTGGTAAATTACGTCACAGGGGAGCACCGGTTAAAAATAATGGTAAATCTTCAGGAGCTGTACACATCATGCAATTGTTTGAAAAAATGGTTGATGTGGTTAGTCAAGGTTCTGTAAGAAGAGGTCGTTTTGCGCCTTACTTACCTATTGATCATCCAGATGTAATGGAGTTTTTAGAAATCGGTTCTGAAGGAAATCCTATACAAGAGTTAACTCACGGTGTAACTGTAAGTGATAAGTGGATGGAAGAAATGAGGGATGGCGATGTTGCTAAAAGAACCATTTGGGCAAAAGTGTTGCAATCTAGATCAGAAGTTGGGTATCCGTATATTCTGTTTAGAGACAATGTTAATAATAACGCAGCTGATGTGTATAAAGACAAAAATTTGGAAATTTATGCAAGTAATCTTTGTACGGAAATTATGTTGCCGTCAAATGAAAGATGGTCATTTGTGTGTTGTTTGTCTTCTATAAATTTATTGCATTATGATAAGTGGAAAGATACTGACGCAGTTGAAACCTTAGCCTTCTTTTTGGATGCCGTAATGGAAGAGTTTATTACGAAATTAGAAGACTTTAGAGATTCTGACGATCGTGATGATAAACTTACGTTTAGCTTCATGGAAAAAGCGTATACTTTTGCAAAAGAAAATAGAGCTTTAGGTTTAGGAGCTTTAGGATGGCATTCATTATTGCAATCAAAGATGTTGCCTTTTGATAGTCAAGAAGCGTTTAATTTGAACTCTGAAATATTTAAGGCAATAAAAGACAAATCATATAAAGCTTCTGAAGAGATGGCTAAATTATATGGTGAGCCAGAAGTGTTAAAAGGGTATGGACGTAGAAATACAACGTTAAACGCAGTAGCTCCAACAACATCTTCAGCGTTTATATTAGGACAAGTATCTCAAGGTATTGAGCCAATTTGGTCAAACAGTTATGTAAAAGATATCGCGAAGATAAAAACAACGATTAAAAACCCGTTTTTGGTTCAGTTGTTAGAAGAAAAAGGGCAAAATACTGGTGAGGTGTGGAGAAGTATCCGTGACTATGATGGATCGGTACAACACCTAGATTTCCTTACGGAACATGAAAGAGATGTATTTAAAACATACCCGGAAATTGATCAAATGACGGTTATATATCAAGCAGCAAACAGGCAAAATCATATCGATCAAGGGCAGTCTATTAATGTAATGGTGCATCCTGATATGCCTACAAAAGACTTGAATAATTTATACATGACCGCTTGGAAGTTAGGGATTAAGTCAATGTATTACCAACACAGTATGAATGCCGCTCAAAAATTCAAGCAAAAGAAAGAGTGTACTAGTTGTGAAGGGTAGTATCTACAGGGTGAAACAATAACAGAGTGCTAAGGTTACTTATGTAAATCTTAGCGCTTTTTGTTTTTGCAAACATTTTTATTTAAAACTTATTTAACGTAACTAATTGAAAAACAAGGAGGTTGTTTTTTGAAAGAGACTATTAATGCTTAAAAAATTATGCTGAGGTAAAAAAAAGACATAAAAAAAAGGAACATTTTAGAAATATTCCTCTTGATATTTTAATGTTACATTAATTTGGATTGCCGCCCGAATTTGTAATTGAAATAAGAATTGAGATAACCTCTTCTCCTATTTTGTTTGTCAAAAATACAAAATCAGAATCTTCTAGACAAGTTAAATATTTCTATTTAATACTGATAGTTTTCAAACCGCTTAAAACATAGCGTTTGAACTCAATTTATAATTATCAGTTTTTATTAACAATTAAATATAATAGTCAAATGACATATTATTCTAATACAGTAGATGCTAAAAACATCGTATTTAATTTTAAAAGAAATAATAATTTAACACAAAGAAGCAATGACAAATTTTGTAACATATAGAATAGCACTATCCAATAAAGCTAAAGAAGAACAATATCTTAATTATTTTAACGGGAATAACGATTTATTAGATGTAACAAAACAATTCTATGAATCTCTATCAAACGAAAAAATTGAATATGACATAAATGGAAATAAACGTACGCTCTGTGTTAGTTCAAAGATTGAAATTTTAGAAGAAGAACGATGTTTGATTTCTAGATTGGATTCAGCTTATACAGGTGAAGAACTTGAAATAAGAAATGGTAGCACAAATAAGCTTGCTTATTCTGTTGGTAAAGCTGAACTACAGAGTAGGCAAATGTTTTCGCTATTTCATATACCTAAAAACAAAAAGTACGGTTACATTGTTTTAGAGAAAAAGGCCAATCACGGTGTAAAAAGTATTCTGGAAAAAGAATTAAATAAGTTTTTAAAAGAGAGAGGGTTTCTCGATTTTAGATTAGAAATGACACCAGCTTTAAATTTCAATTATTTGTCTAATATGATTAAAAATGGTAGACTTAAAAAAGTGAGCCTAATTAACAAAGAATTTTCTCAGCCAACTCAATTGAGTCTTTTTGGAGTTGAAAATAAATTGCTTGAAGGTTTTGATGTCCACGAATTAAAATTTAATAGTAAAAGTAACTGTAAATCTATTAAAGATGAATTGTATAAAATGTTTTATACAAATAATAGAGCAGAGGGAAAGTTGATTTTTAGAAGGAGTTTTGAGTCAGATGAGATAAGTTTCGTTATCAATTTTAGAAACTCTTCAAAGACTTTTTACATACGAGATAAAGGGAAAATGAGGCCAAATATTGATGTAACTAAACGATTAGAGTTTATAGGGGATATTCCTACTCATGAATCAATGATTAAAGTAGCTATTGAGTTGATTTATGAAATTCAAGGTTTTGTTTTAGATGATATAAGTAAGGTTGCTTAATGTTGTAAAAACCCAGTGCAATGCGCTGGGTTTTTTGTATTTATAGAGTTGTTTTGAAAATGTAGTTGCTGTTAAATAATTAAACGTTCCTGTTAAAGTCATTATTTTTTCGTAAATAAATACTGATAATCAATACATTAGGGGCGTGAGATCAAATACACTTTATATTAGGTACGGATTGTTAATTGCAATTGCATTGATAGTTTATTTTTTATTAATCAGACTTATTGGGTTTCATGACAATCATTGGCTTTGAATTTTAAACGGAGTTATAATTGCTTACGGAATTTATGCGATAATTAAAAAGAAAAAAAGTATTGAGAAGGATGATTTTGAGTATTTTTCAGGTTTTGCTACTGGTATTATAACAGGAGCCATAGCAACTATTATTTTTGTAGTCTTTATGGGTATATACCTATTCCATATTGAACCGCCATTTGCGGAGTTATTAATGGGATATTTGGCAGGAGAAGGTGGTCCTGAAATATTATTATTGATATTAGGTGTAGAAGGGGTGAGTTCTTCAGTTATTTTATCATTAACATTCATGCAGAAGTTTAAGGTGTCAAGGAATATAAGTGAAAAACAAGTTGTTATTTGATAATAGAATATACAGAAACATAAAATCCCTTTTGTGACATCACAAAAGGGATTTTATTATTATAGATTAATAGAGTCTATTGGTTATAGTTCGGTTTTGCAACATGCTTTAGTACAGTCAGACTTACAGCTCTTAGAAGAAGATGAGCTAGTCGTTTTTGTTGAGGTAGAAACAGTAGTTTTAAAGTTAGAGACTTTAAATTGGGTTCCATTTGTAGTCACACGTTCTGCTAATAATTTTGTAGTTACTTGGTCTACATCATATTCAACAACAGCCGTTTTACTTTCAAAGTCTACAGTAGCGGTTTTAATACCATCCATTTTTGCCAAACTTTTTTCAATTTTAGCTGCACATCCAATTGCACAGGTCATTCCTTCAATGTTAAAAGCAACCTTTGCAAGTGTAGCGCTTTCAGAAACGGTTGATTTTTTTACTTCTTCTATAATATCTATTGTAACAACTTCAGCTTCTTTTTGCTCTTTTTTGCAAGATACAATGGCTAAAAAAGCAAATGCAATAGTGATTAATTTTAATGTATTCATCTTAAGTATATTAATAGTTTTGTTTTACAAATTTAAGAAAACCAACTGATTATTGTGTTAAATTTTCCATTTTTGCAGAATGGATAACAAAAAACTAAAGTGGGTTTTTCTGATAATACTTTCTGTAATTTGGGGAAGCTCTTTTATTTTAATCAAAAAAGGGTTGACAGGTTTAACGGCGTATCAATTGGGGTCGTTACGGATACTATTTACGGCAGTATTTTTGTTTCTAATTGGGTTTAAAAGTTTTAAAAAAATTGAAAAGCGACATTATAAACCAGTAGTTATCTCCGCTTTTTTAGGGACTTTTATTCCTGTTTATATGTTCGCTTTGGCGGAAACTGAAATAGATAGTTCCATAGCTTCTATATTAAATTCATTAACACCTTTAAATACATTGATATTTGGTTTTTTCTTCTTTAAAATGACGTTTAATAAAAATCAATTATTTGGGGTTGTTATTGGTTTAGCAGGAACATTAATGTTAATAGTTAGTGGCGCAAACCTTAATCCAGACCAGAACTATTGGTTTAGTATATTCGTGATAATAGCGTCTGTTTGTTATGCATTTAATGTGAGTATTATAAAAACATATTTACAGGACTTAAATGCAATGAGTATTGCGGTTGGTAATTTTGCGGTAATTACAATCCCTGCGCTTGTAGTATTGTTTTTTACTGGTTATTTTAAAGCAGAAGTAATCACTTCAGAGGTAGTACAAACGTCAATGTTGTATTTAGTATTGTTAGCAATTTTTGGAACTGGAATTGCTAAAGTGATGTTTAATAGATTAGTTCAAATTTCTACACCAATATTTTCTTCGTCTGTAACATATACGATACCAATTGTTGCATTGATATGGGGTGTGTTAGATGGCGAAAAGCTAAGTATCATGCAAGTGGTTGCTACAGGTGTTATTCTGTTAGGGGTTTTTCTAGCCAATCGGAAAAAGTAATGACATCAAAGTTTAAAGCATAAAAAAAGCTGAAACCTAAGTTTCAACTTTTTTGCTTTCAATAAAGAAATGTATTCTTTTAAATAATATTATTTAAAATCAGCATCAGTAACTCCTTCGTTTACTTTAGCTTCTTTGATAATCATGCCAAAAGTTTGAGGGCCTTGTTTAGTAGTCAGGCTAAATGGGAATTGGATTCCTTTAGTAGGAGTGTAATTTCCGTATTCAGTTGAAATACTAATAGTTTGTCCTTGGGCTTTTTTAGTAGTTTCTGTTTTTACTAAATAACCTGATTTTACATTATAATATCTGTATTCTGGCTCACCTGATTCGGTAACTTTTAATTTGTATGCATCTTCTCCGTTTATAGAAGTCATACTTTCTAAAGTTACTTTTGACATATCGAAAGATAATTCTTCAAATAAAACATTTTTGCTTTTAGATGCTGCAATATCTTCTTCGGACATAGGGCGTTTTTGTCCCATCTGTGCTGCATAACCTGTTTCGCCATCAAAAACTTGTTTCATAACTACTCCAGCTTGTGGGTGAGTAACTTCCATGGCGCTTTTATTAGGAGTCATCTTTTTCATTTGAATCCCCATAACTTGTCCCATAGCGTTCATATCACCAGAAAAAACTAATGTTTTAACTTTAGCAATAACGTCTTTTCCTCCAATAGCTTTAATATAGGAGTTAATTACTGATTGTGCAGTAATTCCTTTTGGTAAAGGTTTAGAAAACACAGGTTTTTCAGTTGCATTACCATACTTGTCAAAATACTTAACAGGTATTTTTTTACCATTAAGCGTTAATCTCTCTAAGCCTTCTACAACATCACTTCCTTTACCTGCAATAACAATTCTAGAATTGTTAGCTAAGAAATATTTGTTTGCAACTCTTTTTACATCAGCAATAGTAACTGCATTAATTTTCTTCAGAAAAGTTTCATAATAATCTGAAGACAAGTTGTTTGTTTCTATGTTTAAAGCGTAACGAGAAATAGTTTGAGGCTTTTCCATTGCTAAAACGAAATCACCTAAATACTTAGCTTTTACATTATTTAATTGCTTTAAAGTAACATCGATAGTTCTGATATTCTTTAACTCTTTTAAAGTTTCAACAACAGCACTATCAGTAACTGCATTTCTAACACTTGTAGAAGAAGTAAAAGAAGCTTGCGTATCTCTATCAGCTCTTAATGAAGAACGAGCTCCATAAGTCCAACCATGTGCTTCTCTTAAGTTTAAGTTTAACATACTGTTAAAACTACCTCCATATATTTTGTTAGCAATTAAAGCAGCGTGATAATCCGCATCATTCATTTTAAGGTCAACAGTATTTACAACATAAATTTCAGATTGTACTGCATCAGGCATGTCTATAAAATTTACTTGCGTAAACTGAACATTTTTAACAGTAGGCATTGAAACAACAGGCGCTAAACCTTTTCTCCAAGACCTAAAGCTTTTTGTGATAACTTTCTTTACGTCCTTGTATTTTACATCTCCGATAATAACTAAGTAAGCATTGTCAGGAACAAAGTAGTTTTCGTAAAATTTACTTACGTCAGCTAATGTAACGTTCGTAATTGTTTCTTTAGAGACATATTCACCATACGGGTGGTTTTTACCGTAAACTAATAAGTCTTTAACTCTTCCTGCGACTGCTTTAACACTTTTTTCTTCGTTCTTAATTCCTTCAAGAATTTTATCTTTTTCCTTGTCAAATTCTTCTTGCGTGAAGTTAGGGTTAATAGCTGCATCAGCCATTAAAGTAACTAAACGGTTAAAGTATTTTGATAATCCACTAGCAAAACCACCATTAGCACCTAAATTTAGGTTAGCTCCCATGTAGTCTACTTCTTCGTTAAAAGCGTCTCTTGAAATTGTTTTAGATCCTTTTCCTAACATTGCTCCAGTTAATTCTGAAACCCCTGCTTTATCGCCATCTAAAACAGATGGATTGTCCAAACGTAAGTTTAAAGAAACTCTTGGCAGTTTATGGTTTTCTACAACCATAACTTTTAATCCGTTTGATAACGTGAACGATTGTGGCTTACCAATGTTAATCTTAGGAGCAGCTCCTGGTGTTGGTTGCTTTGATCTGTCTATTTGTCCGTGCATAGTTGTTATACCCATAAAAACTAATGCTATTAATGATAAAATTTTTGTTTTCATCTGTGCTTATTTTTTATTTTCTTCTTTTTTAGGAAGGTATTCTAATAGCGCTCTTTGATTTGGATTCAAATACTTTTTAGCGATGTCTCTAATTTCTTCTCTAGTAATAGATTTGTAAATTTCTATTTCATTATTAATTAAATTGATATCACCATATAGCATATAGTATTTAGCTAAAGAGTTTGCAATTCCTTCAATACTTGAGTTTGAATTTACAAACTGATTTTCATACTTGTTTTGTAATTTTTCAAATTCTCTTTCAGTAATTAACTCTGTTTGCATTTTTACAATTTCTTCGTCAATTTCTGATACTAGGTCTTCTAATTTAGTGTCTCCTAATGGTAAACCATACGTTAAGTACATTCCGTAGTCTTCTTGGCTTACACTAAATGCTCCAACTTGTATTGCCATTTTTTTCTCATCAACTAATTTTTTGTATAATCGAGAGCTTTTTCCATCACTTAGAACTGTAGAAACCATGTTTAATACATAAGCATCTCTAGTTTTCATAGATGGAGTTCTGTAAGCAGAAACGATAGCAGGTATTTGAATGTTTGGGTCGTGATAAGTTCCTTTAATTTCTTTAGTTATTGGAGCTTCTTGAATATTTACTCTGGTTACAGCTTTTCCTTTAGGAATGCTTCCAAAGTAATCTTGTACCATTTTCTTAGTTTTATTGATGTCTAAATCACCAGCTACAACTAATACTGCATTGTTAGGTACGTAGAATTTTTTATTGAATGCTTGAAACTCTTCTAAAGTAGAAGCGTCTAAATGGTCCATTGATCCGATAGTTGCCCAACGGTAAGGGTGGTTTGTAAAGATTAATTTTTTGATTTCTGCTAAGAAACTACCATAAGGAGAGTTGTCCACACGTAATCTTTTTTCTTCTTTTACAACTTCATTTTGAGTATCAACACCAGTTTGGTCAATAACAGGATGTAACATTCTTTCCGACTCCATCCATAATCCTAATTCTAAATTGTTAGAAGGGAATACTTCATAGTAATACGTTCTGTCATCAGTAGTATTGGCGTTATTACTTCCTCCGTTAGAAGATACAATTTCGAACCATTTACCTTTTTCAATGTTTTCAGTACCTTCAAATAATAAGTGTTCAAAAAAGTGAGCGAAACCTGTTCTTTCAGGGTTTTCATCCTTTGCACCTACGTGGTACATTACTGATGTTGTTACAACTGGAGCTGCATTGTCTTGATGTAAAACTACATGCAATCCATTGTCTAAGTCATACTCTTCAAAAGTTACTTTTTGCGCCATAATTGATACAGGTAAAAGTAATGAAGCGAGATAAATGATGCTTTTCTTCATTAGAATTTTAATTAAATTTATAAGTTATAGGATTTGACGCCTAAATTCAGCTTTTGTTACAAAAACTAAGATCAAATATAAGGATTGCATATGATTTTTTAGAATATTTGTTTTGATATGTTTATTTAATGAGATGCCGATATTTTGGGAAAACAATTGGTAATGAGTATCTTCGTTTCATATGAATAAAATTATTGTTTTTATAGCTTTGTTGTGTAGTGCTGTGCTTTTTTCTCAAGAAGAAAATGATGTAGTTGAAATTGATGATCCTAAGTATAGAGAGGATCAATTTTATGTTGGGATATCATATAATTTTTTAGAAAATAAACCATCAGGAATGTCTCAACAAGGGCTTTCAGGAGGATTGTATTTAGGTTTTGTTAGGGATTTTCCTGTTAATAAGCAGCGAAATATAGCATTTGGGGTTGGTTTAGGTTATTCCAGTAACTCCTATAATCACAATTTATTTATTAAAGAGGAAAATGGTGAAGTTGCCTATCAAATATTAGATAGCGATGTAGCGGAGTTTAGTAAAAATAAATTGAATCTTCATATTATTGAAATACCATTGCAATTCAGGTGGCGAACATCAACACCGGAAAGCTACAAGTTTTGGAGGGTTTATACAGGTGTTAAAATAGGATATGTATTTAATAGTGTCGTTAAATATAAAGGCGACCTTGGTGATTTAAAGCAAAAAAATACGCCGCATTTGGAACGATTTAGAACAACTGCCGATATTAGTTTTGGGTGGGATACATGGAATTTTTATATTGCCTATAGCTTAAAAGATCTTTTTTCAGATGAAGCAGTGGTAAATGGAGCAGCGATAGATGTTACTGAAATTAAATTTGGATTGCTATTTTACCTTTTTTAACCCACCAGTGATATTATTGGGGTAAATTCAGACTGCGACTGCTAACTGAATGCTTAATTTTTATATCCAATAAACCATCATCATGAACTGTGGTACAAAACCAGCTACAAAACCAATAATTAATTGAAGTGTATTGTGTGCTTTTAAATGTAATCTTGACGTGGCTACTAAGCCATTAGTGAAAATTAAAAGGCCTATACCTAGAATCAAGTTTACTTGTAAGTGAATACTTAGTGCAATAATGAACATGGTTAAGCCGCTAATTGCAGCTGTATGCAAGCTTGCTTTGTAGTTTAGGAAGCTTAAAATTAAAAAAGTAATACTCGTGAAACTAATTCCAGCAAAGAAATAATGGAGTGCCGTGTCCATACTTTCAGTAAATACATATTTAGTAATGTACAGATTTAGAGCAACAGCTATTAGGTAAGGGAATTTCCGCTCTTTTACTTTTTCAAGCATTAAAGATGACGCGTAATGAAGTTTTTTTAAAACCCTAAATATAAGTAATGGAATTACTATGGTGAGTATAAATAGTTGTAACGCTCTATTTTGTATGTATTGTTCAGTGTAATAAGTATAAGTTAGACTATAAAAAATACATACCCCAAGTAAGGGTATGAATATAGGATGAAAAACATAAGAGATGTAAGTTAGGAGTTTATTCAAAACTATATTTTTTTACGTAAACGAGCGACAGGAATATCCAGTTGCTCTCTGTATTTAGCGATAGTTCTTCTTGCAATTGGATATCCTTTTTCCTTTAAATGCTTAGCTAGTTTTTCATCTGTTAAAGGTTTTTTCTTGTCTTCGGAGTTAATAATAGTTTCTAAAATCTTTTTGATTTCTCTTGTAGAGACATCTTCTCCTTTGTCATTTTTCATGGCTTCAGAAAAGAATTCTTTAATCAATTTAGTTCCGTAAGGAGTGTCAACATATTTGCTGTTAGCTACTCTTGATACTGTAGAAATGTCCATGTTAATTTCGTCAGCAATATCTTTAAGTATCATTGGCCTTAAGTCCATTTCATCTCCGCTTAGTAAAAATGCCTCTTGGTAATACATAATGGCAGACATAGTAACGAATAGGGTTTGTTGGCGTTGTTTAATAGCGTCAATAAACCACTTAGCGGAATCAAGTTTTTGTTTTATAAACTGTACGGCATCTTTTTGCGACTTAGTTTTGGTTTTACTTTCCTTATATCCTTTTAGCATATTACTGTATTCATTGGAAATATGCAATTCTGGTGCGTTGCGGCCATTGAGGGTTAGTTCAAGCTTTCCTTCAATGATTTTGATATTGAAATCAGGTACTACATGTTCTGTAATTCTGTTGTTTCCAGTATAACCTCCACCTGGTTTTGGATTCAGTTTTTCAACTTCAAGGATAGCATCTTTTAAGTCTTGCTCTGTGATACTAAATTTATTGAGTAATTTTTTGTAGTGTTTTTTTGCAAACTGATCAAAAGAAAGTTCAATAATATTGATTGCGGTTTCTACTGCTTTTACTTTGTCTTTTTGCTTTAATTGTAGCAATAGGCATTCTTGCAAGTTTCTAGCTCCTACACCTGTTGGTTCTAAAGTATGAACAATACTTAGGACATTTTGCACTTCTTCTTCCGAGGTATAAATTCCTTGTGTGAACGCTAAATCATCAACAATATCGGCTATTTCTCTTCTGATATATCCGTTTTCATTGATACTACCAACTAAGAATTCAGCTATTTGGTATTCTTGTTCGTTTAATCGAAATGTGTTTAGTTGATTGATTAAGTGTTGCGTAAAGGTTATGCCTGCTGCAAAAGGAATAGTTTTGTGTTCATCGTCTGCGCTATAGTTGTTTGCTTGTAGTCTGTAACTTGGTGTTTCATCATCACTTAGATACTCGTCAATATTAATGTCGTCAGTATTAATGGTGTCATTATCATAAGTATCGTCATATGGGTCTTCCTGGAATTCATCCGTATCAATATCTTCCTTACCGTTGTCCAATGCTGGGTTTTCTTCAAGTTCCTGTTTAATACGTTGTTCAAAAGCTTGTGTAGGCAATTGAATTAATTTCATCAACTGAATTTGTTGTGGAGATAGTTTTTGTGATAATTTAAACTGTAAGTACTGTTTTAGCATAATATTGTAAAGATAAAAAAACCTACAAGGTTTTGAAGTCTTGTAGGTTAGTTTTAATTAATTATTTTTAGATGCCTAAAAATCTGCGTTCTGTGGTGTTCTTGGGAATGGGATTACATCTCTAATGTTGCTCATTCCAGTAGCGAACATAACTAAGCGTTCAAAACCTAATCCGAAACCTGAATGTGTTGCAGTACCATATTTACGTAAATCCGTATACCATGATAATTCTTCTGAGTCGATGTTTAAGGCTTTCATTTTTTCAAGTAATACATCTAAACGCTCTTCACGTTGTGCTCCACCAACCATTTCTCCAATACCAGGGAATAAGATATCCATTGCACGTACTGTTTTACCATCGTCATTTAAACGCATATAAAACGCTTTAATATTGGCCGGGTAATCAAACAATATTACAGGGCATTTAAAGTGTTTTTCAACAAGAAAACGCTCGTGTTCACTTTGTAAATCAGCTCCCCATTCTTCAATTATGTAGTTGAACTTCTTCTTTTTGTTTGGTTTTGAATTTCTTAAAATATCGATAGCTTCTGTGTAACTAACTCGTTTGAAGTTATTGTCTGCAACAAAATGTAATTTTTCTGTTAAAGACATTTCGCTACGGTCTTTTTGAGGTTTTGTTTTTTCCTCATCTAGTAAACGTTGATCTAAGAAAGCTAAGTCTTCTTTGTTGTTTTCTAGGATATAAGTGATAATGGATTTCAAGAAATCTTCAGCTAAGTCCATGTTTCCAGCTAAATCCATAAAAGCAACTTCAGGTTCAATCATCCAAAATTCAGATAAGTGACGTGATGTATTTGAGTTTTCAGCCCTAAATGTAGGTCCGAAAGTGTACACTTTACCTAATGACATGGCATAGGTTTCTGCCTCAAGTTGTCCAGATACTGTTAAGTTGGTTTCTTTTCCAAAAAAGTCTTTGCTATAATCAACAGACCCATCTTCGTTTAAAGGAGGGTTTTTAACATCCAATCCAGTTACTTTAAAAATTTCACCTGCACCTTCTGCATCACTCCCAGTTATAATTGGTGTGTGCATGTAGTAAAATCCTTTTTTGTTAAAGTACTGGTGTACTGCAAACGATAGTGACGATCGTAAGCGCATAACTGCACTAAATGTACTGGTACGAGTTCTTAGATGTGCATTTTCTCTTAAAAATTCAAAGCTGTGTTTTTTGGGTTGAATAGGGTAGGTGTCTGGATCAGAATCTCCTAATATTTCAATGTGTTTAACTTCTAATTCTACTTTCTGACCTTTTCCTTGACTTTCAATAAGGATTCCTTTTAAAGCAACTGCTGCTCCAGTAGTAATTCTTTTTAAAGTGTCTTCATTGGTGTTTTCAAAATCAACAACACATTGTATGTTGTTAATTGTTGAACCGTCATTTAAAGCAATAAATCTTTTTGCTCTAAAGGTTCTTACCCATCCTTTAAGGGTTATTTCTTGTAAAAGTTGTTCTCCTTTTAATAATTCTGAAACTGATATTGAGTTCATGTATCTATAATTATTTATAATATAAGCAGTTTTTATAAAATGGTTTTAGTGTAACCAAACTTTACTAATTGTGCTGCTACTTTTTTTTGTGTCTAAATTTTAGTTTGTAATAAAAATGTAATGATGTAACAATCATACTAATCGTTACTAATAATTTACAAAGATAATTGTTTATGTGTTTAAAAAAATTTTATTTTCCACTTAAGGTATCACCAAATGTAGTGATGTAAAAATACCCAATATTGATGAGGTTATAATCTATAGTGATGTTGTAGCTTGCACTCGGCTTATTATAGTAGCCATACAGGTTTATTATGTAAGTTTTTTTTGGGGTAAAAACCGTTAGTTCTACTAGCGGTTTTTTTATGCTTCTAAATCTTCTTCCGGGATAACGTTAAAATTCGGTTTTTTCAGAACCTTTTTGTTCGCAATACTTCTTTCTAGAGATAAAAGTAATGAAGGTAGTAATAGTAAGTTGGCTAGCATTGCTAGTAATAAAGTTACTGATACTAAGCCTCCTAGTGCAACTGTTCCTCCAAAACTTGAGATGGTGAATACAGAAAAGCCAAAGAATAATACTATTGAAGTGTAAAACATACTTACTCCGGTTTCTCTTAAAGCTCCATAAACCGATTTTCGTATCTTCCAGTTGTTCGCTTGTAATTCCTGTCTGTATTTTGCCAAAAAGTGAATAGTATCATCTACTGATATTCCAAAAGCGATACTAAAAACTAATATGGTTGATGGCTTAATTGGCACTCCTAAAAAACCCATTAAACCAGCGGTGATTAATAAAGGAAGTAGGTTAGGAATTAATGAAACGACAATCATTCTGAGTGATCGAAACATATATGCCATGAATAATGATATGATAACAATTGCCAAACCAAGTGATAAAAATAAATTATCTCTTAAGTATTTAGTTCCTTTTTGAAAAACTAGTGCTTTACCAGTCATGATTACGTTATACCGATCTTCAGGGAATATTGTAATTATTTTTTGCTTTAATTGCTTTTCAATTACTTCCATTCGATCCGTACTAATGTCCTTCATGAATGTTGTTACCCTTGCGTATCGACCAGTGCTATCTGCAAAACTTTTCATTAAATCATTATCCATGTCAGCGTTTTTAGCATATGACAAAATGAAGTTTTTCTCCTGTGACGTTGGCAGTTGGTAGTATTTAGGATTCCCATTATAATATGCCTGCTTTGTATATTTTACAAGTCCAACAAGCGACATTGGTTTTGATAGTTCCGGGATTTCGTTTATAGCTTCTTCAAGTTTTTCCATTCGTTTTAAAGTAGCTAATTTCATAACCCCTTTTTTACGTTTGGTGTCAATCATGAATTCTACCGGCATTATGCCGTCAAACTCTTTTTCAAAAAAGCGAATATCTCTAAAGAAATCGGTGTTCTGAGGCATGTCTTCAATTAGACTTCCGGTTACTTTTATATTAAAAATACCAATCATGCTGGCTATTAATAATATTAAAGAAGCTGTGTATATGGTAATTCGTTTGTATTTAACCATGTGAGCCATCCAGTTAACAAAACCATCAATCCACTTTTTGTTTAAGTGGTTCAGGTGTTTTTGTTTCGGTAATGGCATAAAACTGTATATGATTGGAATTAATAACAGCGAGATGATAAATATGGATAAAATACTCAATGATGCAACAGTTCCAAACTCACTAAGCAGATCACTTTTAGTTAATATAAAAGTAGCAAAACCAGCAGCAGTAGTTACATTGGTCATTAAGGTAGCATTACCTATTTTGGTGATTACTCGTTGTAATGATTTTGCTTGATTACCATGTTTTTTTACCTCTGACTGATATTTGTTTATTAAAAATACACAGTTAGGTATTCCGATAACAATAATTAAAGGTGGAATAATAGCGGTAAGTACAGTGATTTCGTATTGTAGTAAACCTAAGAGTCCGAAAGTCCACATAACACCTATGACTACCGTGAATAAGGAAATAAAAGTAGCTCTGAATGATTTAAAGAACAAATAGAATATTAATCCAGTAACAATTAAAGCGGCTAGTATAAAATAAGCTATTTCGCTAATGATGGTGTTTGAGTTTAGCGTTCGGATGTATGGCATTCCTGACACTCTAACCTTTAAGTTGTGTTCTTTATTGAATGCTTCAATTTCAGGAATTAAAAACTGCTCTATTAGTTTTTTTCGATCAGGCTTGTTTAGAATGTCTTTGTCAATATAAATAAGTGTTCGAAATGTATTCGTGTCAGAATTGTATAATATTTTTTTGTAAAAAGGGAGGTTGTGGTAAAGCGTTTTTTTTAAATTATCAAGCTCTTTTTGTGTTTTAATTTCTTCAGAAACTAGGGGTTTTAAGTCAAATTTTTTCTTTTCATCGTTCCTAACTAGGTTTTGTATCTCACCAACTCCTATTACATTTGTAATGTGCTTGTGGGTATTTAAAGTTCTTCCTAGATTATTCCAAGCGTTGAATTTTTTTGGTGTAAAAAAAGAATCATCTTGTATTCCTATAATTACTAAGTTTCCTTCGTCTCCAAATTTATCTAAGAAGTTAAAGTATTCTTTGTTTACAGCATGATCGTCAGGTAATAAGTTCGCTTCGGTGTATGTAAAGCGCATATGTTTAAATTGGCCCGCTAATCCTATTGTTACAACAGCAATCAGAATCAGAATCAGAATCCTATTCTTTAAAATAATACGGGCTATAGCTGCCCAAAAACCTACACTAAATAGTTTTGTCATAATTGATTATAAAGGATCACAAAGGTAGAAAAATGATATTATTTAGCGTCAAGTATAAACATAAAAAAAACGGCAATTAAGCCGTTTTTAAATATATTATTATTAATGGTGTTAAACTGTCATGATATCTTTTTCTTTTGCGACGTTAATTTCATCTATTTTTTTAACAGCCTCATCTGTTATAGATTGAATTGATGCTTCTGCATTCTCCTTCATGTCATCAGAAGCGTCATCTAATTTTTTAATTTCGTTATTTGCATCTTTTCTATTGTTTCTAACAACAACTTTAGCGTCTTCTGCTTCACCTTTGGCTTGTTTGGCTAGTTCGCGTCTTCTTTCTTCAGTAGGAGCAGGTACGTTGATAATAATAGTTTCACCATTATTCATAGGGTTAAAACCAAGATTAGCATTCATAATTGCTTTTTCAATTTCTTGTAGCAAGCTTTTTTCCCAAGGTTGTACAGTAATCGTTCTTGCGTCAGGAGTATTTACATTCGCTACTTGTGATAAAATAGTTGCGGCACCGTAATAGTCAACCTTAACACTACTTAACATTGCAGGAGTGGCTCTTCCGGCTCTAATAATACGCAACTGTTTTTCTAAATGCTCTATAGCATTGTCCATTCCTTCTTTTGCGCTATCTATAATGAAGTTAATTTCTTCCATAAAGTTAAATTTTCATCCCAATTATGAGATTGATTATTCTAAGATTTTAGCTTAGAGTAAAAATATTAATTATTTGTGTTAAATCAATAACTTAGCCAAATAATTTTTAGTTGTTTACTTTAGTGCCTATTTGTTCTCCAGAAACAACTTTTAATAAGTTTCCTTTTTTATTCATATCAAAAACAACAATTGGCAAATTGTTTTCTTGACTCAAAGTGAAGGCAGTCATATCCATTACTTTTAATCCTTTTTTAATAACCTCGTCAAAAGTGATGAATTCATATTTCTTAGCATCGGGGTTTTTTTCAGGATCTTCATTGTAAATCCCGTCTACTCTAGTTCCTTTCAAGATTACGTCTGCGCCAATTTCAATAGCGCGCAATACTGCTGCAGAATCCGTAGTAAAATATGGGTTTCCAGTTCCGGAACCGAAAATTACAACTCTTCCTTTTTCAAGGTGTCTTGTTGCTTTTCTTTTTATATATGGTTCAGCAATTGCTTCTATTTTTATAGCTGTTTGCAGTCTTGTTTGTATATCAGCATCTTCAAGTGCGCTTTGTAACGCTAGCCCATTTATAACGGTTGCTAACATACCCATATAGTCTCCTTGAACACGATCCATTCCGTTGCTAGCCCCTGCGACACCTCTGAATATGTTCCCGCCACCAATTACGATGGCTACTTCAATACCTTTTTCTACTAATTCTTTTATATCTTGAGCGTACTCTGCTAATCTTTTTGGGTCAATACCGTATTGACGTTCACCCATTAAGGCTTCTCCTGATAATTTTAAAAGTATTCTTTTGTAGTACATGATAGTGAATGATTTATGCAAATATACATTTGAATTCCTTTTTTTTCAATGATTATGTCAAATAATTAAACAAATTATGCGCATAAAAAAAGCTTCTCATTTCTGAGAAGCTTTTAGGTGTTGTTAAGAGTCTTTTGCTTAAGCTAAAGTTACTCTTTCAAAAGCAGTAACTGAAACATCACCATATGTTTTCACATATTCAGCAACATTTTGTTTTGCTTCTTTGATAAATTCTTGGTCTAATAAACATTGCTCTTTGTCAAGAGTAGTGTTGTCAGAGATAAAACGTTCTATTTTTCCTGGAAGAATTTTATCCCAGATTTTTTCTGGTTTACCTTCGGCAGCTAATTGTTCTTTAGCAGTAACTTCTGCTTGAGCAATAACTTCGTCAGATAATTGAGCCATAGAGATGTATTGAGGTACGTTTTTAAGTGTTTTACCTAAACGTCCTAGTTCAATATTTTCTTTTTCAATTACAGCAATTCTAGCTTCTGTTTCTGATGCTACAAATTCAGGTGTAAAGTCTTTGTAAGATAAAGAGCTTGCTCCCATTGCTGCAGCTTGCATAGCTAAATCTTTCCCTAATACAGCAGCATTATCTACAACAGCAGATAAACCTACGATAGAAGCGATTTTGTTTCCAACATGAATGTATGATCCAACGAAAGGGGCGCTCAATTTCTTGTATCCTCCGATTTCAATCTTCTCACCAATAACTCCAGTTTGTTCTATTAACTTTTCAGCAATAGTCATTCCGTTGTAGTCAGCAGCTAAGAAAGCTTCTTTTGTATCATAAGATAACGCTAATTTAGCGAAGTCTTTTGCTAAATTTACGAAATCATCGTTCATTGCAACGAAGTCAGTTTCGCAATTTAAACAAACAACTGCACCAGCAGTAGAGTCGTCATTAACTACAGCAATAACAGCTCCTTCAGAAGAATCTCTGTCAGCTCTTTTTGCAGCAACTTTTTGACCTTTTTTACGCAATATATCTAATGCTTTGTCGAAATTCCCTTCAGCCTCAACTAATGATTTTTTACAATCCATCATTCCGGCACCAGTAGCATCTCTTAATTTTTTTACGTCAGCAGCAGTAATTTTCATCGTGTATGTGTTTAAAATTAAATAGCCTGACTTTTGGTATAAAGTCAGGCTACTTTAATACTAGTTATTATTTTTCTTCAGAAGGAGTTTCTGTTTTTGCTTCAACAGCAGGAGCAGTAACTTTAGCTTTAGGAGCTTCTGTTTTTGCAACTTCTTTTGTGTCTTCAGCTTTTTTAGAGTCTTTCTCAGCTTTTCTTTCTGATAATCCTTCTGCAACAGATTCAGTAACATGAGTTAAAATCTTGCTGATAGATTTAGATGCATCATCGTTTGCTGGTATTACAAAATCAACCTCTCTTGGGTCAGAGTTTGTATCAACCATTG
>Ga0209395_1000158_pt1 | contig 102669 bp, 76 predicted proteins | sample GOMGulsemesocosm_3_FD_184635 | JGI IMG/M metagenome (GOLD analysis project Ga0209395, IMG submission 184635) | Methane-oxidizing microbial communities from mesocosms in the Gulf of Mexico - GOM9D Gulf of Mexico (SPAdes) (version 2) | ecosystem: Environmental > Aquatic > Marine > Cold seeps...
CCAAACGACTTGAAGTTGCAGGAATTACCCAAGCCGTCATTCCCGAAGTCTTTTATCGGGAATCTAGTGGTATGACTGGATTCCTGCTAAGAGCATGCAGGAATGACGAGACATAGAAATCAAGCAACTTGAAGTGTAATGGGTATAGGTCCAAAGAGTGGGGCCTTTGGTGTATCAAAGACCTACTAATTATTGAGATACACATCGCTATATACTGGATACCTGCTACCCTTACAAGTATGGTATCAATCCAGCACTCTCTATATGACTGGAGTTTATGAGTAATCAAAAAGTTACCTAATTACCCATGAGTTTCCGCCAAATTATATGGAAAAATACAAATGCCATGCGCCATCCCCGAGGTCTTTTATCGGGGGTATTCTCTGCCAACTAGGTTCCTGCTAAGAGCATGCAGGGATGACGGGGTGCAAGGTGGGGTTTTTTTAAAATGGCGGATGCTCGTGGGTAGTCGAAAAAGTTAAATTAAAAGTATACAAAAGGGACGTCTCATGTTCTCACACCTTAAGCTCACAACTTTCTCCTGGATCATTGCAATTATGATGGCCTTTTCAGCTGGAATGATTGCTGTCAGTGCTTTTTTCGTTGAAAATAAAATTGCTGTCATTAACGGTACTTGGGAGGTCTATCAATCTGATCTCAGTGAAAAACCCCGTCTCGAAAGTGTTTTACGTGGTGCTATCGGTTATGGGGGCATGGTTCATAACTTCAAAAATTTTATATTGCGTGGGGATGAAAAATATAGAGAATTTGCGGTATCTAATTTAGGGGCTGCCTTAGCCATTCTAAATCAATATAAAGCACTGGATTTAAGCACTGCTGAAACAGTGGCTATTGAAGATATTTTTAGCGTATTTGATACTTATAAAATAGCCATACAAAAAACACAGCTAATGATAACTCAAGGTCGTAGCATCATTGACATTGACCATAGCGTAAAGGTCAATGATGAGCCGGCCATACGCGGGTTAAAAATCCTCCGTCAAGAAGTTCTGTCTATCCAAAAAAATGACCAGCAATTGAGTAAAAGCCGATTAATTGCAGATTTACGTGCTGCTCTCGGTTATAACGGCATGATACACAAGTTTAAAAATTACATTCTTCGCCATAAAGAAGTGCGGGAAAATAAAGAAAAAGAAACTATTCTGACAGATGAAATAAAAGAAAAAATCAATGCAGCATTAGACTCTATTCATAAATATCGGTCATTAACACCTACTGAGGCCGAAAGCATTGCTCTAGCAGATATAGAATCAACCATAAGTCTTTATTTAGCGCGCTTGACAAAATTGCATGTCCTAATAAAACAGCAGCAATCAATTAGAGAGATTGACCAGGTTATAAAAATAGACGATGCACCAGCTTTACGTGGTTTGAAGATACTGGACCGGGAAATAAACTATCAAATTGCTACTCGCTCTAATGATGTTAGTGACGCTCTTAAGCTCGTCACCAAAGTTATAATGCTAGGTAAGTCCGCTAGTATTATTTCAGTCCTTATTATCATGATCACAACTATTGTACTTATTCGTTTTGCAGTTATTCAGCCTATTCATAAGCTGACAGTCGTTATGATGCAACTGGCTGATAGCAAACTTGATACAGAAGTTATTGATCATCAGGGGCAAAATGAAACGGGAAAAATGGCTCGTGCAGTGATAACGTTTAAAGCCAATATGATAAAACAAAAACAGTCAGAACAGGCTTTAGCCAAATCCAACAACAGATTGCAGTATCAGTTATTAGATAACAAAAAACTACGCCAGCAGTCAGAAGAGCAGACTAATAAAGCCTTGCTTATGTCTGAATATATGGTGGAGGCACGTAATGCATCCGAAAAAGCCATGGCTAAGGCGGAGAAGGGTGAGTTGTTTCTCAATTCAATATTTAATGCTGTCAGGGATGGCATCATTACCATAAACCCAGAAGGCATTATCGAAGCATTTAACCCTGGAGCAGAAGATATATTTGCTTATAAAAAATTTGAAGTCATGGGTAAAAATATTTCCATGTTAATGCCTGAGCCAGCTAAAAGCGAGTATGATGCACATCTAGAAAAATTTTCCACAGGGGCGTTAACTCGTGATCAAACTAAGCCTTTAGAGCAAATCGCACAACGCAAAGATGGGGAAGTTTTTCCTGTCGAAATTACACTTAATACCGCCTCCTTTGCTGATGGCATCAAAATAACGGGGGTGGTGAGAGATATTACTGAGCGAAAAAAATGGGAAGATCAGATTAAGCGTTTGGCAATGACTGATCCATTAACAGGGCTTGCTAATAGAAATCAATATGAACAGCGCTTATCGGAAGCTGAACAGCACGCCAAAAGGTTCAAAACTAATTTTGCTCTGATCCTTATTGATCTGGATAAGTTCAAGCCTGTTAATGATACTTATGGCCATCCTGTGGGTGATGCCTTACTCAAACAGGTTGCAGAAATACTACAGAGTTCTTGTCGTGAAATTGATACGGTTGCTCGCCTGGGAGGCGATGAATTCGCCATTATCCTTAGCGGTGTCACTGAGCTTAAAAGTGCAACCATACCTGCAGAAAAACTAATCAATAAATTATCTCAACCTTTGCAAATCGAACAACATAATATTCAAATTGGTGCCAGCATGGGGATTAGTCGCTACCCAAATGACAGTACAGATATGGAAGAGCTTCAACGTATGGCTGATCAAGCTCTATATACTGCAAAGGAAGAGGGGCGAAATACCTATCGTTTGTACAAGAATATTTTAATTTAAGGAGTCTCTGATTAAGTTGGTTAGAATTTAGCGCAGAAAAAACTGTCGCTATTTTTCATGAAGTGAGGGGGAATAGTCGTTCTATTGCGCCGACCTTCGTGGAAAGTATCGGCCGTTTTAGCAAGCTAAAACTAATTGGACTTGATCAGAGCTTCCTTAATAGGCGTTTAATAAAAATATCTTCGGTAGTGGGTTGAATCTGTTGATAAAGCTACTTTAAAACTTATCCATTATTGGGGCGCAGGCTTTAGCCTGCACTTGCTCTAAAGAATGCAGGTTAAAACCTGCGCCCCAAAAGACTGACTAATGAGTCATATATTTGTTAAAACTACAGGTTTAACCCATCACCATATCTTCTTAGGTATGCCAATAGGCAGGTTTCATTGGTTTTGTGGATTATTGAATCCTCAGCTCTAAATGAGTCGGATCCATTTTTCAGCGACTTCGAAAAATTATTGGGCGCAGGTTCGATTGATATTGACTGTACGCTACCCACTGGATTTATACCCAAACGACTTGAAGTTACAGGAATTACCCAAGCCGTCATTCCCGAAGTCTTTTATCGGGAATCTAGTGGTATGACTGGATTCCTGCTAAGAGCATGCAGGAATGACGAGACATAGAAATCAAGCGTCTTGAAGTGTAATGGTATATAAGTGTATTGTTAGTGGGTAGGGCAAGCTTAAGTCTGCTTTACAGCCTCTAGTTTATAAAGTTAGAAAACTCTATCTGGTATAACTAAGCCTTTAAAATAAGCCTCTAAATTATTCAAGGCTTTTTCCCCCATTGCGGTACGGGTAGCAATAGTTGCACTACCTAAGTGAGGTAATAAGGAAATATTGTCTAACTCTAACAGGCCTTTGTTTACATTCGGTTCACCTTCATAAACATCTAATCCAGCTCCCATAATTGTTTTGGCTTTGAGTGAATTAATTAAGGCTTCTGTATCAACGACATCTCCTCTGGCGGTGTTGATTAAATGAGCGGATGGTTTCATTAAGTCTAGCATTTGTTGGTTGATTAAATGATGGGTAGCCTCGCCACCTGGACAATGTAAAGAAACAAAGTCGGCAGATTGCATGATGTCTTCTATTGAATCACAGCGGGTTGCTTTTAAATCATCAATAACGGACTGATCAGCAGGGCTGGGTTTAAAATAGATGATTTTCATCCCAAAACCATGATGAGCTTTTCTGGCCATCGCTTGTGCTATTCGACCAAAACCAATTAAACCTAAAGTGGCGCCTGTTACGTCAGAACTCATCATATGGGTCGGGCACCAACCTTGCCATTGTTGCGCTCTAACTAAGCGGTCACCTTCAGCACCTCTACGAGCGGACATTAATAATAATGTCATGGCTATATCGGCTGTGCTTTCTGTTAATACACCCGGGGTATTGGTGATGATTAGGTTTTGTTCTTTTGCTGTTTCAACATCAATATGATTATAGCCAACACCAAAATTAGCCAGAATCTTACAGCGCTTGTTTTCTACCTTTAAAATATCAGCTGGAAAAGAGTCACAAACGGTAGGGCAAACTGCATCGTAATGTTGTAATGCAGATTTAAATTCATCAGCGGTTAACGGTCTGTCATCTGAATTTAAAGTCACATCGTAACGTGCTTTTAATTGATCTTCGACAGAAGACGGCCATTTTCGGGTGATAAATACTTTTGGTTTACTACTCATGATATTTTTTACTGAAGAAGAAAGTAAGGTGGATGTTATGGGGAAACAGCTTAAAAATCAAAACTAATTTTTACCCCTAAAGACCTTGGCTTTGCAGGTGCAGCAGATTTTGAAGTGACTATATAGCTGTAGTATTCAGTATTAGTCAGGTTTTCAGCAAATAAAAAGAAGCTATAGTTTGGCTGTTGATAGCCTACACGGGCACTTAAGGTTGAATAATCATCCCTTTTATAAATATCTGAGTTTCCATCATTAAAATAAGTGGTGTCAGTCCATACCCATTCACTACGCATAAAATAACCGCTAGGGTGTTTATATTGAGCGGCTATTGATAGGTTTTTTTCTGGGGTATAAGGGGGCTGATTACCGCTTAAATCGGCCTTTGTCACTGGGTCTATAAATTTATCAAAACGGATATGTGTGTAGCCAAATGCAGTCTCCAACTGTAAGCCTGGTAATAATTCAATACTGGCATCCATTTCCAATCCATAAGAAGTGGTTTTCTCTGCATTTAATATGCTGTAATTAATCGGTGTGACTAATCTCTCTACTTGATAATCATTAATTTCATAGTAAAACAGTGCTAAATTTGCTTGAATACGATCATTGAGCCATGCTGATTTAAGGCCTAATTCACTTGCCCATAAGGTTTCGCTATTGTATTTAGAGAGCGCCGAGTTAGGTGTTTCAACTGAAAAACCGCCGGGTTTAAAGTTTAAGCCCGTTGAGAAATACAGCATAAAATCATTTGTAATTAAATAATCAAGACTTAATTTAGGGCTGATATGGAAAAAGTCTCTTCTCTCTTTATAATCAGCTACATTTCTATTTTTCCTGTCCACTTTTTTATCAACATAGTCAAACCGTAGCCCTGTGTGTAAGCGTAAACGGTTTGAAATATTGAAAGTCAGGTTGGAAAATAAAGCATAATTGTAGGCCTCTAGCCTGCTGTTTTGACTGCTAACCGTTGATCCAAAAAGGCGACTATCTCTAGAAAACTCATTATCTTCAGTTGAAAAAAATGCACCGACAGACCAGTTAATATCTGTTTCTTTGCCACTTATCCTAAATTCTTGAGTCCATTGAGTTTGGCGTTGAGTTAGTTGGCTGGTTAAAAAGGGGGTTGGGCTAAAATCAAAATCAATAAATAAGGGATCAAGTTGCCAGTCTCGGCGAGAGGTTACCGATAGAAATTTCAGGCTATTATGTTGATAATGAATTCTTAACGCTTGCATATTCGAATGCTGCTCAAGCTTACCATTTTCGTCTGATTGAATCTCTAGCGGATCATCGCTACTCAGTGCTGAATAATGCGGGTTTGCATCTTTAAAATCATCACCATTGAGCATTAATTTGATATTCCAATTAGCTGAGGGCCGCCAAGTTAAAGAGCCATGTCCACTAATATGATTTTCTTCATCAGGCGTATTATTTAGAAAACTGTTGTGCATGTAGCCATCACTATGCGCGTATGACCCACCTAGACTAAAGAATAATTTATCCTTGATAAGGGCACCGTCAACATGCCCTTCAGTCGTCCAGCTATTAAAGCGGGCATAACTTGCAGAGAAGTGGGTGTTGATTTTATTTTCTGGTTTTTTACTGCGCACATTAAATAAGCCCCCATAACTATTTTTACCAAACAAGTGGCCGTGTGAGCCTCGGTAAACTTCAATACTTTCCACAGCAGACAGTCGATTGGAATAACTGGAAGTATTCCCATAGGGTACGTCATCAATATAAAATACCACTGAAGGCTCACTAAAGATGGCGGTGTTAGTTAAGCCTCTGACAGTAAGAATACTGTAAAGTGAGCGCCTGCCGGCATCAAAAAAGTTGAAATTAGGTATTTCACCAGTCACCTCTTGAACTGACTCAATACCCTGTTCTTCAATCTCCTGAATGACAAAAATATTGCCACTGTAAGGCCTGTCTTTAAATAAATCGGTTTTATTAATAGCGTCTGTAACGACCATGTTTTTGAGTGATAACGCCTGTTTCTTACTATCTATAGCTAAACTGCTTTTATAGGATAGTATGCAGAAAATTATTAATAAGACTCGCATTGGGTACACATAGATATGCCTGTTATTTTGAAAACCAACTGGGAATGCTTTGTTTAATTTCGTCAGGGATAACACTGTCACCATGTAAATCAATAAATAAACTCAGAGCACCATTCACTAAATTAATACGATGTTGTTCATTAATGAAATGTTTGATCAGCGAATAATGGAATTGTTTTAAGTATAAAAATGCTTCTTGCTTAGGGGTTAAGGCAACAATTGCCCTCATTTCCTTGCTGAAAGCATTGGGTATGTCGGACCTGTATGATATGTAAGAAATAATTTTTTCTTTTTTGCTAAAGGAAAAAAAGGCTAAGTTTTCAAGGTACTCGATAATTTCAAGTACTTTTTCTTGGTCCCCTAAAGCCTTGTAAGCGTTACATTCCACCGATTTTAAAAGGATAGAAAATATAGACTTCTTATCTACAATTTCTTGTCCGTGCTGGTAGTACGCAATACCTTCAAGAATATCGCCTTGATAAACTTTAATACCACCAAGCACTTTATAGCAGGCGGCAAAGCTAGAGCCTATTTCAAGCGCCCGGTGAGCAAGGTTTTCACCTAATTCATGGTGACCTAAAAAATACAGTTTTTCTGCTGCGGCAGCTAAGTAGAGTGGATCATTTTGTATGTATTGAAGATGATCAAAAATAAGAGATTTAATCTCCTGCTCTCTGGTTTCAAGATTAACAAAATTACCTGAATAGCTTGTCTGCATAAATAAGTTACGCGCCAGCAAAATAGCCGTTTGGTGGTCGTCTGGCTTATCCTGTAATGCTTGTCGTAACTTACCTTCGACCTCTACAAAATTATCTTTGCCTGGTTCAAATAGCCGTGAAGCCTTGTATAAACCAACATCCAGAGAATCAGTAGCTAACGATGTTTGTTCTTTTTTACGAAATATTTCTGAATTCCAGGTTTTATCTTTTATAGAGATGGCCAATTGATTAATTGAGCTAAGCATTTTAGCTAGGTTTTGTGAATCAGGGAAAACATAGCGCAAAGTGTCAAAAATATGCCCAGATCTTCTGTTGAGTGCGACCAGTGTGCAGGTTAAGGTGTTATTAAGGTTGAAAAAGTTGAGTTCAATGGCATAAGTTGAATTTGTATGCGGTGATTGCTTTTCTGCAGATTCAATTGAAGGTAATTTCGTGAATAATTCAATGCGGCGATCTGAAGAAAAATTATTTTTTAAAGCTTGTACCAGGTTTTTCGCAAATAATTCCGCTGGCTCTTTTGTAGACGCTGAGTGAGTGAGGCCATAAATAGGGCCGACTGATATATAAATGTTTTCAGTTGACTGGGGGGCTGAAGTGGGCTTTGCAATCCAAATGTAGCCTTCACCATATTGAGTCGCAATATATTGTGGATTGTTTGCTGAATCCCCAAGCTTTCGACGTAGGCGGCTAATTAGATAATCTATATTTCGATCGTAGGTTTCAGTTTCAGCTTGTTGAATTAAATCTAGCAAGTTAGAGCGTGTTAACAATTGTCCTGGTCTAGCGATAAAACTAACCAGTAAAGCACGTTCGTGTTTGCTGAATTTTATTTTTTCCTGATCTTGTGTATATGCGAATACAAAATCATTACTGAAGGCTAAGTCACCAAAGAATTTTTGTTGAGACATATTTATTATTTTTATTAGAGTGTTGAAGATGAATCTCTACACTTTATTGTCTATACAAATAGGAATGCTAATCATTCTAAATTAAAGATTACCAAAAATCACATATTTCTGCAAGGTTGTTTAGGTATATTTGATCTAGCGGAGCTGGAAGGGTTATTGCTTTTGAATTTAGGCTTATTCCCTCTCGCCAGCCACCATTAATATATTCATTTTCACAACCCAACTAGAAGGTTAAATGATGCTTCAATCAACCCCAAATACATTTGTAAGATGTCTAATCGCTTTATTTATGTTTGCAGTAAGCAACCAGGTATCAGCTAGAGAGTCGCTTGCCGACTTGAGTAATAAGGTAAGCATAAATACGAGCCAAATCACAGAAGCACAAAATATTAACAGGGAGATGGAAGACAAGGTGGTCTTATTGGAGAAGGTGGTTGAGTCGTTTACTCATCCTGTATCAGGAAAATTAGTTCCGCGGAGCTCACTGAATGATACCCCGCCGCCCGTAAATGTGTTCCTATTTGGGGGGTTGATAGATAGTGTGTCATTTGACCTTGTAGTAGATCCTGCACAGATTGGAGTTCAGAATACTGAGGTTAGTTGTGGGGTGTTCGGATGGAGGTTGGCAATTAACGATGTGCCGCCTGTGGGGCTCGAAGCCAATAAAGATGTCGCTTTATATCATGGAATAGGTACGGCTAGGCTACAAAACACAATTTTTTACACATACCCCCTATCTACAGTCAGCGGTGCACCCTGGCTATCAATCGATTTTGTTAATACATTCACCCTATCTAACAATGATTGTACGGTTAATGGGTACGATGACGGAGATACTAGCTACCGCTATACACATACAGGCCCCGTGTCTTTTACTTATACGTTTAACAGCACCTCTGAATAGCCTAGCGCATTGTACTTAATTAACACATTAATCGTTCCAAAAGTATTGTCAGTATAAGATGCTTTTGTCATTAATCTCAGCGCATAAGTGATGTGTCATAGCTTATGGAGCGATTAATATTAAAAGATGGGCATGCTTATCTTGCAATTCAACATAATTCTTTAAGGATTTTCTTATGACCCTAGCATTAAATGGATTAAAAAAGCTTTGTGCTGTTTTACTTTTATCTCATTCAGTCATTAGTTACGCTTCACTCAGTATTTATACTGATTCAACAACATTCAATACTGCGATTAGTGGTTATTCTGCATCAATACTGGATTTTGATAGCGCAACTGCTGATCATCTGATTGCTGATGACGGTGCACTGGATGGTATTACCTTTGATTATGATGTTCTCGCATCATTTGGAGTGTCGATGCAGATTCGAAATGATTACTCGGCTTATTCCGGCAGCAATTATCTTGGTACGGATGATGGTGGTGCTTTTCAAGGTGGCGACAGCTTTAGTTTGAGTTTTGGAACCAGCAATGCTATTGGTCTATTTTTTCTTAGTGGTGATGAGTTAGTTGGTGGTGACATTGCATTAACTGTCGGTACAACAACAGCGTTATTATCGAGTTCTTATGAATCAATATTAAGCGATGATAGCTTTGTTTACTTCTTAGGTCTGGTAGGTGACAGTAATACCTTTAGTCGTGTCGAGGTCGCATCGACGTGCAGCGGGTGTTATGTATTTAACGTGGATGACATTACCACTGCAACAGCCCCGGTCAGTGCTGTCCCTGTTCCTGCTGCATTATGGTTGTTTTTGTCTGGCTTAATGCCTCTGTTACTCAAAACTAAACGAGCAGCCTAAACACCCAGGCAGGATAGTGTTCGGGCAAAAAACAACACCTTTCTAGGGGGGCTCCTTTTTTATTTCAAACGATCAAGGCATCGCTTTAAAAATTATAAAGTCACATATTTCTGCAAGGTTGTTTATGTATATTTTCATCTAACACCAGTCGAATGCTTCAGAATGGCTTTTATTTCTTTTGAATGACGGCGGGGAGTGATGCTTATGAGGAGGGAAGATGCATTGTTTCTTAAGTTATGTGGCTTACAGATAAAAGGTGTTGGTTTTGATATTACAAAAATAACTCAATAAATCGAAGGGTGGAAAAATGAAGAATATTATTTATGCACTAGTCACGTTGTATTTTTCTTTAATAATAAATGTTCAGGCAAATGAATCAAATTATAAAAATGCATTTTCTCAAACGAGTATAAAAACATCTAAAGGAACAAGAATTAGTAAAAAGACTAGTTATATTGTCACTCAGAATAAAGCATTAAGTGAGCTTGAAGTGCAAAACTTAGAGGTTGATAGGCGAGGACGTAGAGCGGACTATAATGGATTGTTGCTTGGAAGAGTTGAACTGATGGGTGAAACTAAGATGAGTAATACTAGGTCGAAATGACCCGTGCTAATCGCTTGTTTAAGCAAAGAGATCGCTGGAAATAGCTTAAAAACAACTGAAAGGGGTAAGGTTTATTTGATATTGCCCCTTTCAGTTTTTTATTACTTAAGCTGCAGTGGAGCGATAATATTCAATTGCAGCAGCAACACCGCTACCAGGAACAATATCAAAACCATGGTCTAGCATCGCCATTTCAACACCAGCAATACAGCCTAGTAATGAAACATCGTTCATATCACCAATATGGCCGATACGGAAAACTTTACCTGCAACTTCTGTTAAGCCTGCGCCTAAAGAAATATTATATTTGTTAAAGGCTGTGCTGATCACATCTTTAGCATCTTTTCCTTCTGGCACAACAATCGCTGAAACAGTATCTGATTCAAAGCCTGGTGCGGCACATAGTTCTAAGCCCCATGCTGCAATCGCTTTACGTACTCCTTCTGCTAAACGGAAGTGACGTGCATATACATTTTCGATACCTTCATCTAATAGAAGTTCGATTGATTTACGTAAGCCGTAGATCATAGGTGTAGCTGCTGTATAAGGTGTGTAACCTAAAGCATTTTGTGCCATTTGATCTTTAAGGTCTAAAAAGCAACGAGGGAAAGTGGCTGTTTCAGTTAGTTTTATAGCTTTTTGGCTGAACGCTAGAACCGCTAAACCAGCAGGCAGCATAAAGCCTTTTTGTGATCCACTGATCGCAGCATCAATACCCCAGTCATCCATACGGAATTCAATACTTGCAATTGAGCTTACGCCATCAACAAATAATAAAGCCGGGTGGCTTGATGCATCCATTGCTTTACGCACGCCGCCAATATCACTAGTAACACCCGTTGAAGTTTCGTTGTGTGTGGCTAAAACAGCTTTAATTTCGTGATTGCTATCTTCTTTTAATCGAGCTTCTAAATGGTCAAGAGGAATACCTTTGCCCCATTCGATTTCATGAACTTCAACATCTAAACCTAGACGCTCAGCCATATTAATCCATAAGTGACTGAATTGACCAAAACGATAAATTAATACTTTATCACCTGGGTTTAAAGTATTAGTAATAGCGACTTCCCAACCAGCTGTGCCCGTTGCAGGAAAGATAAATGCTTGACCAGTTTCTGTTTTGAAGATCTTTTTTAAATCTTCTAAAACGGGTTTTAGTAGCTTAGGAAAGATAGGGGAGCGGTGATCTTCCATAGGCACATGCATTGCACTTAGAACTTCATGTGGTGTATTTGTTGGACCAGGAATAAATAAGTGATTGCGACCTGCCATTTTTTGCCTCTGTTTGTTTTAGTAAGTTGGTTCGGTTAATCGCTATGTATTAAGTTGATTTTACAGTAACAATATAATCATGTTGGGATCAGTGAATGAGTAGCTCACTCACTTTGACAATAAAAATTTTTATTGCTGTTCTTTTACGAAGATTATTATATTTAGTTGTATCAAATTGTTGAATACATAGGGAATAGTCGAACATTCTATGTTGACATATATATGTAATATCAGCAAGCATTATTCTCACCCTGGCCCTTACTTGGGAATTGAACTAGGGCATGCTCTCGTAAAAAGGAGCCTTTAAAGTAAGGTTTGCGCTAATTGTTGTGTTTTATCAAAATTTTTAGCAAGTTGTTGAAAAACAAGTTGCTGATTGGTTGAATCTATTTCTAATGTTTCTAGCCCTGGAATGCTTGTGAATTTGTTAGGCTGATTATGTAGCGTAGAAACCATTTTTGCTGCGCCCCCTACAATATGAGCTATTTCCCATGATGAGTTTTGATAAGCAGGGTTGAGATGATGCTTCATGACGGTGATTAAAACTTCAGGTAATGTCAGTTGATTTGCGATCCAGCTACCTATTTCACAGTAGTCAGTTTCAATCGTTTGTTTTAATGATTCACTTAAAGAAAGGGTATTTGTATTATCAAGCAGTGTATTTAATGCTGAGTTGGTTTCTATTGGAAAATTATCTGCTAACCATAGTAAGCCTAGATTATGTAGCACGCCAGCTGTTTGTGCTGTGTGTTCTAATTCTGTGTTGGCGATAGATTGTGGAAGTTTTGATGCAAGTAACCCAGCTCCTTCTGCAACTAACATAGAGGAGGTCCAAAAGTGTATTGTGTCAAATAACGGGCAGCCTCTCGTATCAAATGAAGAAGAAATCGAAATGGCAATACTGATGCTTCTTACAATAGAAATACCGAGCCTGGCACAGGCTTGTTCAATATTGGTAATGGGATGAACGGGTGAGGCCCAAGATGAATTGGCTAAAAAGATTAAACGCGCTGTAATTTCAGGGTAATGTTTGATGACTTCTGCTAATTGTTGGTAACTCAGCTTGTCAGAAGCTAGTGCTTGCATTAAAACAGGTATGTTTTTTGCTATTGAAGGCAGTTTTGCTGGTTCAGATAGCTTCTTTAGTAAGGCTGTTTTCATGTTTTTATACTATCCTTTGTTTTTTCTGTGCTAGATTCTAATCAACGTAACCAAAGGTTCCTTCGGGTGAGTTTAGTGGCTGTCATTTTTTTAAATGCTAAAGGCAGTATCAATTAATGCTGGGATTTTATCGCTACTAACAGGGCGACTAAATAGATAGCCTTGAATGACTTGACAACCTAAACCGTGCATCACCAACGCTTGTTCTTTGGTTTCTACACCTTCAGCAACTAAGGTGTATTCCAGGGCGTTGGCCAAACCTATAATAGCGCCTAAAAGCAAAGCAGTGTTTGGGTTAGTGAGTACATCATCAACAAAGACTTTATCAATTTTTAAGCAGTCTAGTGGCAGTTGTTTTAATGAGGCTAAGCAAGAATAACCTGTACCGAAATCATCAATAGCAATTTTTACGCCTAGCTCTCTCAATTGCTGAATAGTGTCGAGACATTCTTTTGATTGTATTGCGCTTTCAGTCACTTCTAGTTCTATGAACTTTGCTGGAACTTTATATTTAGATAAGATATCTTGAACTGTATTGAGTATGGTCGGGTCTTGAAAATGCAATGCCGAAATGTTAACAGCGACCTGTATATATGGTATGCCTAAATGATGCCACTGTACCAGTTGTTCGCAGGCCGTTTGAAGCACCCAATTGCCTAGCTCTACAATCAACCCAAGTCGTTCTATATCGGGTATAAAATTACTAGGAGGAATTATTCCTATTTCTGGGTGTTGCCAGCGTACGAGTGCTTCCATACTCACCATGCGGCCTGTCTGCATGGAAATTTGGGGTTGGTAGTGAAGAACAAATTGATTAGATTCAAATGCTTCACGTAACATTTGTTCTTTTTCTAAACGAGAAATTGCTTCTGAAGCCATGTCTTTTGAATAGAAAGTGTAGCATTGTTTTCCCGCTCGTTTGGCTGCATACATGGCCGTATCAGCTGCTTTCATTAAGTTTACTTCATCATCACCATCACGGGGGTAAATGGCAATGCCAATGCTAACGCGGGGTTTTATCTGCTGCTGACCCAAAAATAAAGGTTTATTAATATTCTGTAAGCAGCGAGTGGCAACTTCCGTCACAAATTGATCTGAACTAATATTGTTCAATAGAATACAAAACTCATCGCCTCCAAGGCGTGCAGCGAAATCAGTATTACGAATTTCATGTTGTAAACGCCCAGCAATTATCTTTAATAATTGGTCACCCTGAGTATGTCCCAAGCTGTCATTTATATCTTTAAAACCATCCAGATCAAGAAATAGAAAAGCAAATTTCTCGTTACGACGGCTGGCTTCCTGAATAAAAACCTGGATACGCTCTTGATAATAGGACCTGCTAGCAAGGCCCGTTAAATGGTCAAAATAGGCTAAACGATGGATTTGCTTTTCGCTGGTTTTACGCTGGCTGATATCTTGAACAGTTCCTGTAATGCGTGCGCTACCATGCTCATAAACCTTAACCATTTCCTGATGGACAAACAGGTTTTTAGTATCGGGAGACTTTAGCCTATATTCTATGTGTTGTATGGTTTTACTATAAGGGGCCTCAAGAATCATTTCTTTAACCATTTTCAGGTCTTCTGGTTCGACTAATTCTAAGAACCCTTCCAGGGTGGTATCAATTGTTGAGTGCTTAACACTACATAAATCAGCCAGTTGTTCTGATATTTGAAAGTGGTTACTGTCAATATTCCAAACCCAATACCCTAGTCGAGCGATGCGTTGTGCGGCGCTTAGTTGCATTTTACTATTTCTAAGTTCAGCCGAGTTGAGGCTTGCTCTCAAAATAAACGATAGGCGATGCATTAAAATAGGGTAGTTAATCGGCTTTATCATGAAATCTGTTGCCCCAGAATCAAAGGCGTGGTGAATTGAATTAATATCACCTAAGCCTGTAGACATGATAATGGGCGTATCTGTAAGAGTGGGGTTTTTGCGCATTATTTGGCAGGTTTTAAAGCCATCAAGTCCATCCATTATGGCATCTAGCATAATAATGTCTGGCTTATGCTGTTCTATCATTTCTAAGGCTTGTTGTCCGCTTTCGGCTTGATCAACGATAAAAGATGAAGCAGTTAATGTGGCGCTTGCAATTAAGCGAAAGCTCTGGTCATCATCAACCAATAAAATTCGCTTTTGTGGCATTTTTGCCGTGGGTGAGGGTAATGGATCAAGGGGCTTATTGTTAGGCGGTATAGCAAGTTCCTGGTTTAATGCGTTGATGACCTTTGGTAAATCTGAGCGAATTTCTTGTAATAAGTTAGTAATGTTTTGAAAATCACCTTGTTTACTGATGGCTTCAATCAATGCCGCATTGTCAGCTAAACGCTGTGCCCCAAGATTAGCGCAAGCGGACTTAAAGCTATGTGCTACCTTGGTTAATGCCGTATTATCTTGTTGTTCTAAAGCATTTTGTAAGTTATCTATTTCTTTGGGTGCAGAGATCAAAAATAAGCTAATGGCTTTATTGAGTAAAGTCTCACCCGATTCGGTCGTTAATTGCCGTAGGTTATTAAGGGCTTCAGTCTTTAAAATAGAATGATCAAATTGATTTTTCTGAGGTGTATCGGTTGTAGGGAGCTCTTTTTGAATGTCGTTTTTAAGGGGTAACCATTTTTCTAGTAGGGTTTGTAATTGAGCTGAATTAAATGGCTTGCTGAGATAATCATCCATGCCAGCAAAAAGGCATTGGTCAACAATGCCTTTTTGTACATCCGCTGTTAGCGCAATAATAGGAACACGCGTCTCGTTTGATGACATTGATTCATGTTGACGTATTTTTGTTGCTGCTTCAAAGCCATCCATTTCAGGCATATGGCAATCCATTAGAATGACATCGAACTGTTTTTCAGCAGAAAGTTTAGCCGCTTCTAGTCCGTTTTTAGCCAGTTCAGCGCTACAGCCTAGAAGACGTAGTACGGCCATTCCAACTTCTTGATTGATAGTGTTATCTTCTGCTAATAGTACATGTCCAGAAAGTTTTATGGGCCCCTGAGATGATGCTTGAGAGCTTATCTTCTTGTCTGGGATAGAGCCTAAAAGTTCTAACAGGCAGTTCAATAATTTTTGTTGAATGACAGGTTTATTTAGAAAAAATCTAATGCCAGAGCTTGCCTTTTTATTTTGATCAAGTGTAATATCGTCTGAGCTTAGCATGATCATGGGTAACTGTTGTATTGCCGGGTTATTATGGATTTTTTCAGCTAATGTTAAGCCATCCATTTCTGGCATGTGCAAGTCGAGCAGTGCGATTTGGTATCGTTTGTTTTTTTGCTGAGTATCTTGTAAATGACTAAGTGCTAGTGCAGCGCTGGCAACACAATAACAGTTCACCCCCCAATAATTTAATTGAGAAGATAAAATTTCTCGATTGGTCGCATTATCATCGACGATAAGTGCACTAAGTCCTCGTAAGGCAGCAATATTGGCTTTTGGTAGTGCTAAAGGTGAGCTGACAGGAAGATAAAGGCTAAAGCTAAAGCATGATCCTTGCCCTAAGGTGCTGTTTAGATTTAGTGTGCCTCCCATCATTTCAACTAGCTGCGTGGATATACTTAGCCCTAGTCCTGTTCCTCCATGGCGTCGAGTAATTGAGCCATCTGCTTGAGTAAAACTTTCAAAGATTAGGGCTTGTTGTTCGGCTGCAATTCCAGGTCCTGTGTCGATCACCTCGAAAAGAACATGAATGCTATCTTCTGTGATAGTCGATTCACTTAATGTGGCTTTTAATTGCACTTCACCTTGTTGGGTGAATTTGATTGCATTGCCTAATAGATTAACGAATATTTGACGCAAACGCTCGGCATCGGCTTGAATAATTTCATCTAAATTGGAGGGTAAATTAAGCACCAGCTCAAGGCCTTTGGCATGTGCCTGAGAGGCTAATAGTTCAGTCGTGTCTTCAAGTAATGTTCGTAGATTAAATTCAGTTTTTATAAGTTGAAACTTCCCTGATTCTATTTTGGAAAAATCCAGGATATTATTAATAATGCCAAGTAAGGATTCGGCTGAGCGATAAGCAGTATCTGCAAGTCTTGTTTGACGAGGGTTAAGGTCTGTATTTAATAAAAGTTCAGTCATACCCAGCACGCCATTCATTGGGGTGCGAATTTCATGACTCATGGTGGCCAGAAATTCGCTTTTAGCTTTGTTAGCGGCTTGTGCCTGTTCAACTAGCTGAAAGGCTTCGCGAGTTCTTTCCTTGACTTGGTCTTCAAGAGTGTCTTTTTGTTGTTTTAGGTCTTTGTTTCGGCTGTCAATTTGTTCCAGCATATCGTTAAATGCAGCGCCTAATTCGCCTATTTCATCAGTTGAAGTTATAGTCGCTCTTTGTTGATAATCAGCAGAAGATTTAACTTTTTTACTAATGGCAACTAATTCTAAAATAGGGTCGGAAAGTTTTTTGGCTGTTTTTTCTATAAACCAGAAAATAAGTAAGGCAGCAATAGCGAGTGCTAATAAAGCAAAGCCCATTTCTTTAAGTAAGCGCTGATAAATATTATCCAGACTGATCACTAGAACAATATGACCATAATCCACTTTATCAAAAATGAGAGGCTTGCAAACCTGCATGAATTTTAGGTTAAAAATATTTTGTTGGCAGCTATCTCTTAAATTTTCTGGAATACTGTGGTTTTTATCACGAAAATAGACCACAAAAGGCTGTTGCTGTCCCGCTTTTGTTATGGCGGCATAAATAACATTATTATGCGCCTTTAGGGTGTTTAGTGTCTGCAATGCATCAATATCATCATTAAAAATTAAGGCTGGGGTGATGGCTAGTGATGTTATTTCAGTGAGTGCATTTAACTCATGTTGTAATGCCTGTGTGTTAGATAAGAGGGTGTTAATTGTTAAAACACTTCCTGAGAGTAATAGCATTAACAATATACTCATACTGATGATGAATTTTAACTTGTCTTTTATAGAGGCGCTATTTAGATTAACCATGGCGTTATTGCTGTCTTTTTAGTATTTTTTATTTTAAATAATTAAGGAGCCTGTATAGGGAAGTCAACAATCTTAGCTAGTTTTAACAGTCTGGAGCTAATCGCTAAATTTGATTGTTTAACAATGGGTAAATTAATGTTTAATTGCATTTTTCCCCCCGATTGATGAAGGCCGACCATACCGCCTGCTTGTAGGAATTTCATATTCTCTCCAATAGTCAAAATAGGTTGGCCTTGTAGTTCCATTAATAATGATATTAATTTGCTTTGTTCTAATTCACTCAAATAGAGTAATTGGCATTGTGTCAGGTTGCGTAGTCTGGTGAGGTTGATAATATGAATGGATCTATTGTTGATCACTTTTTTATCAATATTCTTAAATGATTGCTGAACAATATTGTCGCCAAAAATACATAGGTTTATATCAGCCTCTGAATTGATGAAAACAGGTTCTGGCCAGCGAGTAAAGCGAGCAATATTGAGCGTCAAAACAGCTAGAACAGCTTGTCTTTCAACTGACCGAGACCATGTCTGATGTATGCTGCTAAAGAAAAATAGCATACAAAATATCAGTATCCCGACTCTTTTTTGAATAAGTATAAGGAAGGGTGACAATTAAAAACTCCAGATTAATTTTCCATACATACCTCGATCAACTTCGGTATCTGTTGTTATAAATTCTTGCCTATATTCAAGATGTTTATCAGCTAATAAATTCTGCCCAACCAGTGATAGCTCAATCGTATCAATTGGTCGCCAGGCTAGGCGTATATCCATTGAAACATAGGCTTGAATGACTCTGGTTCCAAATAAACTAATAGCGGTATTGGTATCTACATAACGAAATAGTAAATCTAGATCAATACTTTTACTGGGTGATATTGAGCTACGAAGTGACATATGTTGTTGTGGGCTGCTACCGATAGTATCTATTGTATCTTGTCTATTAAAATTAACTTTTAATAGGCTATACGTTGCATCCCATCTCCACCAGTCTAGCATTTGCCAGACGGTAGATAGTTCAAACCCATAAGTATGAACCGAGTAAGTATTTTGAATGTTAATTGCTATTCTGGCAGGGTCAGTTAGATTATTGGGTAGGGTGAGTTGCCCTTCTTCTCCTGATCTTAATTCCTTGTAACTGTTGTAAAAAGCAGTAAGGTCAATAGATAGGTTGTTGATGGCGGTGGTTCTATAGCCTATTTCGTAACTGATGAGATGTTCAGAATCAAACGCCTCATTTCCTTGAAAGATTGCTGCAACAGCGGTTGGGAACGGAGCGCCTGTAGGTGTTGTTTTTTGAAGAGAGGTGATGTCGTGTTCTAAGCGTGATGGAGTCCTTACTGCTCTTGATGCAGCTGCCCATAGACGGTGCTGGTGATGTGGGGCCCACATTAATCTGGCGGTGGGTTGGGCTTCAAAACCACTGTAATCGTTATATTCAAATTTAGAGCCCAGTGTAAACCACAAAGTATCATCTACAAGGGTTATTTCATCTTGCACAAAGGCACTAAAAAGCTGATCGTTTCGACTAGAGGGGGTTAATTCAGTAATGTTATTGATGCGAAAATCATCATGGTTAAAACGGTAACCAGCCCCCCAAACGATATCATTCCAGTCCAATAAAGCAAAACGGTTCTGGAAATCAATATCAATTACATGCCGGCTTTCTTTGGTAATAGCTTCATCGCGCTGATAAAAATCATAAAAAATTTGTACTGAATAATCAGAGGAGGAAGAAAAAGTATGTTGGTGACGCATTAATAGATTGCCACCAAAGGTATCAATAGTTTCGTTAAAACTTTTTTGATAGGGTGCAGAAAGCTGAGGGAATGTGGCGCTTTGATTTATCATGCTGCGATAAGCATCTCCCTGGATAGTCAGGTTGTCTTGGGAGGCGAGTTGGGCGTCTAGTCTAAACCCACCTTGCACCTTATCCCAGTCATCTCCAGCTTCTCCCCCTGATTCATGGGGGCTTTCATCTCGCTTAAAGCCTTTTATATAAGCTCGGGCAGTGGTGTCATCATTTAATCGGCCTCCATAGCGAAATGCGCCAAATCCTTGCTCTTCTGTGCCGCCGCCAGCAGCGAATAATCCACCCTGAGTATCTTCGGAATGTTTAGTGATAATATTGATTACACCATTAACGGCATTGGCTCCCCATAAAGTTGCGCCAGGTCCTCGAATCACTTCAATACGTTCGACATCTTCTAACATGACATCTTGATTTTCCCAATAAACACCCGCAAATGCACGGGTGTAGATACTGCGTCCATCAATTAACACTAGTAATTTGTTGGCAAAACGTCCGTTAAACCCTCGTGCACTAATTGCCCATTTATTTGAGTCAATACGAGCAACATCTAGCCCTGGAGCTAATCTCAAAGCTTCTGGTACAGAGGTTGCTCCTATGCGTTTTATATCATCTTGAGTGATCACGAAAATGGCGGCAGGTGAATCATTCAGGGATTTTGCTTTTTTTGCAACGGAGGTAACTTCTATATTCAGTAAGTCTTCTACACTTAAGTTGATTAATTCATCCTGATTGGCGTAGGTCGTTGAACAGTAACTAAAATAAGTGATTGAGGCTGCTAGAAATTGATTTAGTCGTGTTTTGTTAAAAAGCATAATAGTAACTAGCAAATTTATGAAGGTTAATAAGCCAGTGTAGTTAAATTTTCGCTAGATTATGATAAAAAAGTTAAAAAAGTAGTGCGGCCTATTGGTGTGTAATTAAATGCTGACTTTTCGTTTTGGCGGGCATGAATGGCGGGCGGTTGCAGGGTCGTGTGGGTTAATTCTGTAGGTGTTCTGTATGATTTGATTTTATAAGTTGCTATCAAGAAGTAAATGTTCAAAGTGCAAGAGTATAAAAATCACCAAATCTGGCAGGAATTGGGGGAGGGCAGGGTGTTAGTCTAGACTCTACTCTATAGCTTGTTGCAGGGGGGTGGGTATCTTGAAATTTAAAGCATATTATTTGGTTAATAAAAAAATATGGAGCTTGAACTATGAAAATCAAAATTGAAGCGCTATGTGTGGACTTTTTTGTAAAATATAATGTTTGACATTAAATGCTTCAGAAGTACAATGGTGGGTTAATTTTCGTTCAGTATTTATCTGAGGCGATCAACTAAGTGCTTAAAAGCATATATTAAAAATGGTTAGGTATCTAAAAATGAGTCATACGTTATATGAAGCCAATGTACAACGCGTTCAACGTTGTGAGTTAGCTGTTCCAGGTTCAAACCCAGGAATGTTTGAAAAAGCAATGAAAAGCGGTGTTGACTTTATTTTCTTAGATCTTGAAGATGCGGTTGCTCCGGATGATAAAATTCAGGCACGTAAAAATGTAATTGAAGCGATTAATGATATGGACTGGGCTGGCCATGGTGTGACAGTATCTGTCCGTATTAATGGTTTAGACACACAGTATATGGTACGTGATGTTGTTGACTTAATGGAGCAGTGTGGCGATAAGCTAAACACTATTTTGATTCCTAAGGTGGGCGTTTATGCTGATGTTTACATGGTGGAAGCGATGGTAAACCAATTGGAAATGCAACAAGGTTTAAAAAACAGAATCGGCATTGAATGTTTGATTGAAACCGCATTGGGTATGGCTAATGTTGAAGATATTGCTAAACAAGGGGCTTTAGGTGGTCGTTTAGAAGCCTTGCATTTTGGTGTGGCTGATTACGCGGCAAGTAACCGTGCAAGAACAACAAATATCGGTGGGCTAAACGAGAATTACCCGGGTGATCAATGGCATGCTGCGATTAGTCGTATGACGGTTGCTTGTCGTGCTTATGGTTTACGTCCAATTGATGGGCCTTTTGGGGATATTAAAGACCCAGAAGGTTATAAATTAGCCGCTAAACGTGCAGCAGCATTAGGTTGTGAAGGTAAATGGGCAATCCATCCGTCACAAGTTGAATTAGCTAATGAAGTATTTACACCACCAGCTGAAGAAATTGATAAAGCCCACCGTATTTTAGCTGCGCTTAAACAAGCAGCTTCAGAAGGTAAAGGTGCTGCAGCATTAGATGGTCGTTTAATCGATGCGGCTTCTGAAAAAATGGCATCCAATGTAGTTAAAGCCGCTGAAGCGATTGCTGCAAAATTGAAATAATACATGGGGTGCTGGTTTTAGCCTCACTGCCATTAAGGAACGTGTATGGAATAACTTCCCGAAATTATACCGCAGAATTTTTGCTCCAGAAGGGATGATCTCATAAGGCACATAGTTATTCTACGTAACGAATGAGATCATTCCTTCTGGCGTAAAAAGACTAGTTAGAAATCGGGAAGTTGTTTCGTGCACGTTCCTAAGTTAAGAAATTGAGAGGTCGCCGTCTCGTCATTCCTGCGTGCTCCTGGCAGGAATCCATGTGTTATAAAGAATGGATTCCCGATAAGAGATTTCGGGAATGACGATTTAGGCTCTTAACTTTGAGCCTGCTTGCTTAGCATAAAAATGCAGGCTAAAGCCTGCGCCCCAGTAATAATATAAGTTACATTAACAAAAGGTAAACACAGATGAATCATTTCAATCTGCTGTATGAAAAACGAAAGGGCTTTATGCACCTTGCGAAAACTTTTTTAGTTTAGACGAATTTTATAAATCTTAAATAGGAATACTATGGATATTCATGAGTATCAGGCAAAAGAAATTTTGGCTGGATATGGCGTAAGAGTCGCCGATGGTGGGCTAGCTTATAGTCCAGAAGATGCAGTACAACGTGCCAGAGATATTGGTGGTGATGTTTGGGCGGTTAAAGCACAAATTCACTCAGGCGCACGAGGTAAAGCGGGCGGCGTTAAAATCTGTAAATCTTATGAAGAAGTGGAAGCAGCCGCTGAATCCATGTTGGGTAAGCGTTTGGTAACTCACCAAACAGGTCCCGAAGGTAAAATTTGTTTAAGATTGTATATTGAAGCAGGAACTAATATTGCTAAAGAGTTGTATTTTAGTTTATTAGTTGACCGTGCGCATGAAAGCATCATCATGGTCGGTTCTACTGAAGGTGGAATGGATATTGAAGATGTTGCTGAGAATAACCCGGAAAAAATCAAAAAAATTCAAATAGACCCTGCGGTGGGTTTGTTGGCTTTTCAAGCCAGAGAAATGGCCTTTTCTTTAGGTTTAGAGCCAACTCAAATTAGCCCAGCAGTTAAATTAATTACGGGTTGCTATCGTGCCATGCGTGATTTAGATGCCAATATGATCGAAATCAATCCACTGATTGTTACGGGTGGTAGTGGCAAGTTAATGATTATGGATGCCAAAATGGGCTTCGATGATAATGCTTTATTTCGTCGTCAAAAAGTAGCTGAATTACGTGATAAAACGCAAGAAGATCAACGTGAAATGGCAGCGGCAGATCGTGGTTTAAGTTATGTTGGTTTAGATGGCGATATTGGTTGTATGATCAATGGCGCGGGTCTAGCGATGGCAACCATGGATATGATTAAACTAGCTGGTGGTGAGCCTGCTAACTTTTTAGATGTGGGTGGTGGTGCATCAGCTGAGCGTACAGAAAAAGCGTTTAGATTGGTGCTGGCTGACGAAGGTGTAAAAGCCATGCTAGTGAATATTTTTGCTGGGATTAACCGTTGCGACTGGATTGCTGAAGGTGTGGTTCAGGCTGTAAAGAAAATTGATATGAAAATCCCACTGATTGTACGTTTGTCTGGAACAAATGTGGAAGCAGGTAGAAAAATTATTGAAGACAGTGGTTTGCCGATAATTACTGCGACAACCTTAGCTGAAGCGGCTGAAAAAGCTGTGGCAGCCCGTAATGAACAAGTTGCTAAAGAAGCCAAAGGAGCCGCGTAATGTCCATTTTTATTAATAAAGAAACTCGCATGATTGTGCAAGGCTTTACTGGAAAGATTGGTACTTTTCATGCGCAGGATATGATCAACTATGGCTCAACAGTCGTTGGCGGTATTACTCCTGGTAAAGGTGGGCAAACACATTTAGACCGTCCCGTATTTAACACGGTACGTGAAGCGGTTGAACAAGAAGGTGCTGAAGCCAGTATTATTTTTGTACCACCAGCATTTGCAGCGGATTCTATTATGGAAGCGGCGGAAGCGGGTATTAAATTTTGTGTATCGATTACCGATGGTATTCCTACCCAAGATATGATGAAAGTTAAGCAGTTCTTGCGTAAATTCCCTAAGAAAGATCGTATGGTGTTAACTGGCCCTAACTGTGCAGGCACAATCAGTCCCGAGCAGTCTATGCTAGGTATTATGCCAGGTCATATCTATAAAAGAGGTATTGTGGGTGTTGTCGGTCGCTCTGGTACATTAGGTTATGAAGCGGCTGACCAAATGCGTGAATTAGGTATTGGTATTTCAACTTCGGTTGGTATTGGTGGAGACCCTATCAATGGTAGCTCGCATCGTGATATCTTTGAAAAATTTGAGCAAGATGAGGAAACCAAGCTGGTATTAATGATTGGTGAAATCGGTGGGCCTCAAGAAGTTGAAGCGGGTGTTTATGCGGCTAAGCATATGAATAAACCTGTTGTTGCTTATATTGCAGGTTTAACGGCTCCAAAAGGCCGTCGAATGGGACATGCTGGTGCCATTATTTCATCTGCTGGAGAATCTGCGGCAGAGAAAGTTGAAATGTTACAAGATTTAGGTGTCACTATTGCTCCAACGCCTTCGGCAATGGGTGAAACTATTGCAAAGGTATTAGCTAAGTAATTTTATTTATCTAATATACCCAAACGACTTGAAGTTGCAGGAATTACCCAAGCCGTCATCCCGAAGTCTTTTATCGGGAATCTAGTGGTATGACTGGATTCCTGCTAAGAGCATGCAGGAATGACGAGATATAGAAATCAAGCATCTTGAAGTGTAATGGGTATAAAACCGTATTCAGCCTTGTTCTGAATGCGGTTTTTTTATGCCTGTCAATTGAGTAAGATAGCTTGCTTGCTATTTAAAAATAACGATTATGTTTATTTACTCTATCCCCATTTTTTTGCTTTATATACCGTTCGGTACTCCTCAGGAGTACTTGATAACCATTCTGTTCTTTTTAGGGTTGTTGTATATTGCCACCCCATCCAGTTTGTTTTTTAAAGAAACTCAGTGGGGGCGGGTGTCTGAATTAACAATGTATCAATATTTATTTGATTCATGGAATGGATTGATCAAATTATGGCTGGTTTTTTGGCCTTTTTTTATTATTCTTAATCTAAGTTTGTATATTGTCGATAGTATGGCTAGAGCGGGTGATTTGACTGTTTCAAGCTGGGATGAAATTCATTTTATTTTATTAACACCAGTACTTTTTTGGACTATTATTGTGTGGCGAAACCCGTTGAATACTTGCTCACGTTATTGGGCGATAGCCGCTCGGTTTATGACTTTGGCTGTATTTTTTGAATTTGGTTTGAAATTAGCAATACGGATAGAATATCCTCGAGTGTTTTTTCAGTGCCAGGAGGCGATGCTGGATTATGCGGCCTGTTTTTAGTTTCTGGCCTTAAGCCTGGGAATATCATTGGAAATAAACAAAGCAGGGTCTACAGGTGTTTTGTTTAAATAGACAATCCAGTGTAAATGAGGGCCGGTGACGCGGCCTGTTTCGCCAACGGTGCCTAATATTTCACCTTGCTTAACAAGTTGCCCTGGTTTTACTTGTATTTTATTCATGTGCAGGTAAGCACTGAGTAAGCCTTGGCCATGATCTAAGAAAACAGTATTCCCATTAAAATAGTAATTCCCCGTATCAATAACCTTGCCCGATGCCGGAGCCACTATAGCGGTACCTGTTGGCGCAGCTATATCCAGTCCATTGTGAGGGCGTTTGGCAATATTATTGAAAAAACGTTTTAAACCAAATAAACTGCTTAATTTGCCATCAACAGGGGTGACAAAGTGAGTGTCTACGGCCTGGTTAACCCAAGTCGATTTTGCTTTGCTCATGGCTTTTGTATCAGCCTTTATTTTCTTTAGGTCGGCTTCTGTAAAGCCTGTCACCATACGTTTCTTTTTTATGGTGAGGTATTGGGCTGGGTAGTCTTTATCGGCAATTTTGAAATCAATTTTATGTTCTTTGTCAGTTGTTTTGACTGTAAGGCTCTGTATACCTGGTTTTGCAGAGAGAGGGATGCCTACTAGGGCTTGCCAGTGTTTCTGAGTGGCAATAACGGCAACACGACTTTCATTAAAAAATACTTCAGGCCTGTTTGACTCTACTTTTGCGACAGTCATTTTAATAATGCCGCCAGGCACCGCTAATTGATCTGGAAGTAAGTTACTCCAGCCAGATAAAGGGTAAAGTAGTGTGCAAAGGAATAGATAAAAAGATGTCTTATTCATGGGTGATTTCTTTGATTTGGCTAATAACATGACCATGAGCAAAGCGAGTTTTGATCGTATCATCAATGGATAGTTGATCGCTAGAGCGTATGATAGATGCACTTTTAGTGAGGCTGGTAATGGAATAGCCTCGTTCTAATGTGGCCAGGGGGCTCACTGCATTCAGGGTTTGGATAAGCGCTTGTTGCTTTCTTTTAAGTGTCTCAACTTTATGATGCGTTGCAATATTTAAACGATTGCTTAGGTATTGCAATTGTTCTTGATAGCGACTGATTCTATTGGCTGGATTATGTTTTTGTAGTGTCGTATTTTTATTGCTAAGCAGGTGTTTCTGATGCTGTATTTTAGCCTGGATACTGCGTTGCAACCTGGCATCTAAGTTATCAAGTGTTTGTGCGTGTCGCTGATATTGCTGGCCAGGGTGTTGTTGTTGCAGTCTTTTTTCTAGCCAGTTTGTTGCTTGACTATATTGAGATAATTGACGCTGAATAAGTTGTTGTAATTGTGATTCAATAGCCTGAAAATTAGCGAGCCATGTTTGCTGGTTTGGAACTGCATTTTCAGCCGCAGCTGATGGGGTAGGTGCACGTAAGTCAGCAACAAAATCAGAGATGGTAAAGTCAACTTCATGACCCACACCCGAAATGATCGGAATTTTACTTTTTACAATCGCTCGAGCAACAGATTCTTCGTTAAATGACCAAAGGTCTTCCAGTGAGCCGCCCCCGCGAGCTAATAAGATAAGGTCAACATGTTTCTGTTGGTTGGCTGTTTCAATTGCCTGAGCTATCTCAAATTTTGCAGCATCACCTTGTACGGCAGTTGGGTAAATAAGGACGGGGATTGCTGGGAACCTTCTTTTTAATACACTTAAAATGTCATGGATAGCTGCGCCAGATGGAGAAGTGATAACACCTATATGTCTAGGTAAGGGGGGAATGTTTTGTTTGATACTTTGCTCAAATAGGCCCTCATTAAAGAGTTTTGATTTGAGTTGCTCGAAAGCCAGTTGAAGGTCTCCCTCTCCTATTGGCTGCATTTTTGTAGCTATTAACTGGTAGTCACCTCTGGCTTCATAGAGGCTAACTTGTGCAGATAGAATGACTTGTTCACCATTTTTAGGGATGAAGTTTAATCGGCGCAGTTGAGATTTAAACATGGCACAACGTACCTGAGCCTTTTTATCTTTAAGGGAGAAATAAATATGCCCTGATGAGGGTTGGCTTAAATTAGAAATTTCCCCCTCAACTTGAATGACGGAAAAGTGATGAGACAATAAGTCTTTGGTTTCTCTATTAAGGTCTGAAACGCTGTAAATCTTTTTTTTGGTTGCTGATGTATTGAAGGTTGTCATGACTTAATCAAAATTTTTCTTAATCTCACGCTCAATGGCTTGCATGTAGCGTAAAAAAGCATTTTCAGCCCTTGGGCTAAGGTCTATAAATTCACAGCCAATTCGCTGGTTTTTGGTTGGGTTGCTAGGGTTGACAGAATGTACGTTTCGAGGAATGAATGAAATTTTGTGTGTTTCTGTCTCATTAAGCGTCAAGGTGCAGTTATTAAATTCGCTGTCGAGAGGGATTTTTTTTGCTGACTCAAGATCTTCGCTAATCATAGAGAAGCCGGTGGCGCTAAGGTCAAACAGTTTTAAATTTAAAGTGGCTGGCTCGTCCTGGTCTGGTGCTTGAAGATTAAAAGAGCAATAACTGTTTTTAGAAAGAGGTGAGCGTACTCGATAAAAGGTACGGCGTTGCACCCAATACAGTTGCTCAGGGATTTTTATAGATAAAGCTGGCTGGTTAGGTTTGCCTGCTTTTTTAATGGCACGACCTTTAAACAAGACTTTAATGCCTTTAAAGTCAGCTTTGCACTCAACAATTCCTGAGCTGAGAAGCTCTTTGTTTAGGTATTCTTTGGGGCCACAATCAATAGTAATACGCTGGTTTTTTTCATCAAAGTCTAAAATAGCCGTTAGGAATGAAGAGTTTTCACCAAAGCTAGCAGCAATTAAACATTTCTCATGAGCGAGTATTTTTAAATAACTAAGTATTTGTTTTGGGTTTTTAACAAGGTATTTTGAAATATTTTCCATAAAAATGGGGTAAAGAAATTAAATATAGATAGGGGATAATAAATAGGTTGTTTGAATATCACTTAGATTTTAGCTTTATTTCACTCTCTATATGGTGCATATAGCGTAATATTGATGATTCAATTTTTGGGCTGGAATTCATTATATAACAGCCAATAATTTCTGTTTTTCCTAGTTGACTAGGGTTTTGCATTCGCTTATGGCGAATTTTCAGATCAAAATTAAGATCATTTTCATTATCCAAAATAAGCTGGCATTTGCTGAATATTGTATCAGGGGTTAATAGTTTGGATAGTTCGGAAGATTCATTCAAAATAGAAATTCCACTTGCACTTAGGTCATGAAGTGTTAAGTGAGCAACCTTTTTTTCTTCGGAACCCTCGGGCTTATAGGAAAGTATACAATAGCTTTTTTTTGCTAAAGGTGATTTTACTCGATAAAAAAGCCTTCTCTGTATCCAGAAAATTGAAGCTGGAATTGAAAATAAAAAAGCGGGTTGCCCAAGGGTGGCTGATTTTTTAACTTTTTGCCCTTCAAATATAACCTCTATACCTTTATATTTTGATCTGTATTTGATGGTTGAGCTATTGAGTAATTTCTTATTTAAGTATTCTTTTGGTCCACAGTCAACTGTAAGTGTTTTATTTTTTTCGTCAATATCTATGAGGGTTGTTAAAAAAGCTTCTTTATTCTCTTCCCCAAAACTAGCAGAAATTAAGCACCTTTCCTTTAATAACATAGTGAGGTATGTAAGGACCTGTTTTGGGTTTCTTACAAGGTGTTTTTCAATGTCAGGCATAGAAAAGGAATGTTAATTATTGGTTTTAAACGATGTATTGTAGAATAATTAGCTTTTTAATGCACCTGAAATAGGAGAGATGAATGGGGTGGTTGTTTTTATTTGTAGCGGGACTATCAGAAATAATTTTTGCACTGAGTTTAAAATATAATATGGGGTTTACAAAACTGTACCCGAGTCTGGTGACAATGGCTTCTGGAGGGGCTAGCTTTTATTTATTAATGCTAGCAATAAAAACCTTACCACTGGGAACTGCGTATGCAATATGGACAGGTATGGGAGCTGTTGGTGTGGCTGTTTTAAGTATCTTTCTTTTTAAAGAGTCGGTGGAATGGGTAAGGATACTCTCCATTTGTTTTATTGTGGCTGGTATCGTCGGTTTGAAATTAACCCATATTGAGTAAAGCTTAATGTTACATTTAATTTTTCAGTCTCCTGTTGATTTGGCGCTATTGCAGCGGATAGACAACGGTGATGATGTTGTTTTTTTTGAGAATTCAATTTTTCAGCTGTATAAAGGTGCTTTATTGAATGGTACGTTTCAAGGCATGCTTAACAACAGGGTGGCCCTTTATGTTTTAGCTGTTGAGCTGGAAGCAAGAGGGATTAAGCAAGAGGAATTAATATCGGAGATTGAGGTGATTGATTACGCTGTTTTGCTTGAGTTAACTGAGAATAATAAGGTTGTTCGAACATGGAATTAATCATTGAGGGTGTTGCTTTAAAAACAACAGACGATGGGTTTTTAGTTGATTTAAATGATTGGAATGAAGATGTTGCTATTAAACTTGCTAAGTTAAATGACCTTGAATTAACCCCTTTGCATTGGGAAATTGTTCATTTTATACGCAGTTATTATCTGCAATTTAAGCACCTACCCAACGCTAGAGTTTTTACTAAAGCAATAAAAAAACAGTTTGGAGAGGGGAAGGGGAATAGTCGTTATTTGCATAGATTGTTTCCTCAGGGGCCTTTGAAATATGCTTGTAAAATAGCAGGTATTCCTAAACCGCCTACGTGCCTATAATTAAAATACTTAACTTTGGGTGTTAGCGAAATATGTCCGGTATTTAGAAAGTAACTGTTTTGCTTGAAATTTAGAGACTTGTTTTGAAATGTTGGGCGTAGTACAGGAACCTTTGCTTCAGAGGGGGTGAGGCAAAGGCATGCTCCTGACTAGCAAAAGCGGGAATTACAAGCAATCCTTGCTTGAGTTCCATTTCCCGCGCACTTTATCCTAAAGTACGCAACCGGCTATCTTAAATAAAGACCCGTGGCTTTCCGAGCCTGCCTCACGACAGGGGTGGCAAAATAAGCTACAAAAAATCCTTTTTAGGGAATTCCTTCTCTTTGTAGTTGTTAAACATTAATGCATAACCTGTGCCAACTAGTTAAGTTGTTGTTTTTTAATAGGTAAGTAAATATTTAAAATGGTTTTCTTAGTTAAATAGGGGAAATGCCATGCTAGTGTGTGAAATGACCTGTTTTTTATTCATTAAAAACGGTTTATGCTAATGGCTTATCAGAAAAGCGAATACTGTTAAATTAAATGAATTGCCAGCTAGACTAGGTCAATTATAAATATATTGGGATTGGTATTACTCATTAGGAACAGACCCTAAAGCCTGCTCCCCAATAATGAATAAGTTTTTAAAATAGCTTTATCAACAGATTCCCCCCCCACTCCCCTTTTATCCTTATTAAAATTATTGTCAGCTGCTCAGGCAGGAAATGATGGTGTGATACTTACGATAGAAAATTTAATAAAATTCATCTCAGGTGAGCAAGAGGATGTAAACATTTGGCAGAAGGTTGTTGAATTATTGTTTTGTTCGGGTAAAAAAAGAATGGGCTAAATCGCAGTTTATTTCTGAAACGGTTCGGTAAATTGATGGGGGTTTAGCAAAAGGCTATTATTTATCAGGTGGGAAGTAAATGGTCTGAAAGCGTAGAAGGTATTTAAACAGGTGGTGCGGCTAAAGCTCGAATCTATAGCGCCATTAACACAAATGATTAAAAGTTATTTGTTGTTAGATCAGTCTGAGCATACCCTTGTTTATCTGAATAAACTAGTGAAAAAACAAAGTAGACATTTTGTTGCGTATAACCTTTTAGGGGAGGGTTTTCTGCGTAATAAAAAATTTAATAAGGCAGAAGAAGCCTATCACTTGCTGTATTATTTATGATCAATAAGGATAAAACAGCAGCAATAGATATACATGGCTATTTACAAACCACAGGTTAAATAAAGATAGATTGGAAACGCTGTTATTTTTATGGGTAGGAGGGGCCTCCAGGCCGCGACCGAGACAAGATCAAGAGCTGTCGCGGCTAGAATCCCCTCCCACTTAAAATCTCATGTTTTTAAATTCAGTTTGGTTTTAGTCATTACTTTTCTTCAACCTGTGGCTTGTTTATAGTCATGTCGATATATTGCAAGGCGGGATTAAAAAAACCAATGGTTCAATGGAATTAATTGATTTCCTTGTGGCTACTACTATAGTAGAGAAGGGGTTAATAATGAAATTATTAAACTTTATGAGCAAGCGTTTAAACAGTACCCTAAGTCGGATGTAGTCGTTAATAATTTAGTTAGTTATACCCATTACACTTCAATATGCTTGATTTCTATGTCTCGTCATTCCTGCATGCTCTTAGCAGGAATCCAGTCATACCACTAGATTCCCGATAAAAGACTTCGGGAATGACGGCTTGGGTAATTCCTGCAACTTCAAGTCGTTTGGGTATATCTGGCTGAATAGGATGGAACTTATGACGCCTTGGCACGCGCTGAAAAGTTGGCCGTTCCTTTAAAAAAGCAGTAATCCAAATATTTTAGATACTGTTGCTTGGGTCGTCGCTTATAAACAGAGGCGTTATGATAAGGCGCAAAGAATTCTTGAGGCTGCCGTAAATTTGGGAACGAAGAATGTAGAAATAAAATATAACTTAGGGATGGTCTATTATAAGCAGGGAAATAATGAGCTGGCTAAGCATTATTTAGAAATGGCTGTTTTAAATGCAGCTGATTATAAAGGTAGTGCTCAAGCTAAAAAAATTTTACATCAGCCAAAACAAAGTATTTTATTTGGGAGTCCGGGATTGCCCTTAAGGAGTCTCTGATTAAGTTGGTTAGAATTTAGCGCAGAAAAAACGGTCGCTATTTTTCACGAAGTGAGACGTAATAGTCGTTCTATTGCGCCGATCTTCGTGGGCAGTGTCGGTAGTTTTAGCAAGCTAAAAATAATTGGACTTGATCAGAAGCTCCTTAAGGTACCTTATTATAGGTTTTAGTGTTGGCTGTAGCTTATGCTTAAATAGGAAGAGGTATGGTTTTTGCTCTGTTTTTGTGCGATATGTAATTTGAAGGTTCATTGCTTTTGATTTATAGTTTAATAAGAACGTAAAAATAGACAAGATTTCAGTTAAAATACAGGTTGATTGAGTTCTATTTTAAGACGCTAGTGTGGCTAACCTAGCGGATTTTTTAATAAATACTTTCGGAATAAGAATTGCTTGATGATTAGTTGAGATTTCTCTTTGCTTTGTTGATAGCTAAATAAATTTATAGGTAACAAAAAATATGGAAAATCAGGACTCTGATTTTAGGGACTATTTAAAGATCCTGAGAAGGCGAAGTAAATTTTTTATTATTCCTTCAGTATGTATTGCTTTATTAGCTGTGCTATTAGCTGTTTTACTCCCTTCTGTATACAGCTCAAGTGCGACTATTTTAATTGAAGAACAGGTTATTCCTGCTGACTTGGTTCGATCTACGGTGACGACTTATGCTGATCAGCGAATTCAGATTATCAGTCAACGGGTGATGACTCGCTCGAATTTGTCGAAGATCATAAAAAAATACGACCTGTATGTTGAAGATAGAAAAGATAAGGCCTTAGAGGTTATTTTGGAAAAAATGCGAGAACGCATTGAGGTAAATACCATTAGTGCTGATGTGGTTGACCCTCGTAGAGGAGGGGCTCCATCTCAGACAACCATTGCATTTACTCTGGCTTTCAATGATGAGTCTCCTGTTGTGGCGAAAAAAGTTGCGAATGAATTAGTGACTACTTTTCTAAAAGAAAATATTAAATCTCGGACCTTGTCTGCTGAAAATGCAACTTTGTTTTTAAGTGAGGCAACACGAAGGCTTAAAGATAAGATACAGAGAATGGAGCAAAAGCTGGCTGTATTTAAAGAAGAAAATTTGAACGCCTTACCAGAGATAACCCAGTTTAATCGGCAAGAAATTATAGCGTTAAATAGCCGTTTGTTAAATTTAGATAGCCAAGAACGTTCTTTAAATGAGCGTCGTTTTTATTTACAAGGCCAATTGGCTCAGATTGATCCTAATGCATTGGCAGTCAATGCTGCGGGTAACCGAGTTTTTGATATTAAAGACAGGCTGCAAATTCTTGAATCTGAGTATCCTTCATTATTATCTACTTATTCAGATAGCCACCCTGATGTACTGGCTACTAAAAGAGAAATTAAATCCCTAAGGAAACAGCTGGATGAAAATGTAGATATAAACCACTTGAATGCCGAATTAACTGAGAAGAAAACTAAATTAGCATCATTACTTAAAAAATATTCTGCTCAGCACCCAGATGTTCATAGTTTAAGTAAGCAGGTTGAAATAATTAAAGCGACTATGGTTGAAGCACAAAAATCAGTTGTAGTGAGTTCTTCATTAAAACCGGATAACCCTGCTTATATTACCATGATGTCACAAGTGGAAGCCGTAAATACTGAGCTTAAGTCGGTTGGATATACTCGAGACAAAATGCATCAAAAGGTTAAAGAATTAAAACGGCTTGTACGAAAAGCACCTTTAGTGGAAAAAGAATATAGGGATATGGTGCAAGAACTTGATAACACCAATCTGCGATATAGAGAAGTGAGTTCTAGGGAGATGGAGGCTGAAATTTCGCAGCATTTAGAGCTTGAAAGAAAGGGGGAACGCTTTACGCTGATTGATCCCCCGCAAGAACCCCTTAAGCCCGTTAGTCCAAATCGTCCGGCGATATTGTTACTAGGTTTTATCTTGGCAATAGGTGCTGGTGTCGCCGCTGTTGCAGGGGGTGAAGCAGTAACCCCCTATGTTTATAATGAAAATATAGTAGCTGAAATGTTGGGTGTTGCCCCATTAATTAGTATTCCTTATTTAGAAAATAAGCAGGAATATGAAGCCTCAAAGCGTAATAAAAATATTGCATTTGCTTCAGTATTTGCCTTGATTGTTATTTTGACAGCGCTCTTACATTTTTTACTGATGCCGCTAGATGTGTTTTGGTATAAATTGTTAAGAGTCATTAATTTGAATTAATGTAGAAGGTCTGTACTCAGTAATTAAGATTGAAAACCTAAGTCCTTTGTAGTCATGCTTTAGAAAGCTAAAAATAATTGGACTTGATCAGATGTTTTTTAAAAATCATGCAAACTAATTTGATATTCAGGCAATGAAAAAAGATTTCGAAAATATAAATTATACCCAAACTAAAGTTCAAGAATCAGATGGCTCAAAACTACATGAGCATCGGGTAGTGACTACTTTTAAACCTGGTCCATGGCTGGAATCATATAAAATGTTACGGACACGATCCTTGCAGTTAATGAAATCCAATAATTGGAGTACTCTCGCAGTAAGTGGCATTAGTAGTCAGTCTGGTAGCAGTCTGGTTAGTGTTAATTTGGCAATTAGTATTGCGATGGAGTTGGATCAAACCGTATTGCTAGTTGATGCAAATTTAAATAATCCTATGGTTCATACTATGTTGGATATTGAAGCTACGGAAGGGTTGGGTGATTATCTTTTGTATGATAAACCCGTCAGTGAGTTGTTGATAAATCCAAGTATTGAGCGAATGGTTATTTTACCTGCGGGTAAGCCAATGCTTAATTCAACGGAAATGTTACGTTCGCCAAAAATGGTTGATCTTGTTGAGGAATTAAAAAACCGCTATCCATCCCGTATTATCATTTTTGATATGCCTCCTTTGTTGTCTCAAGCAGATGCGCTTAGCTTTTCTCCTTATGTGGATAGTGTGCTATTGGTTATTGAAGAAGGACGTACAAAAAAAGATGAATTAAAGCAAGCGGCAGGGCTATTGAAAGGCGTTAATCTGTTGGGGTCAGTGCTAAATAAAGCAACGGATAAAAAAATCAAATACACGTCAGATAGTTTTAGGGTTTATTGAAGCTAAAGTCGTGGGTTATACCCATCCCAATATATTTATACCTGAGCTGATAAACCATCAACCCTGCTGACTCTTAGCAGGAATCTATGAGTGGGGATGGTTTCCCGATTAAAGGTTTCGGGAATGACGGTTATTGCCATTATTATTTATTAGTGCTATGACTCAAACTCAGGTTAAAACAAGGTGAGAGTATAGAGTGCTGTAGAGCGGACTTTAGTCCGCTATCATTTAACATAATGACTTTTTATGGCGGACTAAGGTCCGCTCTACAATAGGTAATACCCATCTCGATATATTTATACTTGAGCTGAGAGTTCGTCATTCCTTCAGGCTCCCTCCTGGCAGGAATTTATGCGTGAGAGGCTGTGAAGGTCTTCTGCCTTTGATCTTTCCCACTTTGGAAAAGGTCGCAATCGGCTCCTGCCTAATGCGACACTACTATATCCATATAGAGCGGGGGGTGTAAATAACCCATTGATATTAAATAAATTGTTTTTGTAATAAAACCTCCCTAAGCCCTTCTTTTCCAAAGAGGGGAGCTAAAAACTAACCTGATTACGTATAAGCTTCAGCCAATACTAAAACGTATTATAAGGTTGCTTTAAGCTCTCTCCCCACTTGGGGCGAGGGCTTAAGAGCAAACAGTGTACCCTTCAGTTTAGCTGAAATTCATGGGTAATCAGGAAAACTAATACATTCACTGTCTCGTGGGATAGATTCCCTGTTAAATATTTCGGGAGTGACGACTATTACCGTTATTATTTATTGGGTATTAGCTAAGGGGGGGCTGTTCTTACGCTAAAGATGTTGGCGGTAACCTTACTCTAGTAAAACTTATATTATACTTCACGCGGTCACGACTGCGGATTTCTAACGACTGAATTTTTGCCGATAGCTGCGTTGCTAAAACAGTTGTGTAGCTTGCTATGCGCCTGTTTTAGCGCCTTGCTCTCGACAAAAATCAGTGGGTTATAATTTCCTCGTCCGTGACCGCGTGAAGTATATTTAGCCGATTACTTTAAGCTTTCTTAGTCCTGGGAAAGCAAGTAAGGCTGAAGCAAATAACCATAATGCAGCAGGAACAGGAACGGGAGAGGTTTCTGTTGCCTCTAGAGTACCTTTTAAGCCAAAGTCAAAATAGAACTCTTCTGTTTCACCAGCATTCAGAAAAAAGTTGATTGTTTTAGAGCCAGATGTAGATAATGATGGGTTTATAATTGAACCACTGATAAACGCATTAAGGGTATCGCTGCCACTTGAGACATTGCCACTTAGAGTGGAGTAGTCAAAAAAAGCTTCGGTATCGGCACTTTCACCACTTACATTTGCATTCATATCATATTCAAAATCAAGTGTGATTTTGAATATATCTGAAGATGAAAAGCTCTCAAATAGGATGCTGTATTCCCATATATATTCAGAGCTAGCCACGCCGCTTGCAATGCTATCTTCAGCTTGAAAAAATTGCGTATAACTAACGCCAAAGTCTGAAAACCCCTCTATGGTATCGTCACTACTTGTTTGACTCGTTGCGCTGACAACATCATCAATAAAATAAGGGCCGTCATCATAAGCATCAAGATCATCAAGATTGCCAGGAGTATTGAGGTTGGTTGCTGTGATGTTATAAGTGATTGATGCGTCGCTATTATAAGCACTTACCGCAAAAGCAGATTGGCTGCTCATGCAATAGGCCAAGAGCATTGCTGGCATCAGTATTTTTTTTGTAAAAGGCATTGTTATTTCCAAATAAAGAAGTATAAATAGCGGCTCTGGTTTTAATTAGAGCCGCATGATTGATTTATGGTGCTAGAAAGGATTCAAACGGTTGTAATGGCGCGCTTATTCCATTTGCGCCACTAGCCGGGATAGTTAAAAAATCCTCTTCAGCTAGGCTTGCTTCTAATGGGTTTCCAGCAGAGACTGAAGTAGCATCACCTTTATGTCCATTTGGAACAACAATTTCAGGATGGTCAAAAGGTGCGCGTTCATAGCGGACTCTGTCATCAGTCAAGGTTTTTAGAAAAGCAATTAAATCTGCGCGTTTTTCAGGGTCACCTAGTATGGCAATATTCATTAATCCATGAAGGTTGTCTGTGTGGAAATTACCACTTCTTCCGTAAAACTCAACAACTTGCTCTAGTGTTGCCATACTGCCGTTGTGCATATAAGGCCCTGTTAATTCAATGTTACGCAAAGTAGGGACTTTAAAGGCGGCTTGAGTTGCAGTTAATAATTTTTTATCATTTTCATCGTTAAATGCTGTAATTGCAGCTTCAACTGTTGGAATAAATGCACCGTTAGAGTTGAAGCACTGAGCATTTCGAATAGCTATTTGGTCAGGGCTTTCTCTATTGCCATCGGCTTCAAAGTCAGATGATATAGCAAAAATATTTGAGACTGGTAAGTCAAAGCCCAGGTTCATTGCTAGTTGAGTGTTAAATAGACAGCTGTATATTTCATTAACTGAATTATCAAGTACTTTTTCTGACTTTCCTTGAAGATAGCTTATGTATTGGTCTGTGAATGATAAAGGGTTTCCAAAATCATCAGTAGCGGCTAATCCTGGGTCAGAGTCTGGGTCGGCAACACCTGTGTTGAAATACCCAAAATCTAATAGTCTGTCAGAGGTGTTAGAGCTAGCTCGAGTTTTATCTCTATTGACAACATTTGGATGAGAAAATATAAATGCATCTCTGGCATCGTCAATTGTTTGTCTTCCCATGGCGGCTGGGCCAAAAGGACGGCGGTTGTGAGTTGGGCCATAAAATGCATCAGGAGTTGCTGTTACCAGTGCAGAGTTGCTCGCTACAGCCGCTGTTGTTAGTGCGGGCCCCGCATGACAAATATTGCAGTGTGAATCAGTAAAAACGTGAATGCCACGAATAGCTGATTCTGATAAACCTGTTGGGAAATAGCTGTCTGGGTCTCTCGTAGTCGTATCAATCGGTGCCTGATCAGAGATTAAGGTAGATTCATATAACTGTACGGATAAGGCAAAAAACATGGGGAAGTTCGCTTCTATTTGTGTATATGCGTTTCCTCCAATAGCAGGAGATCCAAATTTTCCTCTGCGTCTATATGACCAGTATTTCGATGCAAATGCTTGTCGAATCATGGTTTTATAAGTTTTGTTTAAACCTGGTTTTTGATCCTCAGCTGAGCTATAAGTTAAATTAAGCGGGCCAAAAACACTATCTTCATGGTGTACTTTTTGGTATTGCAGGGGTTGGCGTAATAACAACTTTCTACCGAGGTCTGCAATACTACGGTTGCTACACACCATTTCAAGCTGGCTTAATGAAGTGGCAACTACTTGCGAGGCAAGGGATGAGTTGATTAAATGCAACTGTTGTTTTTCAACTGAGCGTCTTCCTGTTTTAACCCAGACACCCGCGTCAGGGTCTCTATCGCCCCAAGGCGTGCTGCCATTAAATACATTGTTTGCGCGGCCATCCCAAAAGTTTCGGTGATTAAAGACGGCATTGATGACGGTTGGAGCATTACGAGGCTCTACCCTTCTTGTACCTATGCCATGTACATTAAAAAGAGGGTCGGCACTGCGATCACATTCATCATTAGTGCCTGTAAAAGCCGAGGCACCCGTATATACCCCGCTAAAAGTACCAGAAGATGCGATAGCATCATCAGTGGTACGACTTAGGCCGTCCGCTTTATCTAAAGGATTGTTGAACTGTGTGAGAGGAAAGTCAGATAGGGTTAAGTCATGGTTTGGCCCACCCGCTCCAGAGTTGAGAGTGCTAAATTCTTCTTTGCTGTCAAGGGAGCCTAAAATACCAGAGTTAATCTGATTTTTGGTTCGGCTATCTGCACCGGCATGGAAATGACATGAACCACAAGCCATGCCATCACTGCCTACACTGGTGTCCCAGAACAGTGCTTTACCAAGAGCAATGGCCATATCCTTGTTGACAACAATAGGGTCGTCTCCATCTGTAAGCCCAGGAACAGGAGGAACCGGGGCATCAATTAACGGGACAGGAATTGGGCCATGAGCAAACGCTATGGGTGATAATACAAGACTGCAAATCACAATCAGTTTTTTGGGTAATTTCATTCTTCACCTCAATTTAAGTTAAAAATATCAAGCTTAATTTGTCCTAGAAACAGATAAAAGGATGATAGATTAGAAAAAGTTATTAATAATTAAGCAAAAAATAAGCCATTTTTTGTTTGTATTAAAACAATGGCTTAGCATGCGGTTTCAGTTGTTTTTTTAAGAGATTTAACAAAAATGTGTGATATGACTTGTTTTATTAAAAATTTAGACTAAAGGACGAAGTGATGAAAAGGTATTGTTAGGAATTCAAAAAATTAATCATAATTAAATTTAGAAATAAAAGGCTGTAATTTATCTAAAACACTTGTAAATTCATTTTCATAACGTTTCCAGCGAGCAAGAGAGGAAGAATAAAGGGGTTGTGTTACCTGTGTGTAGCTTGGGCTGGCAATGAACTTTTTGGAGGCGTGCTTATGAAAGTTGTTAGCTTCGTCAGTCCATTCTAACCCTAGAAATGTAAAAATATTTCTATAGGTTCCTTCAAAATCAGAGATAGTATCTTCATAACGAAATTCCAGGTAGTTTATGGCGGTTATTTTTTTAAAATGTAACCACCAGCTTAGAGTCAGGTGATAAAGCTCGGCTAGACTTTTCCAGTTTGTTAAATGAACTGTCATTGCAGAAGGTGTCATTACTTGCATAAAACAACTTAGGCAAACATCGCGTGGATCACGGACAAGGAAAAGAATCTTCGCATCTGGAAAAATACAATTAATAAAACCTAAATCAAAGGTGTTCATCGTGGTTTTATCAATAAATAACTGATTGGTGATGTTGTCGCCATATTTATTGATAGCGTTTTTCCAGTAATATTGGCGGAGTTGGCCGATGATGTTTTTATCGGCATTTTTTAACATCTCTGCAATATTTGTCCCCCCCATGAGGCGTTTAAGTTCCTCGCGGGTGGATACCAGTAGATCGGATTCATCAGATACAAAAACATCAGGATGAGTGTCAAGTACTTCCTGGGTTAGCGTGGTTCCTGAGCGTAAAAACCCAATCAAAAATACAGGGGCTTGAGGGCTGTCTGTAAATTGTTCGTCAGACCAACGATCAAGTAATGCCGAATTAAAACCAGCTGTGTATTCCTGAAGCGCATTAGGAACAAAAGATCGGTCTTGTTTTTTGATTTCAGGAACAGAAGGCGCAATATCGGCGGCGGCATATAAATGCTTAAATACTTGCTCGTAAGCTCCTTTTTTATCAAGAAGTAAGGCAAGTTCTTTATGTGTTCTGTATAACTCTTCACTAGTTGCTGCGGGATTAGTGGTTATTTTTGTCAAGCGAATAATGGCTGCATCGTATAATTTGGCTCTAGATTCTAATGAAGCCTGAAGAAGGTTTAAAATAATATTATCTGGCGCTTTTTTTAATGCTTGTTGGCTGGCTGATAAAGCTTGTTTGGTTTTATTGAGCCTCAAATAAGTACACGCTAATAATTGATGACCTCGAATGCCAGAGTTGTCAATTTTTATGGCTTGTTTGATAAGGATAAGAGAAAAATGATAATCTTCCCAAAACTGTAATTGCTCTGCTAACAAAAGTAATTGTCGTGTATCGCGAGATTTTCGAGCTTTTTTTTCTAATTGAATGCCTGCTTTATATAGATATTCAAGTCCTTTTTTTGGTTGCTTAAGCCAGCAGAGGGACTGTCCAAGGCTAGCAAGCGCTTGTGGGTCTCTGGGTGACTTCTTTACAGCTTTTTCAAACCATTTTACTGCTTCAGCCGCATCGCGGTTATTAATGGCAGCTTGGCCGCGTTGCATGTATTCAGTCATATTGGTTAATTCCTTGGTTGTTTGAAAGCTGAAGTAAAAGGGGTGATTTTGATGCAGGCTTAGTAAGCAATATCCTTGCCTAAAATAAATAGTAACGTAATTATAAATAATTTATTTAAAATAAAATGATAAAACAATATCAATTTCCTTTTAAAGCGATGGGTTCACCCTGTGAGATTAAGCTTTATTGTAAGGATGAGCAAACGGCTCAAAATATAGCCAATTTAGTCGTATCAGATGTTTTAAATGTTGAGCAGCGTTATTCTCGATATAGACAAGACAGTGTTTTGTCACAAATTAATCGGGTGGCAGAAAAAGGGGGGCGGATAGATATCGATGAGGAGACGGTTGCTTTACTCAATTATGCAGATACTTGTTATAAACAGAGTGGGGGCTTATTTGATATTAGCTCTGGAGTACTAAGAAAAATATGGGACTTTAAAGAAAAAAAAATACCGACACAGGCGGCTATAAAAGAAGTATTAAAAAGGGTAGGTTGGCAGAAAATAGAGTTAACGGGTTCGGCCGTTAATTTTACAGTGAGTAATATGGAGTTGGACTTTGGAGGGATAGGCAAAGAATACGCAGTGGATCGTGCAGCAACGATCTGTTGGGAGCATGGAGTAAGAAGTGGTTTTGTTAATTTGGGGGGGGATATTAAAGTAATAGGGCCTCATCCTGATGGTTCCCCGTGGATGGTGGGCGTTAGTCATCCGCGGAAACAAGGTGAGTTACTCATGCGATTACCAGTTTATTCAGGTGCCGTTGCAAGTAGTGGTGATTATGAGCGCTGTATAGAAGTAAATGGAAGGCGGTATGGGCATGTATTAAACCCAAAGACAGGCTGGCCAGTGCAAGGTTTGGCTGCGGTAACAGTAATCGCTGATCAATGTGTTGTGGCTGGAAGCGCATGTACTATTTCAATGTTAAAAGATAAGAAAGGAAAAAAATGGATTAAGAATGTTGGCTTGGATTATTTATGGGTTGATCAAAATGGGAAGGTGGGGGGAAGTCTTGCTGGGTAATAAGTATTTAAACTATGTTATATAGCTTGTTTTTGTTCTTTTGTGTGTCATTTAACACTATTTTTATGGAAAAATATAACATAATAGATGTGATATTGCTGCTTAAAGGATCTTCTTTTCAGAGGGGCAGGGGGGCTGATTTATGTTTTTATAGCTTGCTAGGAGCTAAGAGCAATAATTGATACACCCGTAGGGGTTTTTATCTGGCATAAATAATGCTATCAAATACAAGTCTATGATTTGGGGAAATCAGAGCTGAATACCAATGCTAGTTTTTATGGTGATTAGTTCGATAATTCAGCGTTTATTGCAAACGCAGTATTTTAAAAAAATTAGTGAGATATAAAAATGAAAAAAAAGATATTAATAGGAGTTGCTTTACTGAGTTTATCAATAGCACCAGCACAAGCAGTTTCATTAACACCTGATTTAACTTTTGATGGTTCATATTCAGAAGATTTACAAATTCTTTCTTATGAGTTTGAAAATTTAAGTGCCAATAATGTCAGTATCTGGATGGATACCTTGCAAGATGGGTTGGATGCACGAGGTGCTTTGTTTGTTAAAAATAACGCTTCTGGTACTTGGGACTGGAAGTCTGAGGTACTAAATGCGGAGCAAAGTGATTACGATTCAACTGTAAAATACAATACATCAGGCAAAAATGATTTTAATGTGGATATAAAAAATGGTTTTGTACAAAATAGCCTTACAGAATCAGGTATTTCTGATCCCGGAAAAACATTTTCAAGTCTGGATGCTGGGCAGTATTTATTTGTAGTGACGCATGATACACATCATTCAATTGCAGGTAGGAATAGTGGAGGAACTTTTTCTGATGGTTTTTATGATCTTAGGGATACCCCTATACCTACTATTGCAGCTTTAGTAAAAACTTGGACAACTGATGCTTTTTATACGGGAAGTGCAAGCCCATTTAAGGTGTTTGTAGCTGGAGATGTTACAAATGTTTCAGCAGTTCCTGTCCCTGCTGCCGTCTGGTTATTTTCTTCTGCTTTGGCTGGGCTGGGCTTTTCTAAGCGTAGAAAACAACACGTTACTATTTAAATTGAAAGGTAATGTATAAATTGTCTGGTTGGGCTTTGTAGTCATGCGCTTTAACTGGAAAAAGGCAATTTTGTTTTATTTTGTTTTATTTGAATTAAGTTATGCAAATTCAACAAGACAAGAACTGACTGTGACAGTAAAAACGAGTGCTTTGTATGAAATACAGCTAGAAGCTACAAATGTTCCTTTAGATCTCGTTTTGGATGAAATCAGTCAAAAAGTAGCTGTCAAGGTGCACTATTCAGCATTACCTAGTCAGTTAATAACAGCTACTTGCGTATCTCCTGATATTGAAGGTTTGTTTCAGTGTTTACTTGGAGATAGTGTTGATTTTGTTTTTCATTACCCAGTTGAAAAAGAAAATGAGCTGAAGGTCATGCCTACGGATATTTGGGTTTTGGGTAGTTCTTGGCGGTCTTGTTCTCTAGTTGTTGGAGGGCAAAAGAGCCTAAGTAAAGATAAAGAGCTGAGTGATGAGGAAGAGAGAGATAAGCAACTTGATGCTTTATTTTATCAAGCTAAAGTAGGTAATCCTTATCAAAGAGCAAGAGCAATATTTGAGTTGAGTACTAAGGCTCCCAATAACCTTGAAGCGATGACTGATTTATTGAGGCAGGCCTTAATTGATGAATCACCAAGCGTCAGAGCACAAGCGTTATCTGTCTGGGTAAAAAGAAAAGAGGATGCTACTGAAGGATTAGTAGAGCAGTTTTTACAAGATGATGCGGTTGAAGTCCGTATGATGGCTGTAGGTTTAGTAACAACAAAAGAGTTGTTGTTATTTGCAATGGATGATTCGGATAAGCGTGTGCAAAAGTTTGCAAAAATAAAATTAGAAAAATTAGAGAAAAAAATTAAAGGTGTTGAAAATGAATAAAATAATAAAACAAAGAGTGGCTTTTTTAGCCTTTTTCCTATTAATAACTCAGATAAGCAGTGTGTCTGCGCATGATGTAAATGGTGCGTTTCTATATAGTGGTGATTCAGCTGCGGATACATGGAAAATTGAATGTTTGAATGGGTCTGCACGACTGGTAGCAAGAGTAAGAGATTCAATTCCTGGTGTTTCAACAATTTCTGCGTTGATTTATAAGGATGGTAGAGCTGCTAATACTGTTGATGCTGTGGGGGGGGATGCGGGGTATAGTCCTTTTGTTTCAGTCAATGAAGGTGATGGGGAATATATGGTAATAATTACTAATTCTCAGACATCCGTTGGTACTACAGCTGGGTATAATCAATACGATATTAATTTCCATTGTGAAAGTTCGACTGGGGGGCATACTGATACAACTACTCCTAGCGGTCCCATACAAGATGAGCTTTCATAGCTTGCTTCCTGTTATCTATTAGAGTGTATTAAGGTCCTATCGTATTAGAGTTGAGTTCTGTGCGGTAAGACCTTTTTTCCGATAGCAAGGAAATTTAATCACGAATATTAAACTATCTTCTTTGAGATGAGATATATCAATAATTTATTTTGTAAGCGTATGAAATTAGTACGCTACTTAAGCGTAATGACTTTATTTTTCCTGCTACCTATTAGTTCTGTATTTTCTGTAGAGGCGGGATATTCGGCACCTTCTTGTGAATTGAAGCAATTGGTGCAAGAAAGTACAGCGATTAATTTGGAACAATATAAAGGAAAAGTGCTCTATCTTGATTTTTGGGCATCTTGGTGTGGTCCATGTGTAAAATCATTTCCATACATGAATAAGCTGGAAAGTGATTTAAAAAGCCAAGGGCTTCAAGTTATTGCGGTTAATTTAGATGAAGATATTAATGAGGCGTATGAATTTTTAGAGAAAGTACCGGCTAATTTTTTACTAGTTCAGGATAGTCAGCAGAAATGTGCTAAAGCTTTTGAATTGCAAGCGATGCCAACCAGTTATTTAATCGATCGACAAGGAATTGTCCGGCATGTTCATTTGGGTTTTCGTTCTGGAGAAGTTGGCGAATTACAATCTAAGATAAAGCAGTTGCTTGCTGAGTAGTAAGCACCCATGTAAAGTTATTTAACAAAAAACCGTCATTCCTGCGTGTTCTTAGCAGGAATCCATGCAGTCTAAGTAGTAGATTCCCGATAAGAGAATTCGGGAATGACGAATATAAAAAATGTTAAGTTAATTATGCTTAACTACTTAATAAGTCTTTTTAAGTTTCTATTTAACTTACCGCTGTTTATATCTATTTCTTTGGTGATGGATCATTTTTCTAAGCAAATGATTAATAATTGTATATGTTGTCTTATATCAGTCAAATAGCGATTTATACTTGTTAAAAAATTATATGGCTTTATACAAACCACAGGCTCATAAAAAAGTAGTAAATTCCTGAGTTATTGTTATCGGTAGGAGGGGCCTATTGGCCGCGACTGGGTCAATAGCATTCGCGGCCAATAGGCCCCTCCTACTTTTTTGATAAAATTTCAAATACTACTAAGAAGTAAGTGGTATATGACTCTTTAACCTGTGCTTGATTAGTAGACATAAAAAATTAAAGGTTTAATGTGAATGTTTTATATATAGTTACTTGCATTTTGTTTAGTGCTCTAATAACAGGTTGCTCAGTAGCACCTTGGGAACGAGGCAACTTGGCTAAGCCTCAGATGGCGTTGGATTCTCATCCTTTACAAACAGAGTTTCGAGGGCATGCTTATGGTAGTCGAGAGGCTGCTACGGGAAGTAGTGTAGGAGCAGGCGGTGGTTGTGGCTGTTATTAAGAAAAAACATATGTGTAAGTATAAAAAAAATAAAGCCAGTGCCGCGCTTAAAGCATTAACCACGGCGGCTATTATTTTGCCCGGGATGACACCTATTGTAGAAGCTTCTGATGATGAGGTGACTCTTCAGTACGGACATTATGAGGAGGCAAAAAGGGATATTTATGGCATGGTCAATGATGGAAAAGCTCCCGCAACGCTAACTTTCAACATTCCACTTCCACCTCCACTTCCACCTTTAGTCATATCGAACCCAATTGAAGTAGATAAATATGTTAAAAAGAAGTTGCCTAGCCCAAAACCAATTACTGCTGACAGCCTTCATTTACAAGCTAAATTTAGTTTTCTTGATAGACTAAAGTTTACTGGGAATTATTCTGAGGATACTTGGTCTGGTGCCAGTTCTATTGCTAGTGCACCAGTAGGCTTTGGTGGAAATCATTTAATTCAGGCGACCACTGATGATCCTGTATCAGGTGCTTCACCCTATTTGCAAAACCCTATACCATTATTTGATGAACAATTTGTTCCTCTTCGCTTAGATGTTGATCACCCAACTGCTGCTGATAGAGTCTATAGTAAAGATAGTCAGTTGGTACATACTTTAGCGATGGCTTCGCCCGAAACACGGAAACAAGGAGATTTTCAACTCAAGTATGAGTTTGATGAAGCAGCCATTGAGGTAGGTGGTGGGATTTCAATAGAAAATGATTATGAATCTCGTTTTGTCAATTGGGGGGGGAGTTTAGATTTAAATACTAAATTAACCACATTGAATTTTAATCAGAGTTATACCAATAGTACAACATCAGCATTACTAGATCATGATGCCTTTCCTTATCTAAGTACCTATGCGTATGATGATGATATTGATCGAACAAATCCTAAAGTTACTCTGGGAGATCATGATACTTTATATGGAGAGAGAGAGGATTGGTCTACCTCATTTGGAGTGACTCAAGTATTAGGTAAGAGTACATTATTTGAAGCAAGTGTTGGCTATACTCGTAGTACGGGGTATATGGAGAACCCCTATAAAGCGGTTTATGTGTTTTATGTTGACCCTAATCAGGCACAAGCAGCACCAGGCGTGTTGACAGGAAGTACACGAGCATTTTTAGAACAACGCCCAGATACTCGCAATCAATGGACGATCAATACTCGATTAGTTCAGCATATTGCCCCATTAGATGCAGCTGTCAATTTAAGTTATCGTTTTTTTCATGATGACTGGGGAATCAATGCCCATACGATGGAACTGGACTGGGTGCAGCCACTAGGTCGAGGCTGGACGGTGACACCAACACTGCGTTATTATTCTCAGGATGCGGCTGATTTTTATCATCCATATTTGATTTCCAAAAATGCAATTAGTGGTTCAGAAAAAGATAATTACAATAATATTTCAGAAAAGAATTTTTCTAGTGATCATCGCTTATCAGGCTATGGTGCGTTAAGTGGTGGTGTAGTGGTTAGCAAGCAGTTTGCCAAAGGCTTAACTTTGGAGGCTGGATTTGAATACTATACCCATGAAGGTGCATTAAAACTGGGTGGGGATGGTGAAGGCGATTATGCTGATTTTAGGTCTTATTCAGCTAATGCTGCATTAAAGGTTGACCTCGGCACGATTGGGCGAGGGGTATCATATAATGACCATGCACATCATATGGAGCATGGAACACCAGCACCGGCAGGTGTCATGTCAGCTCATATGTTATCTAAAGCGGGTGAAGTGATGATCGGTTATCGTTATATGTACAGCCGCCAGGCGGGGGATATGCTGCAGGGAAATGATAAGGTGACTGACCAGGCTATTTTAAACTCAGACTGTGGAGGGAGTCAGTGTTATGTCGCTACAGATGATATGGCGATGCATATGCATATGTTTAATATTATGTACGCACCCACAGACTGGTTAAATCTGATGCTAATGCCGACATTTGTTGATATGAGTATGAATATGCGTAGCTTAGAAGGAGTCACAAACCCTGACAGTGTTGCGCACCCTGACTATCCGCAAGTCATTCATGCAAACCATGAACATATGACGGGTGGCTTAGGCGATACAAATATTTCCGCACTATTTAAATTATATGATGATGATGTTCATCATTTGCATGTAGGAGTAGGAGTCAGTGCGCCAACAGGTGATGTGAAAATAGAATTAAGACGAACGCATCAAGAAGACCTAGGCCTGATTCACTATGGTATGCAAGTGGGGAGTGGGACTTGGGATTTTACCCCTAGCTTGACTTACACTGGAGAATTAGATAGTTGGTCCTGGGGCGCGCAGGCTAGAGGTGTCAAGCGAATGGAGCATCGAAATTCAGCAGGTTATGTGTTGGGTGATATGATTCAAACTACCGCTTGGGGAAGTTACAGTGTAATGAAGTGGTTATCTTTTTCTGTACGGGGCATATATACTTCACAAGGTAAGACTCGAGGTGAATATACTGAAGAGCATAGTCCGATTGGCCCGATGGACTCACCTGAGAGTTATGGTGGGCAGTATTTTGATTTGGGTTTTGGTATTAATGCAATGGTGCCTAAAGGTGATTTAGCTGGAAACAGTTTAAGTGTAGAATGGATACAACCAATGGAAGATGATGTTAATGGCTATCAGCTAGAGCGGGATGGTGCATTGTCGGTTAACTGGGGATATATGTTTTAAATACCTTCCTGATTACCCATGACTTTCAGCCGCTTTAGGAGAGCCAACCTATCTACCCCATCATTCCAGGATTCTTTTAGCAGGAATCTAATTTATTGCAAATAGATTCCCGACAAAGCTTGTGCCCACGCTTGACTGGGTAGATCTCGGGGATGACGTGTGACAGTTGGGTTTATTGTTTTTCTATTTAATATGGCGGAAGCTCATGGGTCATCTGGAATACTTTTAGCTTTATCCTCCTTCATAAGGTGAAGAATTTGTGAGTGAAAGTCTTAGGCGTTATAAATAAAACAACCTCACTTTTTTGTATATGGAACACGAACCTGTTCAACGAATATTTGTACTATAATTTAACAAACAAACTTACCTGATTACCCATGAGTTTCAGCTAAACTGAAGGGTACACAGTTTGCTCTTAAGCCCTCGCCCCAAGTGGGGAGAGGGTTTGGGTGAGGGGAATAAAACAATGCTCTTCTGCATTATTTCTTTTCTTTATATTTAAAAAAGAGAAAAGAATAGGGAGAAAAGAGTTTTTATCTTCCCCTCACCCAACCCTCTCCCCGCGTGGGGAGAGGGCTTAAAGCAACCTTATAATACGTTTTAGTATTGGCTGAAGCTTATTCGTAATCAAGTAAACTTATGCAATCAGCATAAGTTTATTGTTTGTTATCTATTTGACATATTTAAATGATATGCTTTTTTTGCTACTAAATTTTTTAAAAAATAATGGATAAATCGATTAAAGAGAATGCAGGGATTTACCTGTCGCTGTGTCTTATTGCTTTATTGTTAGGCATCATTTTTGGCGATGGTTTGCTTCACATGTTCAGTCGTTGGGAGTCTGAAGAATATAGTCATGGTTATATGATTCCAGCCATTTCTTTTTGGTTTATCTGGAGTAATAAGGATAAAATCTCCCATTTTATGGGACAAGGTAGCTGGTATGGCGTTGCTATCGTTGTATTAGGAATGTTTGTTGGACTGATGGGGGAGTTATCTTCTCTGTTTGTTGTTACCCAATATGCCTTTTTACTGGTTTTGTATGGTTTGAGTCTCGCATTAGTCGGAGGCAAAGGGGTAAAACTTTTATGGTTTCCTTTGGCTTATCTATTCTTTATGATTCCCTTGCCTAATTTTTTGTATAACAACCTTTCTTCGCAATTACAGTTAGTGTCATCTCAATTAGGGGTGGCTGTTATTCGCTTATTTGATATAAGTGTTTACTTACAGGGTAATGTGATTGATTTAGGTTCATTTAAATTACAAGTAGTTGAAGCGTGTAGTGGTCTTCGTTATTTATTCCCACTAACGAGCTTTGGTTTTTTGTGTGCTTATTTCTTTCGTGCAAGTTTTTGGATGCGGGCAGTTGTATTTCTAACAACATTGCCTATCACTGTTTTGATGAATAGCTTTCGAATCGGGGTCATCGGTATTTTAGTTGAATACTGGGGGATTGAGCAGGCGGAAGGTTTTTTACACGATTTTGAAGGTTGGATTATTTTTATAGGTTGCCTTGCTGTGTTATTCGCAGAAATGTGGTTAATGGTTAAGTTATTTATGTCTGGAAAAGCATTTTCAGACGTATTTATTGTTGATGCTGTGATAGAAACTGAAAAAGCAGAGTTAATAGTAAACAATGAAAAAACCTTGTTTTTTGGTTTATCTCAAGCCTATGTAGCATCTTGTGTTTTATTGGTTATTCTATTGCCGTTATCGATAATGCTTGGTAGTCGAGAGGATATTACCCCAGATAGAGAGCGGTTTAACAAGTTTCCATTGCAGTTTTCTGAATGGAAAGGGACTGATGTCGGTATGGGGCAAGAATTTATTGATGCTTTAAAATTTGATGATTATATTATTGCCAATTATTCAAATAAAGCTAGTTCTGCTCCTATTAATTTTTATGTGGCTTATTATGCAAGTCAACGCAAAGGAGCATCAGCTCACTCACCTAAATCGTGTATTCCAGGAGACGGTTGGCAAATTGGAGATTTTGAACAACGTCAGATCTCTGGTTTAGCGACTAGCAAAGGAGAGGCTTTAAGCGTAAATCGTGCAATTATAAGTAAGGGAAATGCCCGACAACTAGTTTACTATTGGTTTCAACAACGTGGTCGTATAGTCACCAATGAATATTTGATGAAATGGTTTTTATTTTGGGATGCGTTGACTCAACAGCGGACCGATGGTGCATTAGTTAGGCTTGTATTAACATTGCCACCTGGGAGTGATGAAGCAAAAGCTGATAAAAAGATGGCAGAGTTTTTAGGTAAAGTGTTTCCTAAGCTAGAAGCATTTGTGCCAAGTTAGGTAGCAGTATTTGACATTTAATCGATAAAAGTGGGGGCCTATTGGTCGCGATTGTTCATACTCCAGTCGCGGCCAATAGGCCCCTCCTACCAAATAACAATAACTCAGGGATTTTCTGGTTTCTTATAAAGCTGTGGCTTATTAAGTCATAAAAAAAATAGGAGAAATACTGGGTAGAATAAAACCTAGTAAATCTCTTTTCTTTAGTTTTCCTTTTAGTATAGTTCTCGTAGCCATTAAATAATGACAGTTTTTTATAGTTTTATTACCTCTATTCTCATTAGTATTGCATTGACTCCGCTTTTGATGCGTTACGCAAAACAGCTTCGGATGATTGATGAGCCCGGGGGGCGAAAAGTTCATGAAGTTGCAATACCTCGATGTGGCGGCATAGGCTTAGCAGTAGGAACAATAGTTGCTATGTTACTTTTTGTCCCTTTTGGACAAGAAATAATGGGGTTAATCTCGGGTGGAGCAATCATTTTATTATTTGGTTTGTTAGATGATCGTTATGAGTTAAGTTATAAATGGAAATTTTTGGGTCAGTTTATTGCAGTTATTGCTGTGATGTTAGGTGGTATTTCAATATTCAATCTACCGTTTAATGGTTTAGAGCAGGGTTCAATATTTATTACTTTACCTTTGACTATCTTTTTTTCGATAGGTGTCATTAATGCTGTAAACCTGTCTGATGGCCTTGATGGTCTTGCCGCTGGAATCATGTTGTTATCATTTTGTACTATTGCTTTTTTAGCAATTGAAGGTGATAGTCAAGTGGTAGCCGTTATTGCTTTGGCGGTGTCGGGAGGTATTGTTGGATTTCTATGGTTTAACACGCACCCGGCTGTTGTGTTTATGGGGGATACAGGGAGTCAATTTATTGGTTATATGGCTACATTTTTAACCTTGTATTTAACTCAGATAGGTAACCAGATATTAAATCCGGCATTACCGCTGTTGATCCTAGGTTTGCCTATACTGGATACATTAACCGTTATGATTCGTCGGATTCGTCGAGGTCAGTCACCTTTTTCAGCAGATAAAACACATATTCATCACCGGCTTTTAGAGCGAGGATTCACTCATGCTGAAGCTGTAAGTGCAATTTATATAGCACAAGGTGTCTTTTTGGCAAGTGCAATATTCTTTCGCTATTCATCGGACCTGACTGTTATTGGTCTGTATATTGGTATCTCTTCAACAATCTTAATATTATTTTATTGGGCAGGGCAATCCGAATGGTTGTTACATACTGTTGCAGAGGATGGGGATAGACGTGGCAGAAGTTTTTGGCGTAATCTGAAATTATTTAAATATTGTCGGCACTATATAAATATCTCCCTGGCAATTTTCTTGGCCACACAAATGGTTTGCTTAATGGAGCGAGTGGAAGGCCTGTCAGTATCAAATCATTTGATCATGATAGTGGCTGTATTGCTTTATATGATTCTTCCTCGTATGGGGCAAGATATTTGGGTGCGTTTTAGCCTTTATATTTCTGCAGTATTTGCCAATATTATGGGAAAGGAATTTCCTGAAATGATAATTCACACGCACTGGGGAGTTGATGTGTTTTTGCTGGTGTTAATTGCTGTCGTAACTATTGCTATTCGAATTACACGAAAAAGTAAATTTAGACTAACCACTCAAGACGTGCTTGTGGTTCTTTTTTTAATTGCGAGTATTCTGTTAGTAGACTTTAAATTGTTAGATAATATGATTTTTAGGTTATTTTGTCTCGTTTATGCACTTGAGTATCTATTGCATAGAGATGTATATCAATTTAGATTAACTCGGTATATGTCGGCAATTTCTGGAATCATCATTGTTACACTAGTTTATCCAACATTAACATTTTAATTTATTCTCATAAAGGGGCCAGTATCTACGCAACTTTATTTCCCCTTATCACGCTCTCTCCCTGATAACATGAGCAGGAAAGGCTATACTCTATCTTTTGAGTAAAACTTAATTTTTCCTGATTACCCATGAGTCTCCGCCAAATTAGGATAAATAAACAGCAACACTGTATAACGCGTTATCCTGAAGGTATTTATCGGGAATCTATTCGTTGTGATTCTAGATTCCTGCTAAAAGAATGCAGGAATGACGAGGTGTTAAGCCGGTTGTTTTAAAATGGCTGAAGCTCATGGGTAATCAGGTGATTTTTTCAGTGCTAATAAGTTAAGTTGTTAGTGTAATTAATGTACTGTGTCCTAATTTTTTTGAGAAAAATATGTATTTTAAACAGAGTTGTTCCTTATTAATATTTTCAGTTTTTTTATTATTAGCTGGTTGTGAGGGAGCAGCTGAACGAGAAGTGATGTACCTAAATAAAGCTCAGGCATATTCTGAAGAAGGTAATTACGAAAAAATGAATGTAGAACTGAAAAATGTTTTACAAATCAATCCTAAAAATATAGAGGCTAGATATCTATTAGCTTTAGATGCTGAAAGGAAACAAGAATGGAAGAAAATGTTCAGCAACTTAAGTTTTGTGGTTAAAGAAAATCCAGGACATTTAAAAGCACAGATTGGACTTGGAAAATTGTATTTGCTTTCTGCTGATATTGATAAAACCAATGAAATAATAAATACTGTATTATTGGCATCACCGAATGATGCAGATGCTTTAACATTAAAAGCAGCCATTGCTTTAAAAAATGGTAAAAAAGATGAGGCTATGGCCTTGCTAGATCAGGCAATGAAAAATAGCCAAGGGCATTACGATGCCTCATTACTCAAAATCAATCTATTGGCGAGTGAAAATAAATTAGCTGAAGCTTTGGGTATTGTAGAGATAAGCTTGAATGCAAATCCAGATAAATTAGGTTTGTCTTTATTGAAAATAAAGCTACTAAAATCTTTAGGAAAAACACAGCAGATTGAAGAGTCATATAAAGCATTAATTCCACAGCATCCAAAAAACCAGATGCTGTATTTCAATTTGGCCAGGATTTATCTGCAAGACAAAAAAAGTGAGCTAGCAGAAGCATTGTTAAAAGAAATTGTGATGCAGTTACCCGATGAAAATCAGCCTAAACTTGTACTGTTTGATTTTTGGCAAGCGCAAAAAGGCGTTGAGCAAGCTGAAAAAGAAATTGATCTGTTGGTACAACAAAATCCAGATAATTTTGGTTATCGATTTGCCAAACTTATCCTGTTTAAAAAGCAACCTGAGCGAATAGAGCAAGAGCTCAAGCAAATTGTAGAAGATGATGCACATGGGCTTGCTGGGGTTAAAGCTAGAAATAGTTTGATTAAAATGGCCTATTCAAAAGGTAACAAGGAGCGTGCTGTTCAATTAATTTCTGAAGTATTAGATATTAATCCGAAAAATACTGATGCTTTATTATCAAGAGCTAGGATTGCAGTTATTGATAAAGAATATGAAGCTGCAATAGCAGATGCTAGAGCTGTATTGAGAAGTAGTCCTGATTCAGAAGATGCTTTAATGATTCAGGCCAATGCAGAAATTCAATTAAAAGAGATTGAGTTAGCGCAGGTGACTTTAGAAAGGATTTTAGACGTTAATCCCAAAAACCTTGCAGCAATAAAAGACTTGGCAAAAGTTAAAATTAGCCAAAAAAATATAGAAGGTGGAGTTAAGCTGTTAGAAAAAGGACAAAACCTTTTTAAACAAGATAATGAAATTCGGCTTATGTTGATTGACTTGTATGGTAAAGATAAACGCTGGGACAAGGCAGAGCAAATAGCGAATAAATTGATAGAATCCCCTAAGTTTAAAGAAATAGCACATTTTAAATTGGCTCAATTATATGTTGCTCAGAATAAGATGAAGCAAGCCAATGAACAGTTTTTAAATGTATTAGAAACTAAACCTCTTGCACCCAATGCATTAACAGGTGCAGTCAATAGTTATTTGGTATTGGGTAAAGTTAAGGATGCAGAAAAATTGTTAGACAATGCAATTGCTAATAATAAGAAAAACCCAATTTTGTTAACACAGAGAGCCAACCTTTATCTGAAGCGGCAACAAGGTGTAAAGGCTGAGTTGTTATTTAAGCAGGTTATTGCTTTAAGGCCAGAAATTGACACGGGCTATGCAAATTTAGCCTCTTTTTATCTTCAATCCAGGCAGTTAGATCAAGCAATTGATAGTTATCAACAGGGATTGCTGGTGATACCCGATAGTAAAAAAATATTGATGCAGCTAGGGATACTGAATACCATTAAAGGTGATTTTGGTCAGGCAATTAGTGCGTATGAAAAACTATTAACACTAGATCAAGATAATTTATTGGTCATCAATAATTTATCTGCATTAATGGCAGATAGTGATTCTCCTCAGCTTATAAAAAAATCACTTTCAATTGTTCAACCTTTAATAGGTAGCGAGGCTCCCTTTTTTATGGATACCTATGCCTGGGTTTTATTTAATAATAATAAAGTTAATGAAGCGATTGATATTTTAGAAATGGCTGTTCTAAAAAAAGGTGATGTGCCAGAAATGCATTATCATCTAGGAATGGCTTACTTAGCGGCAGATCAAAAAGTTGAAGCAAAGATTGAATTAGAAAAAGCTGTTGTAGATACTGCTAAATATAAAAAATTGGCAAGGGCTAAGGCTGAGTTAGAAAAATTGATTGCGAGATGATGGAAAAGACTTGTTAAATCAATCCCAATATATTTATACTTGAGCTGAGAAATCGTCATTCCTGCAGGCTCTTGGCAGGAATCTATGTTTGACGATGGATTCCCGGTTAAAGATTTCGGGAATGACGACTATTGCAGTTATTATTTATTGGTATTACTCATTTCTGCTAGAGAAGGAAGTCTGTTTAAATGAGATTTAAAGCTTATCCTAGCTCTTAAGCCCTAGCCCTAGCCCTAGCCCTAGCCCTAGCCCTAGCCCTTGGCGCATAGGTATCTACACAAGTTTTATGCAAATAACAATAATCAGGAGCTTATGCTCTTAAGCCCTCGCCCCAAGCGGGGCGGGTGAGGGGAGCCAAATAATTCTCTTCTTCAATTTTTTCTTTTCTTTTACATGGCTATGTAGAAACCACTAGTTGACAATTGAATCCATCGATTTTATTCCCCTCTTTAGCAAGACGGGGTTAGGGGAGATTTGAGGTTTAAAATAAGCATTTTAATTCAATGCCTTACTGACCTTATAACCCCCCCTTTTTTCCAAAGGGGGAAGCTAAAAGAAGAGTTATGTCATAATTTAAAAATCAACCTGTAGTAACTTCATAATCATGTTCTTTTAAAGATAAGAGAATGGGGAATAGAGAGTTGTATTATTATTCCCCCCTCGGCAACTGCTCCTGCGTTGCTTACCTACTTCCCTGTCGGTATCGCCCAAACCCTTATATGATTAAAGCTACTGTTAATTACCAGTTTTTATTAGAATAGGATTTCTATTAAAAAATGATGTGGCAGACTGGAAACCCTCAGGTTCATAAGAAACCGTGGGAGAGTGATGGTCGCCAAATCTACCCCACTTAACTCGAACAGTTGCCAGGAACTTAAGATTCCGTATCTACAAGGCTGAGAAACTAGGGGCATTAATTATGACAAATATAACTTACACATTCAGTGTTGGAATTGATATATCAAAAAAGAAACTTGCTGTTTCATTTAATGAAACAGCAAGCTATGACAAGGATTTAATAAGAGTCAAACAATTGTTCTGGTCTAATGAAACAGGACAATATAGACTGTTGCAGTCTCCTCCTTGTCCTAATTTGGCGGAGACTCATGGGGAACCAGTTTGGTTTATAGCGTCAGTATTTTAATCAGTAATAATGGCTGGGGCTTGTAATATACTTTCCCCCGTTATCAAAAAATATGTTTAGGCTGCTCGTTTTTTTCTTCGACTAAAAGAAGCAAGTCCCATAAGACCACTTCCCATTAACCAAGCCGCTGTAGGAATGGGGACAGCAGAAACTGCAGAAGTGGTTATATTAATGACATGACCATCATGTTGTTGGTTCCAGTCCTCTCCTAAGTATCCACCAAGTAAAATAGAATATATTTCCCCTGCTTGGGCTACAAAGGATAAGTCTGTTGATCCATCAATTGCACTATCTAAAAATGATTCTGGACCATTTTCAATAAATTCTAATGGGGTAAAATATGGGCTATGAGTTAAGTATTTCATACCTGTACCAGTTACTAGCGGATCTTTTATGTACAAAGGGTTGTCATGATCAAATTGTGCATCTATATGATTCCACGCTCCGTGGTGGTTGAACGAGCCCGTTGTTGTGTCCATGCCTTCAAAAATAGTTGCACCATACTTAGCGGTTCCAAATTGAGAGGCTCCATTTAAAGAGCTAATATTAATATGTACTCTTTGGGTGGTATCTGTTTTGATGAGCCCAATTTCAGTGTTGTGTTTCCAGCTCACTTTGTTAGAATCTAACCAAGAGCCCCCAGTGCTATCAATATCAGCATAGATACCGTAATTATCAAAAGCATTTTGTTGTGATATGACTTGAGATGCGCCTACGCCTTCAAGTAATGTAGCCCAATTTAAAGAGGCAGAACCTCTGTAATTAAAAGGTGCTGCACTATCAGCGGTGCCTACCCATGGTGAGGCTTGTTGTGGGAGATCATGCTCTTTCAGAGCTAAATGAGTTTCGTAAGATATTTTTGATCCCCAAACCCAGCCATCAGTGCCTTTTCCACCACCATCCGTAGCAGTATATTGTGAATGTGCATTATAAGTGTTATACATTGATTTAGCAGAAGCATTTGAAATGCCTCCTAAAGAAATTGCAGTCCCTGCAAGCGCTAGTGTTATAGCTTTAGATAATTTTATATTTTTCATGTCTATATTGAATGGTGCGTAACAGGGATTAGCTGTTGGTTAATTCTTTAAATAAAGGTAAGCCATCCATGGCAAACCTCTTTATACATAGCTAGGCAAATTATTGATCACTGTTCGTCTGATTATTTTCTTTACTATCCAAAAGGTAAAAAAAAATCTATATGAAATCAAAATTAACCTAGTTATTTTTACTTAAGCTTCAACAGCAGTGTTTTTTCTACGACCGTAAGAAAATAAGCCGATTAAACCACTACCTAATAACCAAGCTGCAGCAGGAACAGGAACAGCAGAAGGCGTTGATGTTATGTCTAGAACATAGCCACCATTGATAGAGTCACCCCAGCCTCCATTTTTATAGCCACCGAATAAGATGGTGTAGAGTTCCCCTGCTTCTGCATCAAATGAAATGGTATTTATGCCATAACTATCTGCTTCTCTTGTTGAGTTTACAATATCGGCATTCGTTCCATAGTCAAGAGTGTCTTCTCCTTGGAAACCATTGGAAATCGCTGGCGGCATTGTGCTTCTCGCTACTTCTGTGCCATCATGATTCTGGTTCCAGGCTTGGTGATGAGTGTAACCGTGGGTGCTACTAGTCATACCCTTCAGAATTGTATAGCCAAAATCACCAGTAAGTGTTGTTCCTACTGCAGATAAAGTGATTGTCTGAGCAACATCAGACTTAAGTAAGCCAACATCAAGGTCGTGTTTCCAGCCAAAGTTAGCAGCTGGATCTAACCATGCGCCTTTTGCAACATCAACATCAGCATAGACGCCATATTTATCAAATGAATTTTGTGTAGATATTTCTGCTGAATCACCAGCTGTTCCTAAGTGTACACCCCAATGCATAACAGGAGAGCCTACATAGTCGAATGCCGCACCAGTCCCCATAGAGTTTGACCAACCTGCTGCAGGAGAAGCCCAACCGTCTGTACCTCCAGTACATGCGTCACCAACAGCAGCACCTTCAGCGCCGCCACAAGCGCCCACGCTACTTGCAGTGAGGCCAGTGCTTACATAATTATTATACATAGTAGTTCCGGCAGAAGCTGTAGAAATAGCACCAAAGGCCAGAGCAGAACCCGCTAACGCAATTTTTACTGCTTTGCTAATTTGTGATCTTTTCATTTTATATCCTTATTTTGTAAGGTTTAAATAGTAATAGTATTTGTTAGTAAGTAACCACCTGCTCTGATTCCTTCAGTCTAAGCGCATCCTTTGATTCACTTGTTAACAAAACTATTTTGTAAACGGAAGAATACCGTCTATTTTCTATCATTAGCAATATAGGTGCCATTCTCTGGATAGTAGTGTTTACTTATATTTAGAGGACTAAACTAACGATTCGAATAAGAATAAGTAGGGGATTTAACTTTGGAGTGTGTGATATGACATGTTTCTGCTTGGTGTTAAGGTGCAGGAAAACTTTTCCAGCACCTTACGAGAGATAAAAAACTTATTGTTTTTGTAATTTAATCAATTCAGCTTTGGCTTCTTCTAGGTCAGCATAGTTAGCTCCTTCAATCACTGCCTTTTCTAACTCTAGTAGTGCCTCTGCTGTGCGCCCATTTTGCAAGTAAGCCAGAGCTAAGTGATAATGGTTTTCAGGGATGCTACCAGGTAGATTAACTGATTTTTCTAAAGCGGGTAATGCCTGCTCATATAAACCGTTTAAATAACTTAACCAGCCATAGGTATCCTGAAATGATGCGACTTCAATATCTTTAAGTTTTGTGGCTAGTTCTAGTCCTTGCTTTAAACTTGCCGTGTCATCTTTATTATTGCTAAGTAATACTGCGTAGTTGTTAGTCGCCATGGCATTGCCTGGTTGTATCTCTAATATTTGTTTGTAATTAATTATAGCTCCGGGTAAATTTTGATTCATTTGCATAATAGCAGCAGAGCTCATGAGTAATAAAATACTTTTAGGGGCATTTTTAAGACCGTTATTATAAATTTCTAGCGCCTTATCAAATTCTCTTTTCATTAAATGAATGGTGGCTAAGTCGTGATAACCTTCGGCATATTTGGGTTGAGTCTTAAGAATTTTTTTGTATATTGTGGCCGCTTCGGAATGTTTGTTTTGCTGTTGATACAATTTGGCTTTCATATTTAGAAATACTAAATTGTCTGGTTTTAGCTTTAATGAATCGTTGACCAGTTTCTCTGCCTTATTTAAGTCCTTTTGTGCTAAATAGGTGTTAAGTAGTCCAGTCGTTGCATCAATAGTTAGCGGTTTGATTTCTAATGCTCTTTTGTATTGATTTTCAGCTTCTTTTGAATCACCTTGTGCCATTTTTAGCTGTGCGAGTTTGAAATGTCCCATTTCTTTTTTGTCTGGGACTGAAAGTAAAATTTGAGCTAGGTTTTCTGCCTCTTGCCAGTTTTGTTGTTGTGCATAAAGATCAAGTAACATTAAAGTTAGTTCTTGGTCCTTATTTTTTTCAGACCAAGCTGCCTGTAAAATTTTTAATGATCTATCCGCCTGGTTTTCTTTACTTAGGATTTTTGCCAGATCCTTTGCTGCTGTTATATTCTTTGGGTTAATTGATAGTACTTTTTCAAGATTGTCTTTAACTAGATCAATTTTTTTATTCTGTAACTGTGCGCTTGCTAGCATCAGCAATGCTTTTTCAGACTCCGGGTTTTCACGTAAAACAGCACGTAAATCAGCGATGGCATCATCTGTTTTTTTATCGGTTAGATATAGACCTGCACGCATTAATAATGCAACTGCGTAGCTTTGGTTTTCGGTGATGACTTCATCTAGTAATATCTGAGCTGTTTCAAGGTCTTTTTCTTGAATGGCAAGGGCTGCTAAACGTGCTTTGGCATCAAGTCCATCTTTACCTAATGGGTCATCTTTAACTATTTGCTGTAGGAGCTGTTTTATTTTTTCGGGTTGATCTTGATATAGTTTCAACATAAAAAATCGAAAAGCATAATTCGTTGGATTATCTTCAATTATTTTTAATAATGTTGTTTCTGCAAGCTCTGGGCTACGCTGTGCCAGCATAAAATTGATGAGCGCTAGTTTAGGTTGGTTTTCTTCTGGTAGTTGTACTATTAGGTTTTCAAGTACTTTTTCACCTTCGTCAATTTTCTTTTCACTGATGTAATGTTTCGCTAATGTATAGTGAAGGTTCTGGTTCTCAGGGAACTGTTTGATTAATTGAATAAAGCTTTGTTCAATTAATTCTTTTTTATCCTGTTGAGCATAAATTTCTATTTTTACTAGGGCTGGGCGTAATGCGTCGGGCTGTTTTGCAAGTGCGTCATCTAATAATTTTAAAGCACCGTCAAAATCTTTTTTGTCACGGAGGATACGGGTGAGTAGTAATGAGGCATCCATATCACCTGGAGCGATGGATAGTGCTTTATTGAGTAGCTCTTCAGACTTAACCAGGTCTTTGTTCTTTAATAAAATAGTTGCAGTAAGGTTTAGTGCGTCAACATGGTTTGGGTCTTTAGCTAAAACCAGGTCGGCTTTTTCTTTTGCCTGGTCTTCCTGATTACTCAGTAATAATAATTTACCTAATTTAATTTGGGCTTCAGCGTGATCAGGATTGGCTTCGATAACCTTTAATAATAGGCCGTAGGTTTTTCGCCAGTCTTGGTCTGATTCTGCTATTTGGGCGAGCAAGTAGGTTGCATCAGTGTTCTTTGGGTTGATTTGAAGTACGTTTTTTAGTTCTACACGGGTTTTGTCGTAGTTTTTCTCTTGAAAGTAAGATTGTGCTCTTTCTAGATATTTTTGCTCTCTGTCTTCGGAGCTACCGCATGCAGCTAAAGCAATAAAACTTGAGATTAAAAGTGTGCGGTTAATATTCTTTACGACGGTCATTTTTTTTCCTTGTGCATTACTGGGCTATTTTTTTGTATTGACTGTGAAGTATAGTCGGTTTATATGAAAAATAAGTTACATAATATATATGGGGATTTGAGGGTGCTAAGTACCTGGTCATATTTGATTTAACAGAAATATTGTAGGGGCGTTCGCCCTTGGCGCGATTTATTAGAGAAAAGAGCAGCATTTTATTCGCGCCGAGGGCGGACGCTCCTACACAATGTCATTATCTTTAGGATAATTAAAAGGTTACTTGGTTTGTGGGAATGTTAATTTTAAAAAACACAAGTCCTTATAGTCTTCTGTTCAATTGGTTTAACGCAAAAAAACCCAGGCCCTCCAAAATAAATTTTGGAGGGCCTGGGTTACTAAAGACTTTGCTGCTAGTGCTTATTTAACTAAGCAGGAGGTGAAGTTAATAATAAATCATTGGCTTCAATTTTCAGAGTAATTGCTCTATTGATTAAACGGTTTCTTTTTCTTGTTGATACATTACGTCTTGATGCTCTTGTTTCAAGAAGAATCGCTTCATTTAGTAATGCATGGGACTCTGGGTTTGCAATGATTTGTCCGCCTTCTAATACTTCAATGGCATCTTCTGTTTCTGCTATTGCCAGTTTCAATATATCACGCCCATGACTGCGGTTAAGTTGCTTAGCTTGGTCAAGTATTTCGTTCGAGCTACGAATATTTTCCATTGCATTGATTGTTCTTAAGAATAATGCAACAGAGACAACTTGAGTCGTTTCTAAATGAATACAGCGTTCACAGGTTTCTCTAGGGGGGGTTTTTGTATGGTCGATTGGTTTAGCACCGGGAGAAGCGTGGAATGCATTACTGTTATAGAAGGCAACAGCTTCTTCAATGGTGCTAACTGAATTGTTATGGAAAAAAGGTGCTGTATCAGCCGCTTCAATAACTGTTGTTACATTAAATTCTTTATTTCCGTAACAAGGGCGTTCACTATTCCAGCCACAGTCAGTCGCTAACTCTTGGCCAAAGCCGCCATCAACAGGTGTTGGCTCCCATAGCAAGCGAGCTAGATTATTTGGCTGATTTTCTACCCCTGTATCTCTGTTAGCATTTTGTAAGGTAGTTGAGCTATTAGCACCGGCATTAAAATGACAGCCTTTACACATTCCCGTGCCTTGTTCTTTACTATGAAAAAGCTCGCGACCCAGTTGAACAATAGGTGAGGAAAAGTACATGCTATCAAGGTCTGGGTCATATACACGCCCCAGTGAAAGCATGTAGGCCTCCATTGCATCAAGTTCATCATCTGTAGGCATGCGAAAATCAACACCCTCGGTACGATCCAATGTTTTAGTCATATGCTGAGTGACTGCGCCGACTGTAAACATTCTTAGTGAGCCATCACCAGGAGCACCATCAGCAGACCAGCCTAATGCATGAACAACAAGTCCTTCTTCTTTATCCACTTCTGGAGCCATGGAGGTTGTTAGGGCAAACATATGAGGAACGCCACGGAATACACCAGGGTTATCAAAGCCATCGACATTAGCTAAAATTAATCCCATTTGACGAAGGAGCTTAGGGTTTTCTAGTTCAGCTAAGTCAGGGTTGTTCTCAGCAATAAATAGAGGGTCGTCACTAGGTAATGTAGCGATATATTTTGGGTCAATGGTGTGGTTATTATCCAGACGATGGCAAGTTTCGCAGGTTCTTCCATTGCCACCAAAGGTTTCGTTAATAAAAAGATCGCGACCTAAAGCAACTTGTTCGCCAAGAGTAGCTGCTAAGTTATCATGTAATGCATCAGCAAAAGCAGGTTTAGGTAATAAAAACCCAAAAGGCAAATCTTGTTGAGGGGCTTGTGCTAATTGCCCTACACCTGCCACAGTCCAAAGTAGGTCATTGTAATACATACGTTGAAATAAGCTGGGTGAGCCAGAAAGCAATTGCGTGGAGGTTGGTTTTTGTTCGCCTTTGGTGATGGCAACCTTATTAATAAAGAAGCCTTGTAATGATTCTCTATCTAATTGAGCGGTTAGCGTGTGCACGCTTGATTCTGATTTAAAGCGTCCAGCTAATCTTTCTGTTACTGCTGTTGAATCATATTTATCACCACCAATTAGCCAAAAAGCATAATCTTCATTCTTGTCCAGACCAGATAGCTTGACTTCGATTGAGCCTTTTAATAGATCAATTTTTGCTAAGCCTTTTGCTCCCGTTTGATCACTTGAGAAAGCTTTAGCAAAACCTAAGGGCAGGGATAAAGTTTCTGCTCCGTTATTCCTTTCATAAGAGACTTTCCATTGCTCATATTTTTGTTGTAATGCAGTAGGGTTGCCTCGGCCAGTAATAGGTGGGGTGTTTTTTGATGATAATTGCTCTGTTATTAAACCAGTGGTAAGCCCCATGATTAATAATAACAGTAAGCCTGTTTTTGTGTTTTTCATATTAGTGTTCTGTTTTGATATTTATTAAAAGTATTTGTGCTCTGTTATTTGAATCAATAATGAGGAATGGAAATATATTGATGCATAACATAAAGACTGACTTCTTATTTTCTAAAGCAATGGTTTTAAATTTGTTTAGAAGTAAATTGATGGAAACGTATTCTCCTATTTAGATAGGTCGCCGCTAACTGCTAAAAGCATGTCCGGGTACGAGTGCAACAAATTTATCAAAGAGAATCCATGTTCTTTACATGGTTTTAGCAGGATGTGTGCCACAACATAAGATAATTACTTGTATTATTAAAAAAATAAGCTAATGGGGTGGGGGTAGGGGGTAGGTAAGTAAATTATAAAGTATCAATATTGACGGAGTTTATTGAATTAAGTTGTTGAATTTAAAGTAATTTTATCTGGTATTTTGTTAAAAATAGATAGGGAGCTGTTGGTTTGAGGAGGGTAAGTGTATGGGGGGTTGGGGCTTTAATTAAATAAGTGGGGTTAGTTGCATGAGGATAAGGTGTTTTTTTCTAGGGGAAAGGAAAGATTTAAGGGGTGAGTGTGTTATATGACTCATTTTGGGTGTTATATCACACATTTTCAAAAAAATGAGAGGTGGTTCACGTTCTTTTTGGTGTTAACTTCTTGTTATTTATTGACTTGGCATAAAAGATGCTTGATATCGGATAGGGCGAGTTGATCGCTTTATTAGGTTTTACTAGAGCATATTTATTTAAGAAAAGGGTAAATAAATAATGCACTTTTGCTAGTGGAAATTAGAAAAATTATACTTTTGGAATAAAAATGCAACAATTTAAAAAATTAGCTATTGCTGGTGCTGTAAGTGCTTTAATGATGACTGGTGTGGCGGAAGCGCATGTTTCTTACCATTTACCTGTTTCTGGAACAGATGCTCCAAATTCTAATGGTAGTGTTGATGCTGGAACCTGGACAGGTGGATCTCCTACAGCAAAGGGTTATGTTGGAAATTTACCTGCAACATGGATAGCAAATATTCATCACAACGATGATATTTACAATGTTTCTACTGCAGATGCTATTATTAAAGGAGCTGGAACTGATTATACAGTGTCAACATTCAACAATAAATGGAAGGAAAGTCCACTAACTTCTGGGCCTACGTCTAGTTGGGGTGCTGCTCTAGATTATGGTTTAATTAATACTGATGTGGCAGGTGATTTAACAATTACTATCTCGGCTGATTCTACTTTGGAGTCTGATTTTGCTGCTGGCTTTACTTTGTGGAGTGGTTGGGGTGATACTGGAACTGGTAATAAGCATCAAGCATGGAACTTTGATGCAAATAACCCTGCTTCTTTAGGTGTTACTGGTACTACATATTTAGGACATGCATCAACGACTGTCTCAGGTGGTACTGCAACTTTGATTTATAGTAATATTGCTGCGGGTCAATATAGTTTGTTTATCGGTGGTAACGGTAGTGATAATACAAATCAGTTCTATACAGCTGATATTTCAGTGTCAGCTGTACCCGTTCCTGCTGCGGCATGGCTAATGGGTTCTGCTGTTTTAGGTCTTGCTGGTATGAGACGTAAAAAAGTAACTGCTTAATTGCTGTTATTATCTTTTCAGGCATTGATTGTGAATAATTATTTGATACAGCTAAGGATGGCAGAAGCTGATAGTGGTTAACTGCAATTAATATTTTCTGAAATAAGGTAAGACAAAAAGCCGTTCATTTTATATGAACGGCTTTTTTTGTATCTATTAGTTTGTTACTTGAAATACCATGAATCAGAAGACTCTTTTATACATAGGCTTGGTGTGATATTTGCAGTGATTCTAATGTCTGCTGTCGGTTTATATTTATAAGCAAATACAATTTAATTAATTATATTGAGATAATTTATGAAAACTATAGGTTTTACAAAAATAATGGTTTTAGTTGCTGTATTTTTGAGTTCATCTTTACTTTCTTTCAATTCATGGGCTGTTAATGCATGTGGTTCTGGGGGCTATGCTAATTTGAAAGAATTTTCTAGTTCATCGGCTACATTTTCTGTTGAATGGGGACTTTGTGGTGCCAATGAGATAGAAATGAAAATGACGGGGAATGGAACTGGCTGGATTGGGGTCGGTTTTTCTGAAGATGCTTCTATGTCCAGTACAGATGTAGTTATTGCTGGGGTCGATCCTGAGGGTAATAGTTACCTTGTTGATACCTGGGCTTCTGAGCGAACAAGTCCAACTATTGACACAACTCAAAACTATATACTAGTTTCAGCTAATGAGGTGGCAGGGTCAACCTCCATTGAATTTACTCGTGCTTTAAATACAGGAGATTTAGATGATTATGCGCTTGATGGTGTAGCTCGATATTTATTATGGGCGATGGGGGCAGGAGATTATGCTGGAAACGGATCTGATTATCATGGAAGCGCAAGAGGGATTAGTTCTGGAGTTATTGATTTCTCTACTAGCCCTGTCCCGTTACCTGCTGGTTTACCTTTGTTATTAACTGGTTTGGGTTTTTTGGGGCTTGTTAAACGAAAAGCGTAGTGTTATATATTGATAATCTTAAGAATATGATGGGATAAAGTAAGCTCTAGTCCTCAGTTTTTTTGCATAGATTGTACCATTATAAGGTTAAATTATTAGTAGTGAAGCTTTAAGAAATAGTAATAATACTGCTACACTTAACTTATCTTATACAACTCATGTTTTGTTATGACTGATAACGCTAGTCATTCCTTAGCTATTAATCAAGCTGCAGACTTAATACTGAAGCATAAAGTCGATAGCTTACAGGTTATTCCTACTGTTGCGCTTAAATTGCTTCGGATGACTAATGATGAGCGAACTAATGCCGCTGATTTAGCTCGAATTATTGAAACAGAGTTATCATTAGCCGCAAAGGTGTTGCGTAACGTCAATTCTGCTGCATTTGCTTTACCCCATAAGATTATTTCTATTAAGCGAGCGGTTAATATTTTAGGCTTTTCTTCTGTGAGGCAGCTTGCTTTAAATCAGTTGTTTTTTAATAAGCTGATACATCATAAGGCCAAAAGAGAGTTTGATCAGCTATTCTTTTGGCAACATTGTTTGTTTGTGGCTTCTCTGAGTCGGGCAATAGCGATTACTTTAAAGCATGAAGAACCTGATTTAATGTATTGTGCGGGTCTTATGCATGATATAGGTAAAATCGTGCTCGAAACACATGGCAAGGTGAGTTACAGTGACTTTATTCTTGCATGTAAGAGTGATGAGCAATCGACTTTGAAAGGAGAGCATGATTTTTTTGGTTTAAATCATGCTGAGATGGGGTTTGTATTTTGTCAGCAATGGGATATTCCAGAACAGATAGCGGCCATTGTCTATTGTCATCATGAGTTGCCAAGTGATGATTCAAATTATGCAAAATACAAAGCGGATATAGCCATTGTTAATTTTGCTAACTATATTGCCTGGATGCAAGGTATTGGGTCTATACGTAATAATAACCCGACTGAACTACACCCCGAAGCCTCAAAAATACTCGACTTTTCTCAACTAGACCTTGAGGTATTGTTGAACTCTGTCGATAAGGAAATGCAATATACGCGGGAGTTTTATGGCATACAATTTCCGAGTGTTAATAAACTGCGAGCAACACTGATTGAAACGGCTTTACTGTTAAGTCATTATAAAAAACCAGCGGATAATTTTGATAGGCAATTAGGTAAAATTTCTTTAAGTAGTTTGACGGTTCCCCATAAAAGTCTTAATCCAGATGAAATAGTCCCTTGGACTTTGGCAGCGATTAAGAGTGATTTTGATTTTGAACGCTTACTTTTGTTAAATGTGAAAGCAAAACAACGAAGTTTAGAAGTTGGCTTTAGTTGTCCTGACACGCTTAATGATAATGATTTACAGAAATTTTCAATTAAAATAGATGCTTTACCTATGACTATTTTAAATAGTCTGCGTGAACGTGAAGCGATTATTATTAATAAATCTAATGATACCAATAAGAAAATTTTAGAGTTATTTCTGGTTGATGAGTTTCTTATTGTGCCTGTCTTAAGTCAAAATCGTTTAATTGCATTGCTCTATGTGGATAATGGCAGTCAGAATAGATTGATGACAGAAAATGATATTTCCCAAATTACCCCGATTATTCATGAGTTAGGTGTCGCCCTGACAAATGCTAAACGATTTGAACTTGAGAAAAAAAGAGCAGAGGTGGATGCGTTAACCGAATTACCCAATAAACGGATGGTGACAGAGTATTTAACCTCTACTTTTCAGTTAAACCCAGAGCAGTTAAAGCAGGTTGCAGTGGGGTTTATTGATATAGATTTATTTAAGAAGTTTAATGATACTTGTGGTCACCAGGCGGGGGATGATGTGCTGAAAATAGTTGCAGAAATTATGCGTACATTAACACGGCCTAGTGATTTTATTGGGCGTTATGGGGGAGAAGAGTTTGTTTTTGTATTGTATGGTTCAAATGAAAAAGGGGCGTATAAGTATGCTGAGCGAATTAGATTAGAAATTGAACGCAAGGGGCGGATTCTTAGTCAGCGCTTTCAAGGGCATGCGTTGACCGTAAGCATGGGTGTTAGCCTGTATGATAAAAAATTTAGCACGTACAAACAGATGATCGAAGTCGCTGATGCGGCAATGTATACAGCTAAACAGAAAGGTAGAAATCGTGTGGTTATTGTTTAGCTATTTCTGGCTTTAGTAGCAAATTAGTGGTTAGGAAGAGTTGTTTATAAGGCTTATAAATTGACAGGTTAATTAAAGGCTTGTTATATTAGTTAATGTTAATACTCCGAAGTTATAAAAATAAAATTAGGAAGGCATAATGACTGAAATGAGCGAAGAAGAACGCAAAAAAATCCTGGAAAGCTCGCCTGTTGGTACGTGGGTGCTAATGTTGACCGTAGGTATCAGCATGGTTATCGGCTGGATGTTTCTTTACTACGGGGTTTTTCTACCTCGCGGCATGATCAATTAGGGGGTAGGTATGCATATTGATCCGTTAGAAAAAAAATGGGCACAAATAGTTTTAGCTATTTGTGCCTTTTTTATTGTTGTTATTATGTCAGACGCTTTGTTTCATAGTGTTAATGCACCGAGTAATGTGGAAACCATCAATTCTGCAACACTCCATTTAAGTGAAGAATTTGCAGAAGATAATCTAGGCGTTCAAGTTGATGAAAAGGGCGATATTACCATCAGGATGGTGGCCGGTCGTTATTCATTTTTTCCTAAAAAGATCAGTGTTCCTGCTGAAACTAAATTGACCTTTCGCTGGGTCAGTATTGATGTTTTGCATGGGGTACATATCCCTATGACCAATATGAGTACTATGATTGTGCCAGGTTTTGTGGCCGAAATAGAAACTTCTTTTCCTAAACCAGGGGATTATCCTGTTCTGTGTAATGAGTATTGTGGCTTAGGACATGATCATATGTGGAGCAAAATTGATGTCGTTGAAAAAGATCAATGGGTCGCACCACAAATAACTTCTAAGGGAGGGGATAACAAATGAATGATATGACTGGAAGAAAACTTGCTTTAAGCCATATGTGGGTAGCCTTTATTGCTTTTGCATTGGCTTGTTTTATGGGTGAGTATCAGGTGCTTGAACGTAGCGGCCTGTTTGAGGCGCTAGACTCTCCTACGATTTATTTTGCTTCAGTGAGTACTCATGGCGTATTAATGGCCTATGTACTCACTACCTTTTTTATTATGGGCTTTGGTTATTATACTGCGACAACTTCATTAAAAGTCCCCATCTGGAATGAAAAGCTAGCCTGGGGTGGTTTTTGCTTAGCTCTTTTAGGTGTTGTATTAGCCGCCATCCCTTTATTGTTAGGTTTGGCGTCGGTACTTTACACGTTTTACCCTCCCGTAGAAGCTCACTATATATTCTATGTAGGCGCGACCTTATTGATTGTAGGGTCCTGGGTGTGGTGTGGCATTATGATTGTGATGTTTCTGCAATGGAAACAGGAACATCCTGGAGAGCCCGTGCCGTTAGCTATGTTTGCAACTACCATGAATGCATTATTATGGTTGTGGACCAGTGCCGGTGTTGCATTAGAATCATTATTTCTGATTCTTCCCTGGGCATTTGGCTGGACAGATACGATTGATGTAGGAATGGCGCGTACCTTATTTGCCTGGACTTTACACCCTATCGTATATTTCTGGTTAATTCCTGCTTATATCGCTTTTTATAGTTTTGTTCCTAAGCATGCGGGTTCTTATCTGTTTAGTGATGAACTAGCAAGAGCGGCATTTATCGTCTTGGTTGTGTTTAGTTTGCCCATTGGTTTTCATCATTTATATATGGATCCTGAGCAAGCAAAAGGTTGGAAACTCTTACATAGTGTCGGTACCTTTATTGTCTCTATTCCTACGTTTATGACAGGTTTTACCGTGATTGCATCTCTGGAAGTTGCTGGGCGATTAAGGGGAGGTAAAGGCTTGTTTGGCTGGATAGGTAGCTTGCCCTGGACTAACACTATGGTACTTTCGGTTATTTTGTCATTGGTGATGCTGATTTTTGGTGGTTGGGGGGGGCTGGTTAATGCTAGTTATGCGATGAATGCGATGATTCATAATACCGCATGGGTACCTGGACATTTTCACCTGATCTTTGCGGGTACCACGGTTATTATGTATTTCTCGATTGCTTATTATTTATGGCCCATTTTAACCAGGAAACCCATCTATTCAAATAGCCTGGCATTAGTGCAATTGTGGACCTGGTTTATTGGTATGAGCATTATGACTACGCCTTGGCATGTTCTTGGTTTATTAGGTCAGCCACGTAGAATTTCTAGTGTCGTCTATAATAATCTAATGACCTTGTCGTGGAAGCCTTATGAGTTATTGATGATTTTAGGGGGGTTAATATTATTAGGTTCGGCTTGTTTATTTATCTATTTAATCTTTAAGACCCAGTTTGGCGCAACGACAGAAGTCTTTGAAGGTGAGGTTGAATACGCTGAACCCTATCATGCGGTGACTGACTTGCCAGAATACCTTAATGATATAAGACTTTGGAATAAGGTGATTGCGGTATTAATGTTTATTAGTTTTGGCATTCCAATTCTACAGTTCTTCTTTTTAGATACTTACGATTCAAGCGCATGGGATTTCTAATGATGAAACGATTATTCTCTCTATTTTTATTATTTACGCCTGCGTTAGTGATGGCAGAACCTGCTTCCAATATTGCCTGGACGCCAGATGCTTTAAATTTTGTTAAAGATGGAAACCTGAAAAAAGGTAAGCAACTTGCTGAATCTTGTATGGGCTGTCACGGTGAAAAAGGGGTTAGCCAGATGGATGCCTTTCCTTCTTTGGCTGGGCAATTGGCAACGTATACTTATAAACAATTACGTGATTATGCGGATGGTAAACGGACTCATGCTTTAATGAACTCTGTCGCTGTTGGTTTGACTGAACAAGACTCCGCTGATTTAGCCATTTGGTTTGCTTCTTTACCCGAAGCGCAGCATAAAGTTAAAGAACAAAAGCTGGAAAAAGCCGAAGTCCTTGTGGCTAAAGGTAATGGTAAAAAAATCATTCCCCCTTGTTTTACTTGTCATGGCAGTGATGGTCAAGGTGCAAGGCAGGATATTCCAGCATTGGCTGGTCAACAAGTGGAATATTTTATTAATACCCTAATGGAGTATAAAACAGGGGTTCGGCATAATGATGTTTATAGCCGGATGCGTTTAATCTCTGAGCAATTAAGTGAAGAAGATATTAAACAATTGGCGCAATATTATTATCAAATGAGGAAGTAAGATCATGAAAAGAATTGTCATACCTGTATTACTGAGCAGTTTATTTATCAGTCCTGTTTTTGCAGGATATGTTCCTTACTCTGCACCAGAAAAAGCAAAGGTTCTGGTGAGGAATAGTCCCATTACTAATATTGCGGTAGGCGTTGATACCCAGAAACCAAAAAATGACTACAACATCACCATCAATTATGAATTGGGGATGCACTGTACAGGTTTTGACTTTTCTTATTGTTGTATCTTACCCCCTTATAACTCTATTCAGAGTCAGGTGGTTAAAACCGCTGATGGTCCTTATAGTTTTCCGCAGTTATTAAAAGCGGATCCAAATGACCCGACGGTTTTGCTTGATGGTAAAAAACGCATGAAGCTGGAATATGGCCATGTTGATAATACCTTTTCAGAAGGGACTAAGCTGGCTTATTGGAATATTCCTTATGATGTCAATAAAGATGGTAAGTACACTAAAAATGAAAATGTAGGGAATGCTTACTTTACTCATCTTTATATCTACAAAGATTTAAAGGGCAGTAACCCAAAGAAAACCAGTAAGGATAGTGAGAAGAAACGTATTGGTATTGAGTTGCCAATACCTCGTGATGCAGGGCCATCAGGCATGCCGTTGAAAAATGGTCATCTTCATTACACAGGAGATACAGGCACTGTGGTTTATACCAAGTCAGCGGTGTTAGACAATGTGCCGATTGTATTAACAAACCCAGGTATTTGGGATGCATTAGGTTTGCCGTTGACTCCATTTTATGATGAATTGATGAAGAAAAGTCCACTGGAAATTGTGGAAAGTGATCTTCGTCCTTATCAAGAAGCCTGGGTGGGTTTAGTGGATGCTAAAACCAATAAACCTATTATTGATAGTCATACAGGCAAGCCAGTTAAATTTATTGGGACTAATCCGATTGATGTACCTAACTGTGCAAACTGTCATGCTAATGAAAATGCTAATGGCGATACTTTTACGCTTTATAAACAAGAAAAAGTATTTTGGGAAAGTCTTGGGGCTACTTCTTATATGGCCGAACTGAAAGCAACAGCTATTTCAGTATTACAAATTCATGATGCACGTCATGGGACTCAGTTTTTAGCTAATTATGAGCCTACTAGCCGATCTACTCAAAACCGTTTAGGTAGTGACCCTGTGCTTTGTCAGCAATGTCATGCGGATAATGTGATTGGTGTTTTACAGTCTAAAGGCATCGCTCAAATAATGGGGGGAACAGAAAAACGTGAAGACTGGGATTCTCCTATTATGCCGTTATCTGAAGCATTACATAGAGTGCATCAAACCATTCGCCCATTACCTGATGCAGAAGGGCGTACAGGAACATGTGCGGGTTGTCATCCTGCGCATAGACAAGATGGTGGCATGGAAGGCTACCCTATTACGCCAACAGGTGAAAACTTTTACGCAACCTCTGATAATCGTGATACCAAAGGTGGTTGTTTTGCTGGACGTGATGTACATTCAAATCCCAATAAAGATAAAGATGGGGTGGGAACACCAGAACATTTAAATGCTATAGGCCAATGGATGCAAACTAATGTTTCCAAGATTGGTAATGGGCAAGGCGGTAAAGGTATGTGGTGTACCAACTGTCATAGCCAATTATCTCGTGAGTTGTATCAACGTGATGATTTGATTAATGCCTTTAAACAAACGGGTAAAACCATTCGAAATAAGTCTTTAGATGAAATTGCTAAAGCGATTGGGGTGACACGTAAAGTATTAGAGGAAAAATACCTGGACCCAAAAGTTGTGTTGGATAAAAATGGTCATGACACACCAGGAAAATCAGGTATTTTATTAACCTGGTCTAAAGATAGAATGGTGCCTGATATTGGTGTGATTGCCATGAAAGATGGCGAGCCTTTAGTCACTAAAGATGAAGATGGTGATGTGAATATTACTTTATTATCAGCTAATCCTTCAGCCAAGTTATCTTCACTGCAATTACCTGAAGAAGCGACGGGTATTGCAGCGGTACCTTATAGTGCAGCGAGCCATGGTAAGGATTATTGGTTATCGCCTGGCGTGCCTCATTGTGCGGATTGTCATGCCCCCCCTTTTGTTGAAGGACAAGGTGGAGTGGCATTCCCAATAAACCAGCCGGGTAAATATAGTGTGATGCGTTATTCTAAAGGTCATGCTGGACTTGCTTGTCAGGCTTGTCATGAATCGATTCATGGGTTATATCCTGTGACTCCAACGGTTGACCCAACAACGTATAAACAGGCTGCTCAATATAATCCTGATGGAAGTCATGGACCGTTGCTGTGTGCATCTTGTCATGAAGTGAATAAATCAGGCGTGCCTATTGCTGCTGAAGCATTAACTTGGAAAGGTAAGAAAATTAAGGATGATTTAGATGCAGCGATTAGCTGGATTCATTCCAATGCACCTGATTTAGGTGGTGCAAACCTTAAATAACCCCTAGGCTCTCCACATTGAGTTCCCACGGGCTCCGTCACGGTCATTAAGCTAAAAAATTGAGAGATCCTCGTCTCGTCATTCCTGCGTGCTCTTAGCAGGAATCTATGTAATCTGAACAATGGATTCCCGATAAGAGACTTCGGGAATGACGATTTAGGTTCTTAACTTAATGGCAGTGAAGGGCTCCGTGGGAACCTATTAGAAGCGCCCCCGCGTTTATTCAATCAATCAAATATAATAAGGATGTGAGGCTTTAGAGGCTGTGAAAGTATTCCGCTTTTGACCTCCCCCCTTTGAAAAAGGGGGGGCTAAAAGCCAATACTTTCACAGTCTCTTTAGCCTCGCTTACCTTGTTAACTACGAGGCTAAAGCCTCACTTCCAATTATTATTCTAAAAAAATCATGAAAAAAACTCTTTTCAGCTTTCTGTTGTTAGGCTTATTTAATACAGCTACTTACGCAGAGAAAGTGTTAGTGACTATTGGCCAATCAGGACAAGTCACAGAACAACAATTAGAAGCGGCCATGCAAGCAGCTCCTTTTGCCACCCAATTTCCTGCAATGGATGAAAAAGATCAAGCCTATCTGCGAGGGGATATGTTATTACGGATGGCAAGGGCAGAGGCACTCTATCAAGAAGCTGTAGCAGCAGGAAAAAACCAGAGTATTGTTTTTCAACAAGAAATGGGTAATTTTAAAACAGCTTTACTTGCGCAGCGTTATTTAAAGAATCTAACACAACAGCTTAAAGTGCCAGAAGAAATGGATAAGCAGTTAATAGAACAAACTAAAGGTAATGGCGATGCTTTAATTGCCGCAAGGTCAGCCTACATAGCAAAGAATTTTACGGGATTAAAAGCGCTGAGTATTAATAAGCTAATTGCAGAGGCAAAAGTTAAAACTTATTTTGAGCGACTCGATAAAAAACCTGTTGCTGATACTGTACTGGCAGACGGTGAGGGGTTAACTATTAAGTATGGGGATTTAATTTCAAATAAAGCACAAGGAACTGTTGATAATCAGCGCATCATTGAAAAGGTAAATGAATGGATACAGTTAATTCTGACTGCAAAAGCGGTAGATGAAACAGCAGAGAATATTAACCCGCAATTACAGGAATATGCGCGTAACTTAACCACACGATTATTATTATCTGAGAAAGAGCAGCAGTGGATTCCTAATAAAGACACTTTACTCGACTATTTTCAAAAACATCCGAAAATAGCCTATATTCCAGAGCGTAGACAAATTGGACAGATTGTTTTAAATTCTCAAAAACAGGCTGAAGAAATGCGTGATCGAATTTTAGCTGGCGAAAGTTTATTTGAATTGGCTGGCCTACACAGTATTGATGAATATGGTCGTCAGCGCTCGGGTGATATGGGGTGGATAAAAGAGGGGAATGGCTCCAAAAAAATTGAAGCGGCAATCAGCAGCCTAAAAGATAATGAAATAAGTGAAATTGTTGAAACAAATAAAGGCTGGCACCTTATTGTTATTGTGAATAGAAAACCTGCTGAACGTAAAGATTATGCAGCAATTGAAGATAGAGTCAGACAAAAGCTGATTGCTGAAAAAATGACTGCCTATTTACAGGAAGTGACAGAGAAGCATCCTTTGCAATGGAAAATTGATGAGCATATTAAAATAAAATAGGAATGAATAGAGCAGACTTAAGTCTGCTCTATATCAAAAATCACATGGCTATGAATTGGGTACAGGTTAATCGGTGATACGTTCATAGCCAAAAATATTATTTCTCTAATAAAGGTTTAACAACAGTTTCAAATGTTCGTTGGTTTAAAATGCCCTGTTGCATAAAAACCAGATGCCCATCTCTCGCAATAATCACTGTAAAAGGTAACACACCAAAAGGATTGCCCCATTGATTTAGCAATGAATATTGTAATTCTGGATCCGCTTGAAGAATGGGGTAATTAATACCCACTGTTCGCACGTAATTTTTCAATTTCCGTACCTCATCAAGTCCAATGCCTATGACTTGTAGTCCCTTGCTTGCATAATCTGCCTGGTAGTTTATAAAGTCAGGGATTTCAATCTGGCAGGGACCACACCATGTGGCCCAAAAATTGAGCATAATAACTTTTCCATGCCAGTCATATAAACTATGTTGTTGACCATCCAGGTCATTAAGAATTAAAGGGGGCAATTCCCAGGCATTTGAAATCCCTCTTTTTTTACTTTGAGTTTCAGCGGAAAGCATTGTTGAATGAGTGAAAATAAATAGAGTTAAAATGAGAACAGGTATTTTAATGCGCATGAGATTTTTGATGAGAGGGCTCTCTTTTAATATATAAAGGGTTATAATGCCATAAAATAAACAACAATTAGTGATACAAGGGCTATAAATATGAGTAAATTTATTAACAAATCAAATCGTTTCTTATCTGTCTTGTCTTTGACTGCTGTTCTATTTATTTCATCATGCTCAGATGATAATGAAGTAGCGACTAAGAATAATGGGGTTGTTGCCAAGAGTGCCAAAATAGAAACATCTATTGTGGGTAATAATAAAAATATGACGGATAATAAAATAGATGATAAATCATATTATAAGCAAATGTCTCAGCCTGTGGATAAAGCTAACTGGGTAGAAAAAGGTAAGTTTAAAAAGGAATTTACTAAAGACTGTATTACTAGAGAAGTAAATAGTGCGGGTAGTGGTTCAGTTGATCTTAAATACATTGAGACAACCTGTGCTTGTATTGCTGATTATATGGATGATAAATTAACTGACCAGGAAGCTGACGAGTTTTTGAAAGATGACAACCATGTACGGGCACTGCAAATGAAATATGATGCAGGCGCGTATAAATGTGTGCAAGAGACTCAAAAAGAACAAGAACCTAAAATTACAAGGTTTCAATAAGGAAGCTCTGATTAAGTTGGTTAGAATTTAGCGCAGAAAAAACGGTCGCTATTTTTCATGAAGTGAGGGGTAATAGTCATTCTATTGCGCCGATCTTGGTGGAAAATATCGGCCGTTTTAGCAAGCTAAAAATAATTGGACTTGATCAGAGGTTCCATAAGTAGCTGAGTCTATTTAATTTAACAGAAATACTGTAGGCGCTTCTGCCCTCGGTGCAATTTATTAGAGAAAAGAGCATTATTTTATTCGCGCCGAGGGCGGACGCTCCTACAAGCCATTATTAATCTGTCAGAATAATTAAAACCCGCATCCGTAAATGCGCGAAGTATAAGCGCTGATTGAGTTTTTTATGCCTATAAAACAAATTTTATTTGGACTCTATATTATGGGTTCTTTAACTGCTTGCTCTACTAAAAATGTGCAGCAAAGTACCGACGCAAAAAAACAGCAATTTGAACAGGCATTTGCTAAGCAGTGTGTTGAAAAAGAAGTTAGGCATTCGATTAATAAGGATGTAGACAGATTAAGGTTTGCTAAACCTTGTGCGTGTATTGCAACAAGAATCGTAAAAAATATATCGCTACGTGAAATGGATAAATTTGTACTTGAGCATAAAGTGACTCATTCATTAACCATGAGTTTCGATAGGGCCGCTTACTTTTGTATTCAAGGGGCAGGGCAGCCAAAGAGCAGGTTCTCAGTGGGTAGAAAACCATAATTAGGTAGGTGACTCACTTGACTTGTATTCACCCGTTGTTTCTGGTTTTCAACCACGACTAAACACCCATTCTTTTTCAGAAGATAAAGATTCATTAAAAGTATAGTCCTCTAAGTTAAAGCTTTTAATCTGTTCAGCTGTTGTTAAACGATTTTTAATAATAAAATTAGTCATTAGTCCACGTGCCCGTTTGGCGTGGATGCCGATAATCTTATAGGTCCCCGCTTTATTTTCCTTAAAAGCCAGGGTTAATACGTTGGCTTTTAATTGTTTGGGTTTAATGACCTTAAAGTATTCATTTGACGCTAGATTAATAAGTAGAGGGGTTGGATCTTCATTCAGATCTTGATTCAGTAAGTCAGTTACCTGTTGCCCCCAGAATTCATACAAATTTTTACCTTGTGAATTTTTCAAGCGAGTGCCCATTTCTAAACGATAAGGTTGTATGAGATCAAGAGGTCTTAAACCACCGTATAAGCCTGATAGTATTCTTAAATGTTGTTGAGCAAATGTAAAATCTTCTTCCTTGTAATTATCTGAATCAATTCCTGCATAAACATCGCCTTTAAACGCTAATAGTGCCTGTTTAGCATTGGATAGTGAAAAGGGGAGCCTGAAGTCTTTGTAACGTTGCCAATTCAATTGGCTCAGTTTGTCACTAATTTTCATTAAGCCAGATAACTCTTCTGGGCTGAGTTGCTTTGCCGTATCAATTAGTTGCTGGCTTTGGGTTGATTGTCTGGGCTGAGTATATGTTTGAAAATTATTTTTTGAGAAGTCTAAGGTTTTAGAGGGTGATATAACAATGATCATGATGCTGTTTTTGCCAAGGTGCTAGGTAGGTTTTAGTATAAACTGAAATCTTTGTGAAATTCATACTTTCCTGCAAAATAGCTTTAATGATGTTGTGTACATTCTACTTTTGGTCCCTTTTTGCCTCGCTCAGAAGTGAAGTTTATGCCATAAAAATCTCATTAACAGTTGCTAATGAAATATTTGTTCAGTTTAATTCACTTTGCGTCTGATTACTGCTTGCCAGCCATTCCTAGTTAGCTTATTCTTGAGGGTTATAGTTAAATTAGAGATACCAAGGACTTTCCATGATTTCAGACACTGTTGTTGAGCTTTCACGCTGGCAGTTTGCTGTTACGTCTTTATACCATTTTTTGTTTGTTCCTTTAACCATAGGGCTGTCAGTTATTTTGGCTATTATGGAATCAACTTATGTGATGACGGGACGTGAAATTTATAAGGATATGACTCAGTTTTGGGGCAAACTATTTGGAATTAATTTTGCACTAGGGGTTACAACTGGCTTAACCATGGAGTTTCAATTTGGGATGAACTGGTCTTACTTTTCTCATTATGTGGGGGACGTTTTTGGTGCGCCTTTAGCCATTGAAGGCTTAATGGCTTTTTTTATGGAATCAACCTTCGTAGGCCTGTTTTTCTTTGGCTGGGATAAATTAAGCAAAGGGCAACATCTTACTATTACCTGGTTGGTGGCATTAGGTTCAAATTTATCTGCTTTGTGGATATTGGTAGCTAATGGCTGGATGCAAAACCCAGTGGGGGCAGAGTTTAATTATGAAACCATGCGAATGGAAGTCACTAGTTTTGGTGAATTGATTTTTAACCCGGCAGCACAAGTTAAGTTTGTACATACAGTGGCTGCGGGTTATACCACGGCCTCTGCTTTTGTATTAGGTATCAGTGCTTATTATATGTTAAAAGGGCGTGATATAGCATTTGCTCAGCGGTCCTATACGATTGCTGCTGGATTTGGTTTGGCCGCTGTTTTATCCGTTATTGTGTTGGGGGATGAAAGTGGTTATACCGATGGTGAAGTTCAAAAGGCCAAGTTAGCTGCTATTGAAGCCGAATGGCATACAGAAGAACCCCCCGCCGCTTTTACAGTGATAGGCCTGCCTGATCAGGACGCTATGGTCACTCATCATGCCATCAAAATTCCTTGGGTTTTAGGGTTAATAGGTACCCGTTCGACTGATACGCCTATTATTGGGTTAACTGAGATTATGCAAAATAATCGCCAGCGGATTCATAATGGTATTAAGGCTTATAGTTTATTGCAGCAACTTAGAAATGGGGAGCGGGATGAGACTTTAATAGCAGAATTTGAATCGATTAAAAAAGATTTGGGTTACGGTTTATTGTTAAAACAATATACAGATAAAGTGGTAGATGCCACAGATGAACAAATTGAAATGGCAGTTAAAAACTCCATTCCTCAGGTCGCCCCTTTGTTCTGGGCATTTAGAGTGATGGTTGCAAGTGGTTTTATAATGCTCATTGTTTTTGTGATTGCCTTTATCTCCAGTTCAATCCGTAAATGCCGAAAAGACTGGATCCTGAAACTAAGTCTTTATACTATGATTCTTCCATGGATAGCCTGTGAAACAGGCTGGTTTGTTGCTGAATTTGGGCGACAGCCTTGGGCTATTGCAGAGGTTTTGCCTACCTTTTTAAGCGTATCCTCTTTATCAGAGTGGGATATTATTTTAAGTTTAGCCGGGTATGTTTTCCTTTATACTATTTTTCTGCTGATCGAAATGTTTTTAATGATGAAATATATTAGGCAGGGGCCGAGTAGCTTACATAAAAGGCGTTATCATTTTGAAATTGATGAAAGAGGTTAATGATGTTATTTGATTATGAAACCTTAAAAATTATTTGGTGGGCCTTTTTAGGGGTTTTGATGATTGGTTTTGCAATCACTGGCGGCTTTGATTTGGGTGTTGCTGTGTTGTTGCCTTTTTTAGGGAAAACTGATGAAGAAAGGCGCGTTATTATCAATGCGGTAGGCCCAACATGGGAAGGGAATCAGGTCTGGTTTGTAATGTCTGGTGGTGCGCTTTTTGCTGCCTGGCCGACAGCTTATGCGGTTTCTTTTTCAAGCTTTTATTTTGCCTTATTATTAGCTTTATTTGCACTGTTCCTAAGACCCTTAGGCTTTGACTACCGAAGTAAATTACCTAATCCAGAATGGAGGGCTAATTGGGATAGGGCCTTGTTTGTTGGTGGTTTTGTTCCTGCGCTGGTTTTGGGTATCGCTTTTGGAAACTTGTTAAAAGGTATTCCGTTTCATTTTGAAACAGATATGCGAATTGTGTATTTTGGAAACCTGTTAGGGTTATTAAACCCCTTTTCATTATTGGCAGGTTTGATCAGTTTATCTATGTTTATTATGCATGGTGCGATTTATTTACAAATAAAAACAGTAGACAATATTAATCAAAGAGCGCAAAAAATAGCGGTGATTTTTACCGTTGTTACCTTGGCGTTATTTGCTTTGGCTGGTGGCTGGATCTGTTTTCTTGATGGCTATCATATTACCTCAGAAATTTTCCCTAACGCGGTTGCAAATCCATTGGCAAAATTTGTTAAAAAAGGGCCAGGACTTTGGCTTGATAACTATGGGCATTTGCCAGCGCTCTGGGCGGTGCCTGCCTCAGCATTTATCGGTGGGTTAATGGTTCTGGTTTTGTCGATAATTAATAGGCCTGGAAGTGCGTTTGTGTTTAGCTGTTTAATGATAACGTCAATTATTTTGACAGCAGGGTGTTCAATGTTTCCTTTTATTATTCCTTCTAGCATTTCTTTAAACAGCTCTTTAACCGTGTGGGACTCAAGCTCTAGCTTAAAAACCTTAAACCTTATGTTTTGGGTAACCGTTATTTTTTTACCGTTGATTATGCTTTATACCAGTTGGGTCTTTCGCGTATTTCGAGGGAAGGTAACTGTTGAGCATATCCATAAAAATAACCATACACTTTATTAGGAGGAGCGATGTGGTATTTTACCTGGATTTTAGGTGTTTTACTGGCCTGTTCGTTAGGGATTATTAATGTTCTCAGGCTGGAAGCGCAGGAAGCCTTAGAAAAAGAAAATGTTGCAGTTGACCCTTTAACTCAATTGTTGGCTCGGGAAAGTGTATTGGAAAGGCTTCAGGAAAAAGTTGATAATTCAAAACGCAATGAGATGCCTTTTTCGTTGTTGTACCTTAGTCTAACGACATTTAAAAAGAAGTATCAATTAGCTGACTATGAAATGGATACAATACTGTTCAAGTTTGTTGAAATTCTTAGACAGGATCTTCGTTATGAAATTGATATTGCAGCCCGAGTGGGTGAAGAGGATTTTGTGCTTGCTTTACCAGGGATTTCATTAGAAAAAGCTGATGTTATTGCGAATAGAATTAAGAGAAATATTCTGGTTAATGTGAGTTCACCAAGTCATATTGCTGTAGAACTGGCAATAGGTTTTGTTGAATATACGTATCATACTGATGTTATTGCAGAAGAAGTGGCAATGGGTATGGGGGAAGTGGAAGCTTTGTTAAGTATTGCCATAGGCAAGTGTCTTGAATCTGCATTGGAGTAGCGGTTTAATTAACTTAACTTTTTCTGAATAAAACAATAATAAAAAGAGGAAAAAATGCCAGTCGATATTTTACTTACAGTTATTGCTACAGCGGTTGTCCAGTCAATTTTTGGGGTGGGGGTGTTGTTATTTGGAACCCCTATTTTACTCTTGCTTGGCTATGACTTTATTAATGCATTAAGTGTTTTGTTACCTATTTCAATTGCTATTAATGCATTGCAAATGATTAAGCATTATCAATTTATTGATACTGCCTTTTATAAAAAAGTCTTAATTTATAGTATTCCTTTCGTTGTTCTGTTTTTGCTCTTTGTCAGTACCGTAAAGGTTAATATTGGATTTTTAGTCGGTGGGTTTTTAATTTTGGTTGCATTAAAAAATTTTTTCCCAGCAGTTGAATTACAAGTCCAGAAAATGATTAAGTTTGAGAAAACTTATTTGGCGGTTATGGGCGTCATACACGGGTTAACCAATCTAGGGGGCTCTTTATTAACAGCCATTGTGCATGCAAAGAATAAAGATAAAAATACGACACGCGTGACGATTGCTATTTGTTATGCCACTTTCGCTATTTTTCAGCTAATGACATTGTTTTTTATCGGTAGTCACTTTGAACTCTCGTATGCAGAAAATATCAGTTTTTTACAGATAGGTGTTATGGTGTTTTTACTGACTGAGGAAGTTCTGTATAGTGAAATTGATAACAATAGATATGGGCAGATATTTGCCATTTTTCTGTTGATTTCAGGTGTATTGCTCATAATAAAATAATAATTACAAAAGGTGTCGGCATGAAAAAAATATTGAATTACTTTTTAATCGGTATCCTCGCATTTCTACCTATCTATGTCATAGGGCAGATTGTATTCTTTTTAAATGATAGGTTTTCAGACTTAATTCGATTCGTCTATGGTTATTATGATAACTACCTCATGACCATTTTGATTTTTGCCGGTAGTTTTACTGTATTTACTTACGTTGGTTATCGCTTGAGCATAGTAGGTAAATCATGGATTATTTCAGGTATTGATGCGATTATTGAACGAATTCCTTTGCTTAATACGGTTTATCGGGTTATTAAGAAAGTGGTTAATATGTTTTCTGGGCATGAAAAAAAAGAACCCAGAGAAGTGGTTTATATTGAATACCCTAAAGAAGGCTTATGGGTTCCAGCTTATGTAACCAATAAAGAAAATGATATGTATATTTTATTTGTGCCTACCTCACCTAATCCAACTTCGGGATTTACGGTTATTGTGCATGAGTCAAAGGTTATTAAATCCGAGATGAATATCGAACAGGCTACCAGCTTTATTATTAGTGTTGGGGTGGATTACGATAAAGCAGAAGAGGTGAATAAATTACCAAAATGAAAATATTTGAAGAGTTATTAACTCAATTAAGTAGTTTAGTATGGGGGCCAGTTATGCTGGCCTTTTTATTAGGTGTTGGAATCTTTCTAATGATTGGTTTGAAAGCATTTCCCTGGCGGTACACGATTAAAGCTTTTGTTTTGCTATGGGGAAATAGGGAAACTGATCAAAAGGGTGAGATTTCACCTTTTCAAGCCTTAATGACTTCCTTATCTGCAACGATTGGTACAGGCAATATTGCGGGGGTGGCAACCGCTATTGCACTTGGAGGGCCGGGTGCCGTTTTTTGGATGTGGATGACCGCTTTATTTGGGATGGCGACAAAATATGCTGAAGCTGTTTTAGCTGTTAAATATAGGGAGATTGATGAAGATGGTCGTTATGTTGGCGGCCCGATGTACTATATAAAAAATGGTTTGGGCGAAAAGTGGCGTTGGCTAGCTGTTATTTTTGCAATGTTGGGGGCTTTAGCTGCTTTTGGTATTGGTAATATGGTTCAGGCAAATTCCGTGGCAGATGCAGTGGAATCAATGTTTCAGATTCCTGTTTGGCAAACTGGGCTGGTGATGACAGTATTAACCGCTGCAGTTATTTTAGGCGGGTTAGGGCGTATTGCAGAGGTTGCTTCTAAGTTAGTACCCACGATGGCAATTGCTTATATCGCAGGAGCATTGCTGGTTATTATGACTCATTTAGATCAAGTGCCTGCCGCTTTACTTTTGATCGTGTCGAGTGCCTTTACTGAGACAGCTGCGGTAGGGGGCTTTACTGGAGCCGCTGTTTGGGCGGCTATTCGCTTTGGTGTTGCCCGAGGGGTTTTTTCTAATGAGGCTGGATTGGGCAGTGCACCGATTGCGCATGCGGCTGCAAAAACAAATAATCCTGTTCAGCAAGGCATGGTTGCCATGTTAGGTACTTTTATTGATACTTTAATTGTTTGTACCATGACCGCATTAGTGATTGTTATAACGGGAGCTTGGTCAAGTGGTGAAACAGGCGCGGCATTGTCAACATTGGCCTTTAATGCAGGTATACCTGGCTGGGGTGGGTATATTGTCGTTTTTGGACTGGTCGTATTTGCTTTTACAACGATTCTTGGCTGGAGCTATTATGGAGAGCGTTGTGCAGAATTTTTATTTGGGGTGAAAGTGATTTGGCCATATCGGGTGCTATGGTTGTGTGCAATTCCAGTTGGTGCGATGGGTAAGTTAAGTATTATTTGGTTAATGGCCGATGTGCTGAATGGTTTAATGGCCATTCCAAATTTAATTGCTTTAGGGCTGTTGAGTCCCGTTATTTTTAAAATGACTCGAGAGTATTTAAAGCAATAAATGGCCGAAGGGCGAAGAAGTAGTGATGACTAGAAGGCTATAAATACTCATAGCTATATACAAACGATAAGGTGGTTATTCAGTGTCTTTGAATAACGCCTGCATCATGAGTATTTAATTAATACACTGACTTAGGTTGATTAAAAACAATGATTTGTAGGGCGGACTTCAGTCCGCTATATACCCATTACACTTCAAGATGCTTGATTTCTATGTCTCGTCATTCCTGCATGCTCTTAGCAGGAATCCAGTCATACCACTAGATTCCCGATAAAAGACTTCGGGAATGACGGCTTGGGTAATTCCTGCAACTTCAAGTCGTTTGGGTATATAGGCGGTTTATGGCAGTCATTGTGGATTAAAAGTCCACTCTACAATTTTTAAGCTGGGATTAGTTAATAGCTATATAAATACTTTTATTTAACTAGACTTAATAATACACCAGCGGCAACGGCAGAACCAATGACACCCGCAACATTAGGCCCCATTGCATGCATTAAAAGATAGTTATGAGGGTTTGACTCTAGGCCTACCTTGTTGGCAACCCTGGCGGCCATCGGTACAGCAGATACGCCAGCCGCACCAATTAATGGATTAATCGGTGTGCTACTGAATCTGTTCATCACTTTTGCCATCAGTACGCCACAGGCTGTTCCAATACAAAATGCAACGGCACCTAGCGCTAAAATACCTAAGGTTTTAGCTTGTAAGAAGGCATCGGCACTCATTTTTGAACCCACAGCAAGACCTAGAAAAATAGTCACAATATTGATTAGTTCATTTTGAGCTGTTTTACTGAGCCGTTCTACCACGCCACAGGCATTCATTAAATTGCCTAAACAAAACATACCAACGAGAGGGGCTGCGGAAGGTAACAGTAATGCACTCAGCGTTAATAGCATTAATGGAAAAACAATTTTCTCTGTTGGACTCACTGCGCGAAGTTGTTTCATCTCAATTTTGCGTTCATCTTCAGTTGTTAATGCGCGCATAATGGGGGGTTGAATCAGTGGAACTAAAGCCATATAGGAATAAGCCGCAACGGCAATAGCACCGAGTAAATCCGGGGCAAGTTTTGAGGCGACATAAATAGCAGTCGGTCCGTCAGCACCTCCAATAATGGCAATGGCTGCGGCATCTTTTAGTGAAAACTCCATACCTGGAATCAAATTGAGCGCTAATGCACCTAAAAGAGTAGCAAAAATACCAAACTGAGCGGCAGCACCTAAAAATAAGGTTTTAGGGTTGGCCAGCATAGGACCAAAATCTGTCATTGCACCTACGCCCATAAAAATGAGTAAAGGAAAAATGCCTGACTTAATGCCAAAGTACAAATAATGTAAAATGCCACCCTCATCAGCAATACCAGCAATGGGTATATTACTTAAAATCGCACCAAAGCCGATAGGAAGTAATAATAAGGGTTCGAAACCTTTTTTAATAGCCAGAAAAAGCAATAAAAAGCCAACAAGCATCATGACAACTTGAGGGGCTGTAAAGTTATAAATGCCTGTGCTTTCCCATAGGGCAATGAGATTATCCATAGAACGTTTTTTTGTAAGTTAGGTTGTTAGTATAAACAACAAAAGATTATTGCCTTTAAACGGCCTTTAAATTAAGGGGTTTAGGGCAATAACCTTTCATTATTCTTGTAGTCTTGTAGAAAATTCTATAAGACTAAGGTTTTAATTATAATGTGATTAAAGTTTCACCCACTGCCACTGCATCACCTTCTTTTATATTTAGGGCACTGACTGTTCCTGAAATTTTAGAGCGCACTTCAGTTTCCATTTTCATGGCTTCCATGATTAAAACAACTTCACCTTGGCTAATTTGAGTGCCTATTGTAACGTTGATTTTTAAAATGGTACCCGCCATTGGTGACTCAATCACGGCGCCACTGCTAGCAGTGGCTGCTGGTGCGCTGTTGCTGATATGCTGTACGCTGATATCTGATCCACCTGGGCCAACTGCTACATTGTAGTTTCTGCCGTCGACATTAACTGAATAGGTTTCGGTCTCTGAGTTGCTTGCTGTTGGCGCATTAGCGGCCGCAAAGGCTTCAGGGTCGGGGGCTGGCTCAAAGGCATCAGGATTATTTCGGTTACAAATGAATTTCCAGCCAACTTGTGCAAAAAGACCATTAATTAAAGCATCTTCTTCTATATTGTCGGCCAGTGTAATGCCTTCTGTTTTAGCTTTAGTTTCAACTTCGCTAATCAGGTTTTGCATTTCTGGTTCGATCAAATCAGCAGGACGGCAGCTAATCGCTTCACCACCATCTAATACGCGTGCTTGTAATTCTTTATTAACAGCGGCAGGGGCTGCGCCATATTCACCCTTTAATACCCCCGCAGTTTCTTTAGTAATCGTCTTGTAACGCTCACCTGCAATAACATTAAGTACTGCCTGAGTTCCAACAATTTGTGAAGTGGGTGTAACTAAAGGGATAAAGCCTAGATCTTCACGAACTTTAGGGATTTCTTTTAATACTTCATCAAATTTATCAGCGGCCCCTTGCTCTTTTAGCTGGCTTTCCATGTTGGTTAGCATGCCACCAGGTACTTGCGATGTTAATATTCTGCTGTCAACGCCTTTTAAGCTGCCTTCGTATTGTGCGTACTTTTTTCTGACATCCCTAAAGTAATGCGCGATATCTTCCAGTTGTATTAAATCTAAACCGGTTGCTCTTTCTTGGCCTTCTAAACAAGCCACAATAGTTTCTGTGGGGCTGTGGCCATAAGTCATGCTGAGTGATGAAATAGCGGTATCAACATTATCAATACCTGCTTCAACAGCTTTAATAATAGTCGGGACACTTAAGCCCGTTGTTGCATGGCAGTGTAAATGGATGGGGATACTGGTTGCCTGTTTTAACTTGCTGACGAGTTCAAATGCATCATAGGGCTTTAATAAACCCGCCATATCTTTGATGCAGATCGAGTGAGCCCCCATGTCTTCAATTTGTTTGCCTTGGATGACCCAGTTGTCAATAGTATGAAAAGGGCTGGTGGTATAAGAAATAGTCCCTTGAGCGTGAGCATCTGTATGCAGAACAGCTTTTACAGCTTGTTCAATATTTCGCATATCATTCATAGCATCAAAGATACGGAATACATCCATGCCATTGACAACGCAGCGATCTACAAATTTATCAACCACATCGTCAGCATAGTGACGATAGCCTAAAATATTTTGACCACGAAATAACATTTGTTGTGGGGTATTAGGCATAGCGGCTTTTAACAGACGCAATCTTTCCCAAGGGTCTTCGCCTAAATATCTAATGCAGGCATCAAATGTTGCTCCACCCCAAGATTCTATGGACCAATAGCCTATTTTGTCTAATTTCTCACAAATAGGGAGCATATCTTCAATACGCAAGCGAGTTGCCAAGATTGATTGATGTGCATCTCGTAAAACAACTTCTGTTATACCTAAAGGCTTTTTAATCTCTGCCATGGTTTATCTCCTGTGACCTTTTTGGGTCAGTTTTAATAAAGCCCACTTTGTGGGTTGGCTTTAAGTTTCCTAAATATTTATTTATTGCGGTATTGATGTACCGCAGCACTAATCGCTGCAATTACGCCAGCATCTGTGTGGCTGGTTGAAGCCGATGCAGGGAGTACTTCAGTGACGGGTGGCTCTGGAAAGAAGCGTTGTATTACTGTTGTCATGATGTTTACCATTACAATCAGCAAGGCTAAAAAGGCAAAGACTATTCCCATACCTATTAGCATTAGCTCAATACCTGAGCTCATCATTTCGTTCATGATTATTCTCTATTAGAAACAATTATCGCGACATTATAGCATATTTATTTATATGCTTTTTTAGGGCGTAGAGTTGGTGCTATATCTGGGGTAGGGCTCGATTTATTTTTTGTTGCCATTATAATGCTACATGTAAAATAAAGGTCAAACTTAGAACTTACGGTATGTAAAAATGGATAAAAAAAGTAGAGAGCAGCAATGGCAGGAAAAATTAACGCCTGAACAATTTGATATTTGCCGAAACAAGGGGACAGAGAGGCCTTTTAGCGGTCAATACACGGATTGCAAAAAGACTGGGGTTTATCAGTGTGTTTGTTGTGGTGAAAACTTATTTGATTCCGCCGCTAAATTTGATTCGGGTTCTGGCTGGCCGAGTTTTTGGAATGTGATTGATGAAAATAATATTAATCAAATAACAGATAAAAGTCATGATATGCGGCGAGTAGAAGTGACCTGTAAGTCCTGTGATGCGCATTTAGGGCATGTGTTTGAGGATGGGCCGCAACCGACAGGGTTAAGGTATTGTATAAATTCAGTCTCTTTGGAGCTAAAAGAACAATGATGACATCTCGGCAACAGGTAAAAGATTTATTAGAATTTATAGACAATAGTCCCAGTGCTTTTCATGCAGTGAAAAGTATTGAAGATAAACTCATCAGATTTAACTTCCAAAGGCTAGGGGAAACTGAAAAATGGAATTTAAAGCAGGGAGAGCGTTATTATGTTGTTCGGGATGACTCGTCTATCATTTTTTTTGTGCTAGGGAGAAAGCCATTAACTGAAGCAGGGTATAGAATTTTAGGGACACATACTGACTCACCGGGGCTAAAAATAAAGCCTAATGCTGTAAAAAATTCGGATGGCTTGTTGAGGTTAGGTGTTGAAGTCTATGGCGGGCCTATTCTAGCAACATTTACTGATAGAGATTTAAGTTTAGCTGGGCGAATAAGTTACAAAACGTCATCGGGCAATATTGCTAATCAGTTGGTACGATTTGAACAAGCATTACTTCGACTGCCTAATCTGGCAATACATATGAACAGAAAGGTCAATGAAGAGGGTTTAAAGCTGGATAAACAAACCGAGTTGCCTTTAATTCTATCAACGGCGATAGAAGAGCAACTGTCTCAACAATATTTATATGATTTATTGGCAAAAGCTTCGGGAATTGATGCTAAACAGATATTGTCTTGGGAATTGAATGTTTATGATACTCAGAAAGGGAGTTTTTGGGGGAGTGAGCAACAGTTTTACGCAAATAGCCAGCTAGATAATTTGGCTTCCTGTCATGCAGGTTTGCAGGCCATGCTAGATGAAGCGACTTTAAACTCAGGTAATACTCAGGTTTGTGCTTTTTTTGATCATGAAGAAATTGGAAGTGAAAGTACTAAAGGCGCTGATGGTTGTTTTCTACCCGATGTATTACAACGCATTAGTTTTTCCTCAGCAATAGATAAAGAAGACTATCAGCGTACGCTGGCACAAAGTTTTATGATTAGTGCTGATATGGCCCATGCTTATCAGCCTAATTTTCCTTCAGCTTATGAACCTGAGCACAAAGTGAATATTAATGAAGGGCCAGTAATTAAAACGAATGCCAATCATCGATATAGTTCAGAGAGTGTCTCTGAGGCTATGTTTATTCGCTGGTGTGAGTTAAGTGATGTGCCGTATCAAATGTATTCACACAGAACAGACATTCCTTGTGGCAGTACTATTGGTCCCATGACATCTGCCAAACTGGGTATTAGAACAGTGGATATTGGAAACCCGATGTGGGCGATGCATAGTATAAGAGAAAGTGCCGGAGTGAAAGACCATGCTGACATGATTAAGGTGCTAAATACTTTTTTTGCAGCAATATAGCTTTATTTAAACTTTAATCTATACTTGTTTGCTATCGTTACATTTTTTTTAAAAATGTGTGCGGAGTCTATTTTCCGGTATTTGTATGGGGTTGGTTTTTGCTTTTAATGATGGGTAAATGGCAGGTTTTTAATAAAAAACTTTCCTTTTCGCTGAAGGTTTTTTTTATTTTATCTCAGGTATTATTTTTTAGTCAGTCAAATGCTGGAGAAAATAGTATTGAGTATAAAATCAAAGCAGGGTATCTATATAACTTCACCAAATTCATTACCTGGCCTGAGAATGAAACTGAGACTTTTAATATTTGCATTCTGGGTCACGACCCTTTTGGATCGGTCATTGACCCCATAGAAAAAAGAACAGTAAAGAAAAAGCCTATTCGTTTATTTAGGATAAAGGCGGCTGATGAGGCAAAGGATTGTCATATTGTTTATTTATCTTCATCGTCCAGAGCTCAGTTAAACCTCCCCCGCCTTTTAACTATAACCACTATTTCCCCCTTGTTAACTGTTGGCGAGGAAAAACAGTTTGTACAAAGAAAAGGGATGATTTCTTTTTTTCAGCGAGATGGCAAAGTTAAGTTACATATTAATCTAAAAACTTTGCGAGAAAGTGGTTTGGATGTCAGTGCCAAGTTGCTAGAAATTGCAGATATTTACCAAGGAGAGTCTGATGATTAAGCCCCTTCAACATCTCTCCATTCAAAAGAAACTAATCTCGGTTTTACTTTTTTCTAGTATATCTGGGCTAATTATTGTCGCGTTTTTGCTACTGGTACTTGAAGTCTCAGCTTTTAAACAGAATGCTGAAAGTGAATTGTCTTCAATGGCTGAGTTGATAGCGAACAGAAGTACGGCTGCTCTTGCATTTGATGATTCTGCGTTAGCTAGGGAAAATTTAGCATCTCTGGCACAGTTAGCGTCTGTTCAGTCAGCCTGTCTATATGATAATGAAGGCAGAGTGTTTACTTCTTTTAGGGTGCCTTCCTATCAAGGACTGACTTGTCCAGACGAATACGCAGGGCAATCAACCTATTTTGAACAGACATTACTCAATGTCTATAAACCGATAGTCTTAGATTCTGAATTTTTAGGCACTATCTATATACATGCTGATTTAGAGGATACTTTTCTAAGGAAGCTTCAATTTATAGTCTTACTTTTTTCTGTTCTCCTGTTATCAACAGTGATTACCTTTCTAATCACCGCCCCTTTACTTCGAGTGATAACGATCCCGTTGAGTAAGTTGTTAAAAACAGTACATAAAATTACAGATAAAAAAGACTATTCACAGAGAGCTATCAAGCAGAGTAATGATGAAGTGGGGGAGTTGGTTGATGCATTTAATGAAATGATTACAACCGTTGAGCATCAAAATAGTGCGCTTATGATGGCTAAAAATCATTATATTGCTCTCTATGATGATAACCCGACGATGGTATTTCATTTAAATGCTGATGGTATTATTGTCTCGGTTAATCGTTTTGGTGCAAAACAATTAGATCTAACCAGTGAGGAATTAACTAACCGTTCAATTTTTGACTTTATACATCCTGATGATAAATTGTCTGCAAAAATGCTATTTGATTTGTGTATTGCCTCGCCTCATAAAGTGCATAAGCAGGAGATTAGAAAGGTTTGTCGGGATGGGCGCGTTATTTGGGTGCGGGAAACCATTCGACTGATTAATGATGAACATCAACGATATAATTTTCTGCTTGTTTGTGAAGATGTGACTGAAACTAGATTATTATCAGAAAAAATAGTTTATCAGGCAAGTCATGATGCCTTAACAGGATTAGTGAATAGATCGGAGTTTGACAGTATCCTTCAGCAATTAGTTAGAGAGGCAAGTGTTGACACGGTTGAACATGCTCTTTGCTATTTAGATTTAGATCAGTTTAAAGTGGTTAATGATACTAGTGGACATCTTGCTGGTGATGAGTTGCTAAGGCAGCTAGGCGATGTTTTAAGGGAGCATATAAGAAAAGGTGATGTGTTGGCACGCCTTGGCGGTGATGAGTTTGGTATTTTGATGATTAATTGTGCATTAGACGAAGCTTTTTATGCTTGTGACAAACTTAGAAACCTTATTAGAGATTTTCAATTTGCCTGGGAAGATAGAAGTTTTTCTATTGGTGTCAGTATTGGTATTTCTTCAATTAATAGTTGTACGGGGAATGCTGTTGATAGCTTGAAAGAAGCCGATGCAGCTTGTTATGCAGCAAAAGAAAAAGGACGAAACAGAGTTCATGTTTTTAGGTTTGACGATGAAGAACTAGCTTCACGGCAAGGTGAAATGCAATGGGTTGAAAAAATTCAACGTGGACTTGAGGAAAATAGTTTTATTTTGTATGGACAATTAATTGTGCCTCTCTTGGAAGGGCATCAAGAAGGGCTGCACTTTGAAACATTGGTTCGATATATAGACGAACAGGGAAATATTATTCCCCCTGGCGCTTTTTTGTCAGCTGCTGAACGATATAACTTGGCAACAGCCCTAGATAAATGGGTTATTGATCATTTGTTTGAATGGTTAGCAAGTCACCCCGATTGTTTAGACCGGTTAGCTGTTTGTTCGGTTAATTTATCAGGTCTTTCATTGTCTGATGAAAGTATGTTGAGTTTTATCACTTGTGCATTTGAAAAATACTCTATTCCAACGTCCAAAATTTGTTTTGAAATAACAGAAACAGCAGCGATTGGTAGTTTAAAAAATGCAACGAAATTTATTCAGCATTTAAGAGGGATGGGAAGCTCCTTTTCATTGGATGATTTTGGTAGCGGCTTATCTTCTTTTGCTTATTTAAAAAACCTGCCTGTTGATTTTTTAAAAATTGATGGTTTATTTGTTAAAGATATTCTTCATGATCAAGTAGATTTGGCAATGGTCAGGTCAATTAATGAAGTCGGGCATGTGATGGGTAAAAAAACGATTGCTGAGTTTGTTGAAAATAAAGAGATTTTTGAGTTATTAAATCAGTTGGGTGTGGATTATGCTCAAGGTTATGGGATTGCTAAGCCAGTTCCTTTGGATGAGTTGTTGTGATTAAAATAGTTAATATGAAAACAAGGAACAAGTTTATTCAACTGATCATGCTGTTGTGTTTATTCAGTTTTGTTTCAGGTTTAAGAAGTGAAACCTTGAATGATGATTTTTTTGATATGAGTCTGGAAGAGTTGGCTGATATTGAAGTGACTTCTGTTGCCAAGAAGCCGCAAAAATTAAGTTTTGCAGCCTCCTCAGTTTTTGTTGTAACACAGCAAGATATTAAACGCTCTGGTGTTACTACTATTCCTGATGCTTTACGAATGGTGCCGGGTGTTCAGGTCGCTAAGCTTGATTCAAATAAGTGGGCTATATCTATACGGGGATTTAATGATATTTTTTCCAACAAACTGTTAATCTTAATGGATGGTCGAACGGTTTATTCTCCTTTTTTTGGCGGGACTCATTGGGATACTGTTGATACCATTTTACAGGATATCGATCGCATTGAAGTTGTCAGAGGTCCTGGAGGCACTTTATGGGGCGCTAATGCGGTTAATGGGGTGATAAATATTATCACCAAAAAGGCTAAAGAGAGTGCTGGGTTGCTGGTTAGTGCGCTTGCCGGAAATGAAGAAAGGGGGCAGTTAAGCCTAAGATATGGTGGCGAAATTAATGCGAATACTCAGTATCGAGTTTACGCAAAAGGATTTGAAAAAGACGAAGCTGAAAATGGGGTAGATGATTGGCGAATGGGGCGTGTTGGGTTTAGAGTGGATAGTGAACCCAGTCAACAAGATAAGTTGACCATTCAAACTGAAGTTTATGCGGGTGAAGAAGGGGAGCGAGCCGTATCAAAAAATTCTACGCCTCCTTTTGGAACCTTTGCAAGTAAGACTGACGTTTTTGGGGGGCATGTCTTATTTCGATGGGATAGAGAACTAGAGGGTGATGCTAATTTAACATTTCAAGCCTACTATGACCGGACAGAAAGAGAACATTTTTATGTGACAGATAAACGAGATACCGTTGATTTTGACTTTCAACATCGATTGAATAGCTTTTGGAAACAGGAGTTTATTTGGGGGGCTGGATTTCGATATATAGGGGATGAAACGTCGGCTGGAACGTTGATGTCATTAACACCAGAAGACCGAGCTGATCAAATATATAGTGCATTTATTCAGGATGAAATTAGCTTGATTGATGAGCAGTTGATTTTAACTGTCGGGACTAAAATTGAACATAATAGTTATACAGGGTTTGAATATCAGCCAAGTGCTCGATTGCTTTGGAAGCCTTATGATAAGCATAGTCTATGGGGGGCTGTTTCTAGAGCGGTCAGGGTGCCTAGCCGAATGGAGCAGGATGTCCTTTTGAAAAGGACAGTAGTCGCTCCAGGGGTGATGGTTGCTATTTTAGGTAATCAAGAGATGGATGCTGAAGAATTAACGGCTTATGAATTGGGTTATCGTTTTTTGGATAATCAATTTAGCGTTGACTTTAGTGTTTTTTATAATGATTATGATAAGCTTCGATCCGTTGAAAGGTCTTCGATTGCTTTGCCAGGTATCTTTCCTTTGGTCGTGGCGAATAAATTACAGGGTGAAACCTATGGAATTGAATTAGCCTCTAGCTGGGCTGTAAATGAAAGTTGGCGTTTAACTGGCGGTTATTCATTTATTCAAATGCAATTACATAAAGAAGCATCAAGTACTGATACAACAGAAGAGGTAGATGAAGGTGATACGCCTCATCATCAATTTAATATCAGATCACTATGGCAATTTTCCGAAGACTGGGAGTTGGATTCAGCTGTGCGCTATGTGAGCATGGTAAAAGAAGCCAAGGTAGTCGAGAAAGGTGCAGTTGATCCTTATGTAACAATAGATTTACGACTCGCATGGCAAGCTCATAAGACATTAGAATTGTCTGTTATTGGACAAAATTTATTAGGTAAACATAGGGAATTTCGTGGCTCAACAGTAGAAACGCAAGCAACAGATGTTGAACCTAGTGTGTATTTTCAAATGGATTGGCATATTTAGTGTGATTTGGGTCAGGGTTTGGGTATGATTAAGCGTATGTTGATATTTGATTGGTTTATCAGGAATATTGATAAATAGAATTAGCCTAAGAAGAGAATAGTTTTCATTATATTGGTCGCTTATAGAGGGTTTGTCACAAGTCTAACTGAGAAATTATTATGAAAAAGATAAGTTCAATATTTAGAAAACGAATCTTGGCTAGTGCATTTTTCTTGATGAGTAGTCATATGTCTGTTGCTGAAGAAATGGATGATTTTTTTTCTATGTCTCCAGAACAGTTAGCAAATATATCGGTTAGTATTGCATCGGGTACTCCCAAGCCAGTTTATTTATCAGCGGCAGTAACTTCGGTTATTACCGCTGAGCAAATTAAAAGCATGGGGGCAACTGAGTTATCTCAAGTGCTAGAAACTATTCCAGGCCTTCATGTGAGTATTCAGGCGGTAACCAATGACCCCGTTTATTCCATGAGAGGGATGAAGAACCAGGTCAACAACCAAGTCTTGGTATTAATGAATGGGACTCGTTATTCTACGCCTTATAAAGGGAGTGCTATGCAAGGCATGGGACTGCCCGTTGAAGCAATTCAGCAAATTGAAGTGATAAGGGGGCCAGGGTCTGCGCTTTATGGTGCGGATGCCTTTGCCGGGGTGATCAATATTATTACCAAGAAAAATAAGGATATTGCGGGGACTGAAATCGGTGTCCGAGGTGGGTCATGGGATACCCAAAGTGTCTGGGGGCTACATAGTCATGAGTGGCTAGGTTGGGATATTGCCACTACTTTACAATATGCTCACAATAATAATGATGGTGATAGAGTTATTAATACGGATGCACAAACAGCACTAGATACTGCTTTTTCTACTCATGCCTCGTTAGCTCCAGCTGAAATGGAAACAGAAATAGAGCGATGGGATGCGCATTTAAATTTACAGCGGAAATATTGGGATATTAGTTTTTGGGCTTTTAATGAAGTGGGTGGTGGGTTACGGGCAGGAACTGCAGGGGCTTTGGATAAAGAAGGGGCTGTTGATGGTGAAAACTATTTAACTGATTTACGATTTTCTTCAGAAGACTTGATAGATGATTGGGAGTTGTTAGCGCATGCCAGTTATTTATATACCAATGCAGATTCTGACTTGCATCTATTCCCTGATGGGGCTGTTTTGCCTATAGATGTTAATGGTAATTTAAATCCAAATGCTGCCGTTGGCTTCAGCTATTTCCCTGATGGTATGCTGACTCAGATAGAAATTCAGAATCAAGTGCTGGCATTTGAAATGGGCGTTATTTACAAAGGATTTGAGGGGCACTTGTTACGATTAAGTTCAGAGTATAGGTATGAACAAATAAAGACAAAAGAGCGCCGTAATTATGGGGCAGGTGTGCTTAATGGTGCAAAACCTATTGTGGATGGAACCTTAACCAATGTGACCGGGACAGCGTTCATTTTTATGCCTGACTCTCATCGATCAATAGGGTCTGTAGTATTGCAGGATGAGTGGCAGTTTGCTCAAAATTGGCAATTAACCATGGGGGTTCGTTATGATAAATATTCTGATTTTGGCAGTACTATTAACCCCCGGGTCGCTCTGCTTTGGGAAATTAATGAAAAGCTAAGTAGTAAGATTTTGTATGGGCAAGCATTTAGGGCGCCCTCATTTTTAGAGCAAAAACAGCAAAACAGTATCTTGTTCAATGGGAATCCTGATTTAGAACCAGAAACTATTGAAACTATTGAATTAGCATTTGATTATCGCCCAATAAGTGATTTAAGGTTTGCCAGTAATTTTTATTATTATGAAATTGACGACCTTATTGCTGCAAAAGATTCTGCTAAAACAGGCCCTGGCGTAGAAAATACAGCAGGACAAATGGGGTATGGAACAGAGTTTGAATGGGACTGGCAGTTCCATCAACAATGGAGCTTAAAGGGAAATTACGCGTGGCAATATTCGCGTAATAAAGAAACCAAACGTAGGGTTTCTAATATGCCAGAGCATCAGATCTATACGGCAGTTGCATGGAAGTTTTTACCTCAATGGCAAATACAGGCTCAATTAAACTGGTTGGGGCATAGGGTTAATGGGGATGAAAGTAAAACCCAGAAATTAAAAGATTATGAGACCGTTGATGTGACGTTAAATAGTCAACGTTTTTTTGGTTTTATCGATTTATCTGCATCTGTACATAATGTTTTTGACTCTGATGGTAAAGAAGAGTCAGTGGATGCATACCCTGATAACCTACCTATTCCTAGTCGTAGTTTTTATCTTCAAACAAGCATTCATTTTTGAGAAATATATTGCCCTTTGATAAGGGGGGGGTATTTAGTTAAATGCTTTTATCAGAAGTATGAAGCATGTCAGGTTTTTACTAACTTGTACAAGTGCTTAAGAATAACTGGTAGAGACGTTGCTAACAACGTCTCTTTTCGACGTTATGAATCGATTGCTTTAAAACCAATATCAGTGCGATAAAAAGCATTATCCCAGTGTATTTTATGAGTTAACTCATAAGCTTTACTTTGAGCATCGGCAATATCATCACCTAAAGCACAAGCACATAAAACTCTGCCGCCAGAGCTCACAATATGGCCGTCTTTTTTTGTAGTCCCAGCATGAAAAACTTTACTATCTGCTTGTTCAACAGCCGGTAAACCTGAGATAACATCTCCTTTGCTGTAACTATCGGGATATCCTCCGGCCGCTAAAACAACACCAAGGGCTGGGCGCTCATCCCATTCGGTTGATGTATTGCTTAAATCTGTATTCAGTGCGGCTAAACATAAATCAACCAGATTGCTTTTCAAACGCATCATGATAGGTTGAGTTTCAGGATCGCCAAAACGACAGTTGTATTCTAAAACTTTGATTTTCCCTTCTTTGTTAATCATTAAGCCAGCATATAAGAACCCAGTATAAGGAATGCCATCATCCCGCATACCTTTTAGCGTAGGGTTGATGACCTCATTCATCACTTTTTTATGCATTTCTGGGGTAACAATTGGCGCGGGGGAATAAGCCCCCATACCGCCCGTGTTAGGGCCTTTGTCACCGTTATCTCTGGCTTTATGGTCTTGTGATGTGGCCATAGGTAAGGCGTTCTCACCATCAGCAATCACAATAAAGCTGGCCTCTTCACCATCTAAAAATTCCTCAATAACCACTCGGTGCCCAGCATCACCAAAGCTATTACCTGATAGCATGTCTTCAACAGCATCAATGGCTTGTTGTTCAGTTTCTGCAACAATGACACCTTTACCTGCTGCAAGTCCGTCAGCTTTTACAACAATAGGTGCACCCTTAGTTTTGATGTAGTCAATCGCAGCTTGAGTTTCTGTGAAGGTTTCATATTCGGCTGTTGGGATATTATGTCTGGCCATAAAATCTTTACAGTAGGTTTTAGAGCCTTCTAATTGCGCTGCTTTTGCGGATGGACCAAAACATTTTAAACCTGCGTCTGTAAAAGCATCAACGATACCCATTACTAAGGGTACTTCAGGGCCGATAATGGTCAGTGCAATGTCTTCTTGTTGGGCAAATTTAATTAATGCGGGGATATCTTCAACGCTAATATCGGCATTAGTAATATTATCTTCAATTGCGGTACCTGCATTTCCAGGCGCAACAAAAACAGTGCTAACATTTGATGATTGTTTGGCTTTCCAGGCAAGGGCGTGTTCACGACCACCACTACCGACGATAAGTATTTTCATTGAGGATCTCGACCTTTTGTATATTAGGTAGGTTGGGTTAGCTTATCAAGCGAAGCGCGATAACGTAACCCAACATTTTTAGCTGAAATGTCGGATTACGTTTTTTCGCTATGCTCAAAAATCTAACCCAACCTACGGAAGATTTGTTTAGTGTCTAAAATGACGCATGCCAGTAAATACCATGGCAATATCATGCTCATCAGCTGCTTCAATCACTTCATTGTCACGCATCGATCCACCTGGCTGGATAATCGCTGTAATTCCCGCTTCAGCTGCTGCATCTATGCCATCTCTAAACGGGAAAAAGGCATCAGAAGCCATAGCTGAACCCGCAACCACTAAATTTTCATCTGCGGCTTTAATGCCTGCAATTTTGGCAGAATAAACACGGCTCATTTGCCCCGCGCCAACACCGATGGTTTGTCCGTTTTTACAGTAAACAATCGCATTAGATTTAACAAACTTTCCAACTTTCCAAGCAAATAGCATGTCTGCCATTTGTTGTTCAGTTGGCTGACGTTTACTGACAATTTTAAGGTCGTTTTCAGTGGTTTTTCCAAAGTCTTTGTCTTGAACTAATAATCCACTGGCAACGCGTTTGAAATCAAGTTCAGGTTTGTTGGTGTTGTCCCAGCTACCACATTCCAGTACACGAACATTTTTCTTTGCAGCTAATACTTTTCTGGCTGCATCGCTAATAACAGGTGCGATGATCACTTCAACAAATTGACGGCTAATGATTTCGGCTGCTGTCTTTTCATCTAACTCTTGGTTAAAAGCAATAATGCCTCCAAAAGCTGAGGTTGGGTCTGTTGCATAGGCTAGATCGTAAGCAGTAAAAATGTCATCAGCTTGAGCAACACCACAAGGGTTGGCATGTTTAACGACGACACAAGTAGGTTGATCAGTAAAAGACTTAACACACTCTAAAGCGGCATCTGCATCTGCAATATTGTTATAAGACAAATCTTTGCCTTGTAATTGCGTTGCTGCTGCAATAGTGCCGGGTGCTGGATTTTTTTCAGTATAAAATGCTGCATTTTGATGAGGGTTCTCACCATAGCGCATCGCTTGAGTATGGTTGAATTGTAAGTTTAATGTTTTAGGGAACTGAACTTTATTAACAGCACCTAAGTAAACAGAAATGGCGGTGTCATATTTAGCAGTGTGCTCAAAACTTTTTAGCGCTAAGTTAAAACGTGTTTGTGCTGAAATGCTTGAATCATTAGCTTTTAGCTCTGCAAGCGTCGCTGAGTAGTCATTATGATCAACGATAATAGAAACATCGGCATGATTTTTTGCTGCTGCACGAATCATGGTTGGGCCGCCAATATCAATATTCTCGATTGCAGTGGCTAAGTCACAATCAGGATTGGCTACCGTTTGCTCAAAAGGGTATAGATTAACGATAACCATATCAATTGCATTGATACCATTCGCTGCCATGATTTCATCATCAATTCCTCTGCGCCCTAAAATGCCACCATGCACTTTAGGATGTAATGTTTTTACTCTTCCATCCATCATTTCAGGAAAGCCCGTGTAATCAGAGACTTCGGTGACGGCAACATTATTTTCAGCCAGTAGTTTAGCTGTTCCACCTGTTGAGAGTAGTTCAATGCCTAATTGATCCAATTCACGACAGAAATCCAGGATACCTGTTTTGTCAGAAACACTAATGAGTGCGCGAGTAATTTTTTTGTTCATGAAAACCTCAAAAGGGTTAAATGTAGGGAATTGATTTAGGATAAGCCGTAAAGGTCTAGTTTCTTACGCAGAGTGCTGCGGCTTAAGCCCAGTATTTTTGATGCCTTGGTTTGATTTTGGCCGCAATAGTCTAAGGTAGCCTCTAGGAGTGGTTTTTCTACCTCACTAATAACCATAGCGTACAAGCCGCTAGTATCGTGACCGTTAAGTTGATCAAAATAATGTTCTACCGTTTCTTTAACATGAGCTGATAGAGGAATTGGTGTTTTTTTTGTGTCAATATTGATGACTTTTACGCTGTGTTGCATTAATTCCATGTGTTTCTAAACATTATTGATACGAGAATTCAGTATTAAGAAATACTGAATTAACCAGGGATATTTGTTGTAATGGGGTAGCTGCTTGATATATTTCTTTTTTAAGGGCGGTAGGGAAACTACCTAAATTATCAAAATACCAGCCAATATGTTTACGAGCTATTCTAACACCGCTGACAGATCCATAGAAGCTATATAAGTCTTCCAGATGATTATTAATTACTAATTGAACCTGTTTAATGGAGGGGGTTTTATAGCTTGTGTTATTGTTTAATTGCTGTTGAATTTCATCGAAAATCCATGGTTTTCCTTGAGCCGCTCTGCCTATCATGATGGCATCTGCACCCGTATAATCTAAAACATATTGGGCTTTTTTGGCATCAGATATGTCGCCATTAGCGATGACAGGCAGGCTAACGGCTTGCTTCACTTGTTTTATAGTGTCGTATTCTGCTTTACCATTAAATTTACAGGCTCGGGTTCTGCCATGAATAGTCAGCGCAGCAATGCCTGACTGCTCTGCAATCTGAGCAATATTAATCGCATTTTTATTCTCTTTATCCCAGCCGGTACGAATTTTAAGCGTGACGGGGATATCAACGGCTGCAATGATAGCATCAAGAATTTTTTTGACCAGATCTTCGTCTTTAAGTAAAGCTGAACCTGCGGCAACGGAACAGACTTTTTTTGCAGGGCATCCCATGTTGATGTCAATGATTTGCGCACCACGTTGTTGGTTGAGTAAGGCTGCATCAGCCATTTGCTGAGGGTTTGTACCTAAAATCTGCACGGAGCGAAATCCGGTTTCCCCCGTATAATCTGTTTTTAATAAAGTGCGTCTATGTTTTTGTAAGTCGGGGTTTGAAGCAACCATTTCTGACACAGCTAAACCTACGCCAAACTGCCGACAGAGTTCTCGGAAAGGGCGGTCTGTAATTCCAGCCATTGGAGCAAGAATTAGATTGTTTGGAAGTGTATGGGGGCCTATTTGCATGATATGAATTTTACCAAGGGCTGGGCATGATACATGAAATTTAGAAAATAATCACGATTGATTGTTTTAAAGGTGAAAGGTGAAAGGTGAAAGGTGAAAGGTGAAAGGTGAAAGGTGAAAGGTGAAAGGTGAAAGGTGAAAGGTGAAAGGTGAAAGGTGAAAGGTGAAAGGTGAAAGGTGAAAGGTGAAAGGTGAAAGGTGAAAGGTGAAAGGTGAAAGGTGAAAGGTGA
>Ga0209395_1000159_pt1 | contig 102258 bp, 96 predicted proteins | sample GOMGulsemesocosm_3_FD_184635 | JGI IMG/M metagenome (GOLD analysis project Ga0209395, IMG submission 184635) | Methane-oxidizing microbial communities from mesocosms in the Gulf of Mexico - GOM9D Gulf of Mexico (SPAdes) (version 2) | ecosystem: Environmental > Aquatic > Marine > Cold seeps...
ATTGCCGTTGGCTTTGCCAAGATGGTAATACCACGCTCTTTCTCAAGATCGTTTGAATCCATTACACGTTCTTCAGCTTCACCGCGTGATTCAACCGTACCAGATTGTGCTAACAATTTATCAACCAGGGTAGTTTTACCATGGTCAACGTGAGCAATGATTGCAATGTTGCGCAATTTGCTGATATCAGTAATATTATTTGACATTTCTTTCGCCTAAACAGGAATAACTGGACAAAGGTGTCGTTATTCATCGATCATAAAAAACCGTTGTAAAGTATTAAAACAGCGCTTTTATCAATCAAAAACGCCACCCTCAAACTTCGACACTGGTACAAAAATTAGGCGGCGAATTCTACAGGGTTGTCAATGCAAAAGCTATCTATTTACCGCTTAAATGAAAATATTGTACAAAAAAATACCAATAGTTAGAACTTCACCACACTTCCAATTATAGTGATTGAGTGTCTCGTCAGTATCGCAACCCCATTTACGCACCAATATAGTGCGAACATAGGATCCACATGGTGCACTATCGATTTAAGTCAGGCTATCATTTAGTTTAATAGCACCTAAATTCAACATGTTAGCCATATGGCATAGTTTTCGCTTTATACTCAAGAAAACGAATTACGTATGACCTACATTGAAGGAAATAACAGATGTCTATTGAAAATGTTTTAGAGTTAATTAAAGAGAACGACGTAAAATTTATCGATTTACGTTTTACCGACACTAAAGGTAAAGAGCAACATATCAGCATCCCATCACATCAAGTCAACGAAGATTTCTTCGAAGACGGCAAGATGTTCGATGGTTCTTCAATCGCTGGTTGGAAAGCAATTAACGACTCTGACATGGTAATGATGCCTGATCCAGCAACTGCTGTATTAGACCCATTCACCGACGTTCCAACATTAAACATCCGTTGTGACATCTTAGAACCTGACACAATGCAAGGCTACGATCGTGACCCTCGTTCTGTTGCTAAGCGTGCTGAAGAATACATGCGTAGCGCTGGTTTCGCTGATGACGTTTTATTCGGCCCTGAGCCAGAGTTCTTCTTGTTTGACGACGTTCGTTACAAGAATGACATGAACGGTGCTTCTTACTCTATCGATGATAAAGAAGCATGTTGGAACTCAAACACCGAATACCCAGAAGGTAACACTGGTCATCGCCCAGGTATTAAAGGCGGTTACTTCCCTGTTGCTCCTGTCGATTCAGGACAAAATATCCGTAGCGCTATGTGTCTACTAATGGATCAAATGGGCTTAGTTGTTGAAGCGCATCACCATGAAGTTGCAACCGCTGGTCAGAATGAAATCGCTTGTCGTTTCAACACCATCGTTTCAAAAGCTGATGAGATTCAAATTTACAAGTACGTTGTACATAACGTCGCTCATGAGTTTGGTAAAACCGCTACTTTCATGCCTAAGCCACTAACCGGTGATAACGGTTCTGGTATGCATTGTCATATGTCTCTCGCTAAAGATGGTCAAAATCTTTTTGCTGGCGACAAATACGGCGGCCTATCTGAAATGGCGCTTTACTACATCGGCGGTATCATCAAGCATGCTAAAGCACTAAACGCTTTCACTAATGCATCAACTAACTCGTACAAACGTTTAATCCCAGGGTTCGAAGCACCAGTAATGCTTGCTTACTCAGCACGTAACCGTAGTGCTTCTATCCGTATCCCAGTGGTACCATCACCGAAAGCACGTCGTATCGAGGTTCGTTTCCCTGATCCAACGGCTAACCCATACTTAGCATTCTCTGCGCTATTAATGGCTGGCCTTGACGGTATCAAAAACAAGATCCACCCTGGCGATGCTATGGATAAAGATTTATACGACCTACCAGCAGAAGAGGCAGCACAAATTCCAACAGTTGCTGAGTCATTAGCTGAAGCACTTGCAGCACTTAAAGCTGATAACGACTTCCTAACGGTTGGCGGCGTATTCTCTACCGACGCTATCGATGCTTACATCGAGCTCAAAGATCAAGAAGTTGAACGCTTAAATCTAGCCGTTTCTCCAGTAGAATTCGAGATGTACTACAGCGTTTAATCGCTACTTTTCGAAGATATAGAGGCCCGCGCAAGCGGGCTTTTTTGTGTGCTATTGAAGATAGAGCGGTGTATGGCGACCTCGACGTTAGCTTATTCAAGAACCTTTGATTCGCCTAAACTAAGCATTACCGATAAGAAATACATCAATATTTGAGTACCATCGGTTATTACGGCGCGCCGATCAATGGTAATGTAAGCCTAACGTACCACTTTTAATCGATTGCGGTGAGCTCAGTCTATTTCCCCCGATGAATAACAACATAAACGCATTAAACCATCGCGTTTAGCGCGCTGTTTTTGATCTGTCGTCAATTTAGCGACCTCACCGACAGTCCTTTACCTATATCACTTGCAAAGAAAGTGATTTTTTTATAAATTAAGAGTCCAAATATTGATGAATATCCTAGGATTTATGCCATGCGCCGCTTAGTCTTCAGTGCCCTTCTGTTTTGCTTACTTAGTACATTAATGATCCACGCGGGTACCGTGTATAAAAAAGTCAACAAAGATGGTTCTGTTGAGTATTCTGACATGCCGTTCCCTGGTGCCGCCGAATTGACACTTAAGGACATTAAAGCTCAAAACACACTGCCAAGCTTCAAGCGTCCATCGACTACGAACAAAAAATCTGCCCGCGTCCAAGCAGATACCAAGGCCGCAATCAGCATCCAGAGCCCATCAAATGGTGAAACTATCCGCAACAATCAGGGTAACCTAACCATCTTGGTGCAAAAACAAGGTAGTAAAAATAATAAATATAAAACACAGATATTAATCAATGGTGCCCCTGTAGGAGAGCCGACGCAAGCATCTGTTATTTCGATAAAAAATATAAACAGAGGCGAACAGAAAATTAAAGCTCAACTTTTATCAAGCTCTGGCAAAATTCTTGCAACTTCATCTGAAACGGTAGTGTTTCTGCATCGAGCGTCAATTATTCGTAGTAATTAACAGTAAAAGTATATATTTACGTCGATAAAGCCCATCCTTTTAGTCATTACCGAGTGCAAAATCAACTGTCGCACCAAATTAGTGCGCGTGCTATTATTTATAAAAATGAGCTAGCTGGAGTAAGCATGTCCTCAACAATCATTAACGCGATGTTCGACAACATGGTGACCAGTATTATCTTGGTTGATCAATCTTTTGTAGTAAAAGCAAATAACCAAGCGGCCGAACAATTATTTGAGCTAGGTACTAAACGGATACTTGGTAGCCACTTAGCCTCACTTTATCAGCACTTAAGTTCTAAGCAGGTCCTATTAAAACAAGCTCTAACCACAAACCAAGGCTTTACCGATAATCTAGCAACATTAGTCTGCCATGACCTACGGCGTATTACGGTTGACCTGTGTGTTACCCCGATATTTTATCAGGGAGAACAACATCTGATACTTGAGTTACGCCAAGTGGATCAGCAACAACGTATTTCGACAGAAATGCAACAAATCACCCAACAACAACTAGCAAAAGATCTCGTTAAAGGCTTAGCGCATGAAATAAAAAACCCATTGGGTGGTCTCCGCGGTGCGGCACAGTTGCTTCATCGACAGCTAGACGACGAAAATCGTGAATACACTCAAATGATTATTGAACAAGCGGACCGCCTCAATAACTTAGTCGAACGACTATTGGGCCCAAATAAGCATCATCAACATAGCTTACATAATATCCACAAGATCTTGGAAACCATCATCACTTTGATGTCTTTCGAACTACCAGCAGGCATCACCATCGAACGCGATTATGATCCTAGCATTCCTGACATCATGCTCGATGCTGAGCAAATTCAGCAGGCGTTACTCAATATTCTTCAGAATGCCATTCAAGCGTTAGGCAACACCGGACATATTAAAATTGTTACTCGGATTGCCAATCAAGTAACAATCAATGGTAAACGCCATCGACTGGTACTCGATATTAAAATCATCGATGATGGACCAGGTATTCCTCCTGAATTGAAGAACACATTATTCTATCCAATGGTGACTGGTCGGGCAGAGGGGACAGGTCTTGGCTTGTCAATCACCCAAACCTTAATTCAACAACACCAAGGCCGTGTCGATTTCTTATCCGCCCCTGGAAAAACTGAATTTAACGTCACCATCCCTGTACAAAACGATAAGGAAATATCATGACCGAACAAGTTTGGGTCCTCGACGACGATAGTTCAATCCGTTGGGTATTAGAGAAAGCACTAAGTAGTGCTAAAATTTCCTGTGCGAGCTTTGCTGCCGCTGAAAGCTTATGGGAAGCACTATCTCATGAACAACCAAATGTGATTGTCTCAGACGTAAGAATGCCTGAAACAGACGGTATGGAGCTATTACAGCGGGTGCAAAAGCACTACCCAGAGATACCCGTAATTATCATTACCGCACATTCTGATTTGGATAGCGCAGTAAGTGCGTATCAAAGTGGCGCCTTTGAGTATCTACCAAAACCCTTTGATATTGATGATGCCACCAACTTAATCCAACGCGCTATCGATCATAGTAATGAGCAGAGTAAGCGCCGTAAAAAATCAACGGTAGCGCTCTCTGCGGCTCCAGAAATTATCGGTGAAGCACCTGCGATGCAGGAAGTTTTCCGTGCCATTGGTCGCCTGTCTTCATCGAGTATTAGTGTCCTAATCAATGGGCACTCAGGGACAGGTAAAGAACTCGTCGCCAAGGCATTACATAAACATAGTCCACGTAAGAACGAAAATTTTATTGCACTTAACATGGCCGCTATTCCGAAAGACCTCATTGAATCAGAATTATTTGGTCATGAGAAAGGCGCATTTACCGGTGCTAATAGTGTTCGCGAAGGTCGCTTTGAGCAAGCCAACGGTGGCACGCTATTTTTAGACGAGATTGGTGATATGCCACTCGACGTTCAAACGCGTCTGTTACGAGTGTTAGCCGATGGTCAGTTTTATCGAGTCGGTGGTCATCAAGCCGTAACAGTTGATGTACGAATTATCGCGGCAACTCATCAAAATTTAGAACAACTGGTCAACAATGGCGATTTTCGTGAGGATTTATTCCATCGCCTAAATGTTATTCGTATTCATATTCCTAGCTTAAGTGAACGCCGTGAAGACATTCCCACGCTTGCTGAGCACTTCTTAGCAATGGCTGCTAAAGAGCTTAGTGTTGAAGCGAAGAAAATGAGTAAAGAAGCACAAGAATACGTAACCAAGCTTGATTGGCCCGGCAACGTCCGTCAACTTGAAAACACCTGTCGATGGCTTACCGTCATGGCGTCGGGACAAGAAGTTTTAGTCAATGATCTGCCGCCAGAGTTAACCGATGTTAAGAGTCGACTCGTCGAGCACAATGATTGGCAACAAGCCTTGAAGCAATGGTGTAATGATCAGTTAAATCAGGGGAATGAAGCGATCTTAGAACAGGCTATACCGGCGTTCGAACGCACTGTGATCGATTGTGCCCTCACCGCAACCTCAGGGCATAAACAGGCCGCGGCAAAAAAACTAGGCTGGGGGCGAAATACCCTGACTCGCAAGCTTAAAGAATTAAATATTCAATAGAGACAAGGTCAGAACACTTAAAATATGTCAGTTCAATATGTTCAACAAACGTTTCCATTCTACAATGGTTACATTGCCAGCTAATTAACAAATACTAATTTTCGATATGTTTCTTTGAAACATATCGAATAAGCATTTGATTAATCTTTTCGAATAGATTGGGGAACATTCGTTTCTGCCAGTAAAAAAACCTAGCCTTAGCACTAGGTATAATAATAAATTGATTTTTAGCCAACCCCTTGATAACGGACTGAGTTACTTGTTCGACACTGATGGTACCAAGCAAGTCTTTAAGATAACGAGTTTGTGGTAGGATTGTCTTTGATTCCTTGACAACCATAGGCGTGTCGACTTCAGGTGGGCAAAGAACGTTAACCTTTATATTATGGTCCGTAAGCTCTTGTCGCATCGCACCAGCAACACCGATTAACGCAAATTTTGATGCGTTATACGCACTATACCCATAAGTCTGCATCAGACCCGCGACCGACCCGATAAAACAAATTTGACCGTGACCATTTGTAATCATATTGGGCAAAAATGCACGAGCAACAGCGCTAGCACCAAAAACATTGGTTTGCATCAATAGTTCAAAATCATCATCATGTTGATCAATAAATCGCTCACAAGATACGACTCCCGCGCTTAATATTAATAAATCTAATGCGTTAAAATTTTCAGATATATCGCGAGCGCAGGCCTTAAGGGATGCTTTATCAGTAACATCAACTGAATACCCTATAACCTGCTGGAGATTATTTATGCAGTAGGTCTTACATTCAAAAACGGCATTATCAAGGCGTTCTTTATTTCGAGCAAGAAGCAGCACATTATAATCCAATTTAGCGTATGCTTTTGCCAAATCAAGCCCCATTCCACTAGAACCACCCGTTATCACCACGGTTTTTATCATATTTTACCCGCTATTATCATTAATCTCAGAGAGAGCTCTAAGGAAGCTTACGTTATATATTATAGCTGGCTATTAGAATTAGAAGCTAATATTGAGCCGAGGATCAATTAGTAGAAACTGATGTTATTACATGCCAGAATGGATACATATTACGAAAGATCGCCGTAAATCCATCCATAGAGGCTTATTTCTCGTCTCAGCAATCTGCTCCTGGCATCGCCCTAATATAACCGTCCAAGGTTAAGCATGAAAAAGATGTTTTTCTTCACATGCACGGAAGCTGACAATTTACCTCTTCAATCTCGATAGCCTAAACTTTACAGAACAATTTAATGACGAGATATTGCTTTGAAATGGAGAAAGCCTATTTTCAGGCTGAGCCAAGGATGGCTATGTAAGAACAATGCAGGAGCGAATGTCGGGGCGAAAATCAGCGCTTAGAGCGAAACAAAACCATGTATCTTTGAACCAAGGAAGTTTGTGTAGCAGTGACGTATTCACGCGTTTTTCGACATTCAAAGAAATATTTAGTTGGAACAGCTAAGATTAAATTAATACGCTCTTGCCGTGGGAATTTTGGGCTTACGGATAGTGTCATGATACACAAGATGCTCTAGAGCAGCTAAAAAGTACGAGCACTGAGCCGATTAAAAACAAAAATACAATTATTCCCCCCTCAGATCAGGGTTGAGCAATGAATATCGCTCAACCCTGATCTGAGACTAACTAGCGCTAGCGTTGTATTATACCAATTCTGATAAAATTTTTTACACGCACAAGCCAGCACTTTTATTGCGACAATGTCTAACCGAATTATCGGCCGTACATCTTTTATATAATTAACTAAAGTTCCTCGTTCTCGCCATTGTGTTTTAGATGCTTAAGCTTTTTCCCTTTCATCTTTCGCATTTTCTTCGCCATCATTTTTAAGTATTTAGGTTGCTGCTCTTCAGTCAATTGTTGATAGATTGCATGCTGTAGTTTTAACCTGTTGAGTTTACGAGAGCGATGATTGCTGGCTTGCTCTTCAAAATGTTGTATCACTGCCGTATCATCAAACTCAGGGTTTGCCATTAACGTCTGAAACTGCTCTTTCATCGCTAAATGTTTGGCTTTCATTACTGTCCGATCCGGGTGTGGATTGTTCGCTGTAAATTCAGTAACAATCGCTCCGATACTATCTTGCTGCGCATGAGTTAGGTCTAATTTCTTGGTCATGCGTTCGACCATACGTTCGCCATTCATCTCTTTATGACTATGTGAGTTTTTTTTCTCTGCGGCATTAACACCTGCAAACGCAATCACGCCAGCGAGTGCAACAATCGAAATAGCTTTCTTATTGAGTTTCATATTGGTCTTCCTTTTGTCTAACGTTCAAATTATTTTCAGTTCAAATATAATATCGAACACTGCGTAAAGTAGTGCTCATGCTGTGTAAAACAGTGTAAATTAAATGTGATTAGATATTTGGTTAGTTAGAATGGTGTCATGAATAAATATAAACTACTTTTGGTCGAAGACGATCATGAACTATGTCAGCTACTAAAGCAGCTATTGATAATGGAAGGTTACGATGTAACAACCTGTCATGATGGTTTAGATGGCTTAGCGACAGCGCAGACAGAACAACACGATCTCCTATTACTCGATGTGATGTTACCGCAGCTCAACGGCTTCGATGTGCTCAAGACACTGCGTCAAACCAGCGAATTACCGGTGCTAATGCTGACAGCGAAAGGCGATGAAATTGATCGCGTTATTGGCTTGGAGTTCGGTGCCGATGATTATCTCGCTAAACCCTTTAATGACCGTGAGCTGCTCGCTAGAATCAAAGCTATTTTGCGTCGTACCGCCCAAAACAAACATCAAGAGATTCAACAAAAACTAGCACTGGGCGACATCAGTCTTAACCAAGGATGCCAAGAGGCGCGCTGTGGTGACATCGTTCTCGACTTAACTGGCACTGAGTTTATGCTATTGGTTGAGTTAGTCAATAATGTGGGGGAGTTACTCAATAAGAACGATCTCAACCTCAAGGTGCTCGGCAAACGCCTTCAAGCGTTCGATCGCAGCCTCGACATGCATATGTCTAATTTACGTAAAAAATTACCACCACGCGCCGATGGCCGTCCGCGGATCAAGACGGTTCGTGGTCATGGCTATATCTGGATTGAGAGTGAGTAATGCCTAAAAGACTGTTTATAAAGATATTACTCGGTTTCTGGCTAATAACAGTGCTAATTGCCGGCACAATTGTGGCCCTGCCAGCGCTGCTTGAATCTTCTGGCCAACGTAGTCCTGAGCAAGCGCGTCATCATCAGCGTTTAATTGACTTAATGGAAATGGCACCGACGGTTGAAGGCGGTATAAAATCAGCCAAAAAGATGCTGAGTACATTGCCGATGCCCGGTGGCAAAAATAATAAACATAAACGAATGAAACATCTTTTTGTGGTTGATAAAGACAACAACCCAATCAATATGAGAAAGCTCCCCAAAGATATTCACGTCGCGATTCTTAGGTTTCAAGAGGACTCGCGCCGCCGTAGTTACCACCTCAAACGTTGGACGGTTTTTGGTCCCTATACACTAACGTTTAGTAACGTCGACTACCAACTCTACTTTCGCGACACAGCTCGGCATCGCCGTATGTCCTTTCTGTGGACGCTACGTGATAATCGCTGGCTTTTACTGGGGTTAGTCATGGCGGTTAGCGCGGTCTGTTGTGCCCTGCTCGCGTGGCATATTGTTAAACCCATCAAATCCCTTGACCGTAGCGCCAAACAATTAGCGAGTGGCGATTTGAGCGCGCGCGCCGAAAAAAGTGCACTGGCTCATCGTGATGAAATTGGTCAGCTAGCTCAATCTTTTAATGACATGGCAGATGCCGTTGAAAACATGCTACAGGGACAACAGCGCTTACTGGGGGATATCTCCCATGAGCTACGAACACCGTTAACTCGCCTCCAACTCGCCAATGCTATTAATCGAAGAAAAAACGGCGAAAGTGAGGAGATTGATCGCATAGAGCAAGAAACCCAAACTATCGATAAAATGCTGCAACAGCTATTAATGTTATCGCGCTATCAACTCGCCAATGAGCATCCGTTTGAGCAGTGCCAGTTCGATCAGTTTATGGATGATATTTTAGATAATGCTACGTTCGAAGCTAAAGAACACAACATCGTGCTATCAACGGACATCGAATCAAATTTAAATCTAAAATTACAGTGGGATCCATTAGCCAGCGCGATCGAAAATATTATTCGTAATGCGATTCGCTATGCTAAGACTAAGATAACATTTAGCGCCCACGCCGATGGTAATATGCTAGTTGCAATTATTAGTGACGATGGCTGCGGTGTTGATAATGAGCACCTAGTTAATTTATTTAATCCTTTTTATCGTGTTTCTAATGCCCGAGAAAGAAGCTCCGGCGGCACCGGTTTAGGCTTAGCGATCGCGCATGAAGCGATCACCCAACACCACGGTTCAATAGAAGCGATCAATAATGAAATAGGCGGCTTAAGTATAAAAATCAGCCTGCCATTGAGCAGTGAGACCTAGCAATTAATTTAATTGCTAGGTACAATGGCGCAACTTTCAAGCATTTGAGCACAACATGTTACACGTTGCTTTATTCGAACCTGAAATCCCACCTAATACCGGAAACATCATCCGTTTGTGTGCCAATACTGGCTACCATCTTCACCTTATTGAACCACTAGGTTTCGATCTTGACGATAAAAAATTACGTCGTGCTGGTCTAGACTACGCCGAAATGACCCATGTTACTCGGCACGCTAATTATCAAGCTATGCTCGATAGCGTCTCTGTGAATCGGATCTTTGCCTGCACAACGAAAGCGACGATTGCCCACAGTGAAGCAAAATTTCAAGATGGTGACATGCTGTTATTTGGCCCTGAAACACGCGGGCTACCTCATGAAATTATTGAAAGTCTTGCCCCAGCGCAACGTATCAGAATCCCGATGCTACCACAGAGTCGTAGTATGAACTTATCAAATGCCGTAGCCGTCATCGTGTACGAGTCTTGGCGCCAAGTTGGATATACCGGAGCAATAATAGCATGAGTCATTCAAGCCGATTTCGTTTCAAAAAGCGCATTGTTAAGCGTCATCAATCAAGTCGTCGCAAGGCATTTTATTCAGATGTTCACGACGATGAAGCTAAGCCATTTGCACGTTGCGATGAAGGCAAAAAAAAAGCGGCCTCTTAGGTAACTAGAGCCACTTTTTTATTATGGGCAGAGCTTAAGATTCTATTTTCTTCGCTCTTCCCAGCAATGCTTTTGATGCACACATTGGTGATTTACCTTGATAAAGTACTTGGTAAATCTGGTCAGTGATCGGCATTTCTACCTCTAGCCGCTGCGCTAGTAAATAGACCTCTTTGGTATTGCGATATCCTTCAACGACTTGACCAATTTCGGTCTGCGCCTGATCGATATCAACCCCTTTACCCAACGCTAAGCCAAAACGACGGTTACGTGATTGGTTATCGGTACACGTTAGTACCAAATCACCGAGACCACCCATGCCCATAAAGGTCGCCGGATCCGCGCCAACGGCTTGCCCTAAGCGGCACAATTCAGCTAAACCACGCGTCACTAAAGCGATCCGTGCATTAGCGCCAAAGCCCAAACCATCAGACATACCAGCACCAATCGCAATCACATTTTTGACGGCGCCACCGAGCTGCAAACCAATAAAATCAGTATTTTGATAAACACGGAAGTTTTTGTCATTGTGCAATAAGCTAGCAACATGCTCAGCGAAATCATGCTGATTTGAGGCAATAGAAATAGCGGTAGGCAAGCCCGCCGCCATCTCTTTAGCAAAAGTTGGTCCTGATAGTACCGCTAGCGCAACACCGTCTCCCAATACATCGATTGCAACGTCTTGTAATAACCGTCCGGTATCCGCTTCTAGGCCTTTAGTGGCCCACGCAACACGATGCGATGAAGTCAGCAATGGTTTTAGCTGCTCAAGCATGCCCGCGAAGGCAAAACTTGGCACCACGACTAAAATCGTTTTCGTGGCTGCTACAACGCTGGCTAGATCACTATTGATGATAAGATCATCAGGAAATTTCGCGCCAGGCAGATACTTTTCGTTACTACCATCTAACGCTAATTGATCAAGATGAACTCGATTGTGACCCCACAGCAATGTTTTGTTGCCGTTTCTCGCTAAACAAATAGCAAGGGCGGAGCCATAAGACCCCGCCCCTAAAACAGCAATATCTGCCGTTGCATTAGCCATATTAAGCTTCTGTACTTTCGCCCTGAGGCGCTGCAGCGTCAGCTTGACGTGATTGTACGTATTGAGCAAATAAAGCATCGAAGTTAACTGGCGCTAAGTTAAGTTGTGGGAACGTACCACGACTAACTAAACTAGCAATCACTTCACGTGCATATGGGAATAAGATGTTTGGACAGTATGAACCGATAGAATGTGCCATTTGATTTTCGTCTAGGCCAGCAATCGAGAAGATACCTGCTTGTTGTACTTCTGCTAAGAAAGCAACTTCTTCACCGATGTGTGCGGTTACTGTTAATGATAGCACCACTTCAAAAGTATCATCAGCAAGTTTATTGCTACGAGTATCTAAGTCTAATTTAACTTCAGGCGTCCATTCTTTTTGAAAAATAGCTGGCGAATTTGGCGTTTCAAATGAAACGTCTTTAGTGAAAATACGCTGGATATTGAATGCTGGACCGGCTTGCTCGTTGCTTACTGCGTTTTGATTAACTTCTGTCATGGTAACTCTATCCTTTAAAATTAATTATCTACGTGCTGTTAGCACTTTATTATTCGTTTATTAGACGACCTAACTCGCCACTTGCATGTAATGCATATAAATCATCACATCCACCAACAGACTGTTGGTTAATAAATATTTGTGGTACCGACGTGCGGCCACTCAACGTGATCATCTGCTCACGTTGCTCAGGTTGTTCTTCAATATCAATTTCTTGATACGAGACATCCTGACTATCAAGCAATTGCTTTGCGTGTTGGCAAAAAGAACACCAAGAACGGCTATAGATTGTTACATTGGCCATGGCCAACCTCGCTAATTATTTGGTGGTTAATGGCAGATTCGCTGTTTTCCATTCGCTAAGACCACCTTGCAGGTTATGCACATTGGTGAAACCCGCTTTCTGTAACATTTGACAGGCTTGATTTGAGGTCATTCCTGTATTACATACCATAATTATGGGGGTATCTTGCTCTTTTTCAAGTCCACCTAATTCATTATTTTTAATCTTTGATAACGGTAATAGTTTAGAATCTAGGATATGACCCTTCTTGAAATCGCTGTCGCTGCGGACATCGACGACAATAGCATTCTCACGATTGATTAATAATGTCGCTTGTTGATGGGTAATTTTTTTTATTGCTGAAAGGCCAGCCTTAACACTCGTAAAAATAACGGCAATAAACACGCCAACCCAGGCGGCCGTGAGAATCGAGTTGTTTTGGAGGAAATCAATATATTGCTGCATGTCTAATCCTAATTTGGTCGCTCATAATTCACCTATCTTATCAAGATAAGTGGAGATAATTTGCGCCTAGTATACAGGCCAAATTAGGAGTTACCAATCGCGTAAGCGAAATCAATATAACTAATCGCTAAATAGTGTTTTTTATCTGTTTGAGTCGGTGTAATATATGGGCCAACTTCTGTCATTCAATACTTTAGGAACCCCAACCATGCCACACAAGAAAAAGCCGTTAGTTCTACTCATCCTTGACGGTTGGGGTTATCGTGAAGAGACATCCAACAATGCAATAGCCTTAGCTAACACACCGATATTAGATGGTTTGTGGGACAATAATCCGTCGACACTGATCTCAGGATCAGGACCCGATGTTGGATTACCCGATGGTCAAATGGGCAATTCCGAAGTTGGGCACGTTAACATCGGTTCTGGACGTATCGTTTACCAAAATTTTACCCGCATCAATAAAGCGATCAGTGATGGTGACTTTAATATCAACCCCGTATTTGTTGAAAATATTGACAAGGCGATCGGTGCCGGTAAAGCCGTCCATATCATGGGATTGCTATCACCAGGCGGTGTACATAGTCATGAAGATCATCTAATAGCTATGGTCAAGTTAGCGGCAGAGCGTGGCGCGATCGACATTTACGTCCATGCATTTTTAGATGGCCGTGATACACCACCACGTAGTGCGATGGCATCAATTGAAAAATTTGAAGCGCTATTTAAGCAACTGGGTAAAGGACAGTTTGCATCACTGATTGGCCGATATTATGCAATGGACCGCGACCAACGCTGGGATAGAGTCGAAGCAGCCTATAACTTAATTGCTCAAGCTCAAGCTCAATACACGCTCAATTGTCCGCTTGACGCGTTAGCGCAAGCTTACGCTCGCGATGAAAACGATGAGTTTGTTGCGGCGACTGCGATCACCAAATCAGACGGCAGCAAGGTAACCATTGAGGACGGTGATGCGATGTTCTTTATGAACTTTAGAGCGGATCGCGCACGCGAGATATCTCGTCCATTCGTCGATAAAGACTTTAGCGAATTTACTCGAGACAATCCGGCAGAATTAGCAGGTTTTGTCCAGCTAACCCAATATGCAGAAAGTATTGTTAGCCCTGTCGCCTTCGCACCGGAGAGCCTTAACAACACCTTGGGGCAATGGCTACAAGATAACAACAAAACCCAGCTGCGCATTTCTGAGACAGAAAAGTATGCTCACGTCACTTTCTTCTTCAATGGCGGTATTGAATCCGTATTCGAAGGCGAAGAGAGAATCTTAATCCCATCTCCAGATGTTGCCACCTACGACCTGCAACCTGAAATGAATTCAGAAATGTTAACTGACAAACTTGTTGGCGCTATCGAGGGCGGTCAGTACGATGTTATCGTCTGTAATTATCCGAACGGCGATATGGTAGGACATACTGGCATATTGAGTGCCGCTATTGAGGCATGTGAAGCCGTTGATCATTGTGTTGGTCGTGTTGTCGATGCCTTAAAATCTGTCGGCGGAGAATGCTTAATCACCGCCGATCACGGTAATGCAGAGCAAATGGTTAATCCAACGACGCAACAAGCGCACACGGCACATACTAGTGAGCCAGTACCATTTATTTACGTTGGTCGCCCTGCCACAGCTCAAGACCAAGGTCGATTAAGTGACATTGCGCCAACCATGCTGACACTGTTAGGAATGGACATTCCACCCGAAATGACCGGTACACCGTTAATGAACCTGAGTTAAGAATTTGGCCATTACGCGGTTAATAGCACTCATTGGGCTACTCGTTTGTAGTGCGATGAGCGCTGCCGATACCCAAGAGCAGCTTGACGCGCTAGAAAAGAAAATCACCCAACAACAAGCAATCTTAGAGCAACAGAGAAAAGTTCAGTCGACCTTGTCAACTGCACTGCGCCGTGTCGAAACGGCGATCGCAAAATCGGCGAAAGCACTCTATCTAACGAGCCAACAACTTGACACGGTCAACTACGAGCAACAGCAACTACTCATTCAAGATAAGTTACTCACCGAGCAGAAAATAATCCAACAAGCCGCACTGAGTAAGCAATTAAAGAGTGCTTACATGACCGGTAATAGCAATGTCCTGCAGATGATTTTAAATCAACAGCAAAGTAGCGAGACTCAACGCTTGTTAGGCTACTATCATTATCTTAATCAGGCTCGAATTGACTCAATCGCCCAAGTAAAGCAAACGCTGGAGAAATTACAGCGCATTAAGATTGAGCTCGCCGAAAATAAACAGCGCTTAACTCAACTTAAGCAAAGCCAACAAACACATAAACAGACTCTAGCCAGTGAGAAATTGACTCGTAGCGATGCCTTGCACGCTTTAACGACGTCATACCTCAAAAATAGTGCTGAGTTAGAACAGTTTCAACTATCTGAATTTGATATCAAACAGATCTTAGCAGCGAGTGAAAAAATCGAACCGTTGCAACTGACTGGACTGACTTCTTACAAGCGAAAATTGCCTCGACCCGCGGTGGGGAAGATACTCCATAGTTTTGGTAGTAAGCGACATGGTCGATTATTATGGAAAGGAGTAACCATTGGCGGTATTGAAGGGCAGGGTGTTACCGCTATTCATCATGGCAAGGTCATATATTCTGACTGGATTAAAGGTTTTGGACTAGTCTTAATCATTGATCATGGTAAGGGGTTCATGAGCTTGTATGGACATAATCAGGCATTGCTTAAAAATGCCGGAGATATGGTTAACGCCAAAGAAAAAATAGCGTTACTTGGTCAGAGTGGTGGTCAAAGCCGTCCGAGTCTTTATTTTGAAATTCGTCATAAAGGCAAGGCTATCAATCCCAGCCGTTGGTTAAAAAAATAGGCCTATTAAACGGAGTGGTTCACCATGTATGATATTTCTCGTAATCAATTAATCGTCGCCTTTGTTGTATTAGCATCGCTCATTAGTACGGTATCCGCTGATGCCGCCAATCCCAAAATAGCCATCGTTATCGATGATATCGGCTACAGGGCGAGCGATCAGGCTGCTGTCGATCTAAAAGGCCAGTTCACCTTTGCCATTATCCCATTCGCACCACTAACTCAGAAATTAGCGCAAGCGATTCATGATAGTAAGCGCGAGAGTATTGTCCATTTTCCAATGGAAGCTTTTAATGACAATCATTTATTAGGTAAAGGGGCACTGTATGCTGACATGGATGAAGCGACAGTGAGAGCAACCGTTAAGAGGTCACTTGAAAATGTACCTTACGCTCATGGTATCAATAATCATATGGGCAGTAAATTTACTACGGCCTCTCAACCCTTAAGTTGGTTGATGGATGAACTTAAACAAAGAGATTTTTACTTTCTCGATAGTAGAACCACCGCGCAATCAGTGGCTGAACAAAGCGCCTTAGCGTCGGGAATTAAGACTGCACATCGTCATATATTCTTAGACAATCAGCGAGACCATCAATACTTAGCCGCACAATTTAAGCGGCTGTTAGCCATTGCCCAATCTAATCGTTACGCGATCGCGATCGCACACCCTCATCCAGAGACCATCGCCTTCTTAAATAGTATTCATGACACGCTAGTCAGCGAAAACATTGACCTGGTCCCACTATCTAAACTACTGACAATAAGCTCGTCACGTGCAATACAAACAAAGCCAACAGCCACGACCATCAGAGTCACTGCACCACATTAGATGGTAAGGAGTTCAGCTGATTTAGCGTATCGAGGGCAAAGCGATTATTGGTGCCGCAGATAGCAACGTCAGCTTTCAATGCACTACAAACATTGGGACGTTCTGGCCCGCCAAACACCTTACGGCTATGGGGTTAACTTATTGTTTCAATAGGGAATATCACACCCAACATCCCAATAACGAAGTTTTAGTGATGATCAAGGCGTTTTCTCTCATAAATAGCGGGTTATTTTGAGAAAAAAAGAACACAGATAGGCGCTCAAATAGCGTTGTTGGGTAAAATATTTTATCCCGAGCTCAGGGTGATTTAGCTCGTTCATCCCCTATTCTTCCTAGGTAAACGCCTATATCACAGACATAAAAAAAGCAGCCGAGGCTGCTTTTTTTAACTGCTTCGTTATTATTCCATCGCAGCTTTAAGTTTTTTCATCGCGTTCTTTTCTAGTTGCCTAACGCGCTCTGCCGATACTTCATAATGAGTGGCTAAGTCTTGCAACGTTGTTTTATCTTCCGATAACCAACGTGCTTGAACGATATGTTGACTGCGTTCGTCTAATGTCGCCATCGCATTTTTTAATTTAGCGCCCGCGTGGGATTCCCAGTTTTTGTCTTCAACATACTCAGCAACATTAGAAGATTTATCTTCTAGGTATTGAGTTGGAGCAAAACTACTAGGGCTACTATCATCATCGTCATTGCTTAAATCAAATGAGCTATCAGACATTGTCATGCGAGATTCCATCTCGACCACATCTCGTGTTGACACACCAAGCTCTTGTGCAACTACATTCACTTCTTCTTGATTAAACCAACCTAAACGCTTTTTGTTTTTTCGTAGATTAAAGAATAATTTACGTTGCGCCTTGGTGGTCGCGACTTTAACAATACGCCAGTTTTTGAGTACATATTCATGAATCTCAGCTTTGATCCAATGCACAGCGAACGACACCAAACGTACACCCACTTCAGGGTTAAAACGTTTAACCGCCTTCATTAGGCCAACGTTACCTTCTTGAATCAAATCGGCATGGGGTAAGCCATATCCTGAGTAACTCTTAGCAACATGAACCACAAAGCGTAGATGAGACATGATGAGCTTCTGCGCCGCATCAAGGTCGCCATCATTATATAAACGAGTGGCCAATTCATGCTCTTCTTTAGCATCAAGCATGGGAATTTTTGCAGCTCGCGCTACATAAGATTCGATACTACCAGAGGTCGTCGGCATTAATGCGTTCGACTGAATTACATTACTCATTTACTCATCCTTTTTATCACTTCGTCCCGAGTCTATCATGCTGATTCAATGATCGCTAGAGGATCAGTTCAATCAATGTTACGAACTATTTCAAGAGCGATTCCCCCTAACTAAACACTGTTTCTTACAACTGGTTTTCTGGTTCAATTTCATAAACATGGCGCATCACAGAAAAATAAGCACCGAGCCAGCCGAGCGTTGAGGAAAGTGCGATCAAGATCAAAAACTCACTAAAATCCAAGCCCGATAACACAACTTGAGTACCCAATTGGTCGGCTAACGTCACAAATGCGCCCTCAAGCCAAATCAAGATTAATGACACGAGTATCCACGCGATAATACCACCAATTAAGCCGTACCAAATACCCGTATAAAGAAATGGCCGACGTATAAAATCATTTGTTGCGCCTACTAACTTTAGCACTTCTATTTCTTCTCGCCGATTTAATATCGCTAAACGAATGGTATTAGCCAAAACTAAGACCACAGACAGTAGTAACAATGCACCAAGTGCGGACACGCCATCTTCGATTAGCGTGATAATAGCGGTTAGCTTTTCAAGCCAAGTAATATCAAGCTTGCCAAACGCCACTTCAGGTTGAACCTGCAATTTAGTCAGCAGCTCACGCGCACCTTCGGGGCTTGAATACTGCATTGTCGGCGTCACGAGAAGTAGACTCGGTAACGGATTTTTATCGAGATACTCCAAGGCATCACCGAAACCAGATAACTGCTTAAACTCACCTAGCGCTTGTTGCGACGAGATAAATTTCACCTCATTCACTTGCGGGTATAGGCGGATGCGATTAATGATTCTTTGCGCACTGTTCTCGTCAATATTATCATTCAAGAACAGACTTATTTGCGCGGCATTATCCCAATTGCCACGTAAGTGCTCACTGTTTTTTAGCAGTAAATGCAATGTTGCTGGTAACGCTAAACTCACCCCAATCACCGCCATGGTTAATAATGAGGCTACAGGCATACGCCATAGCTCCCCAACACTGGCAAAGGCTTGCTGCAAATGGCGAATAAAAAACATCACAACTCGATGGCCTGGGACATTACTCGAAGCGGCTGGTGATTTTCGTTGTTTAAATAACAGGCTCAAATTCACTCTCCTGTAAGTCAGTTGACGATAAACCATCTTGGATCAACTGACCCTGATTTAGGGTGAATGTATGGTATTTCATACGTGCGATAAGACCTAAATCATGGGTCGCAATTAACACGGCGACACCCACTGAATTTAACTCTTCAAACACACGCATAATCTCTAATGACAAGGCAGGATCTAAGTTTCCTGTTGGCTCATCGGCTAGTAGTAATGGGGGTTTATTAACGATAGCCCGCGCAATGCCTACCCGTTGCAATTCACCACCCGACAACGTATGGGGCATATTATTGAGCTTACTTAATAAGCCAACTTTATCTAACGAAGCAGCTACTCGACGCTTAATGTCTGACAAATGGTAGCCTTCGATAATCAATGGAATAGCGACGTTATGAAAGACACTACGGTCCATCAGTAACCGATGATTTTGAAAAATCATGCCAATATCACGACGCGCAAATGGTATTTGTTTTTTGGTTATCTTATTGAGGCTATGACCATTAATAAAGACCTGCCCCGATGTTGGACGTTCCATCATCGCGACCAGTTTGAGTAAGGTGCTTTTGCCCGCGCCGGAATGCCCGGTTAAGAAAGCCATTTCACCCGCTTCGAGATGAAAGCTCACCCGATTTAATGCTTGCTGCCCACCAGTGTATACCTTGGTGACCTCCTCAAATCGAATCATGCTCTATTCCCATATTAAATGTCTATTGCTCTTGATCGTTATCAAACAGCGCGTCGATAAACTCTCTGCTGTTAAACTGACGTAAATCATCAATTCCCTCACCCACACCAATATAACGAATTGGGATGCTATACTTATCGGCCAAGCTAAACACAACACCACCTTTAGCGGTGCCATCTAATTTCGTTAGCGTCAGTCCAGTGATGCCAACGGCTTCGTTGAATAACGCCACTTGGCTCATGGCATTTTGACCTGTTCCAGCATCAAGCGTTAACATGATTTCATGTGGCGCGGTCTCATCAAGTTTACGCATGACTCGCACCACTTTTTTGAGTTCATCCATCAAATGCGCTTTATTTTGTAAACGCCCTGCCGTGTCGGCAATTAATACGTCAACATTTCTCGCCTTGGCTGCTTGCACCGCGTCAAAGATCACCGATGCGCTGTCCGCGCCGGTATGCTGTGCAATCACGCTGATGTCATTGCGCTCTCCCCATACTTGCAATTGCTCAACGGCCGCAGCACGGAACGTATCACCTGCCGCCAACGCCACTTTTTTACCCTGACTTTGGAACTGCTTAGCAAGTTTACCAATGGTAGTCGTTTTACCAACCCCATTTACCCCGACCATTAAAATGACGTAAGGACCGTCAGACTTTTCAATATCAAGCGGAATGGAAACAGGTTCGATAATGTCGCTCATTTCTTGCTTCAATAGTTGATAGAGCGCTTCGCCATCTTTCAACTGCTTGCGATTAGCCCCTTTGGTCAATGAATCAATTATCTTTAACGTGGTATCGACACCAACGTCCGCAATAAGTAATTGCTCTTCTAGCTCTTCAAATAAATCATCATCGATTTTCTTGCCACTAAACAGGCTAAGTAAACCGCCACCAAAATTTTGCTTGGTGCGTTTTAGCCCTTCTTTTAAGCGGGTGAAGAATCCAGATTTTTTGGGCTGTTCAGTCGCAATGCGTTGTGCCTCAGCTTGCTCAGCAGCAATGCGTTGTGCCTCAACTTGTTCAGCAGCAACACGTTGTGCCTCAGCTTGCTCAGCAGCAATGCGTTGTGCCTCAGCTTGTTCAGCAGCAATGCGTTGTGCCTCAGCTTGTTCAGCAGCAATGCGTTGTGCCTCAGCTTGTTCAGCAGCAATACGTTGTACCTCAGCTTGTTCAGCAGCAATACGCTGCGCGTCTGCTTGCTCAGTAGCAATGCGTTGTGCCTCAGCTTGCTCAGCAGCAATGCGTTGTGCCTCAGCTTGCTCAGCAGCAATACGCTGTGCGTCAGCTTGCTCAGCAGCAATGCGTTGTGCCTCAGCTTGTTCAGCAGCAATACGTTGTGCCTCAGCTTGTTCAGCAGCAATACGCTGCGCGTCTGCTTGCTCAGTAGCAATGCGTTGTGCCTCAGCGTGTTCACCAGCAATGCGTTGTGCCTCAATACGCTGTGCGTCAGCTTGCTCAGCAGCTGCTAACTCTGTTGCGGTAGCGGCATCATCTTGCTGCTGTTGTTTTTCATTGTCTTGTTGTTTGTTTTTGCCAAACCCTAACCAACCAAACATGCCTTTTTTAGCCATTTTGATAAAACCTTATTACTTCTATTACGTTTTAGACGCACAACTTGTTAAAATACCGGAATAACGTCATGCTTTTGAAAATTTTGCACCGATGATAACAAATACAAGCGAGTTGAGGTAGATATGTCAGTAGGAAAAGGTAGTTCTGGACAAGTAAGAATAATTGGCGGGCAATGGCGGAGTCGAAAACTGCCAGTTAACGACGTCGAGGGGTTGCGTCCAACCACCGATAGAGTCAAAGAAACCGTCTTTAATTGGCTTGCTCCTTACCTGGATAATGCTGATTGCCTCGATCTATTCGCAGGCAGTGGCGGTTTGGCGTTTGAAGCCTTGTCGCGATACGCCGCTAGTGCTTTATTGATTGAAAAAGATCGCGGCGCCGCCAAACAACTGCAAACGAATTTAGCGACCCTAAAATGTACTAATGCCACGGTGAATAATAAAGATAGCTTGTCTGTATTAGAAAAAAGCTGCACCAAACCGTTCAGTGTGGTATTTATTGACCCGCCATTTAGAAAGAATTTGCTAGAAAAATCATGTTACTTACTCGAAACTAACGGTTGGTTAACTGATGATGCCGTGATCTATATCGAGGTAGAGTCTGAGTTATCGATGCTACCGCTACCGAATAACTGGCGTTGTATAAAAGATAAAAAAGCTGGCCAAGTATCTTTCTCACTATGGCAGCGCACTTAAATAACAATAAAAAGGCTGTACCATGAAGACATTACTCCTAATCTTTACTTTATTAATATCGGTTACTGCAACCGCGCATATCGAGAAGCCCCTCAATATTCACGGTAATCGTGATGTCATTGTCGTTGGCAATAACTGGGATGGCACCATCGATATTTACGATCCCCATACGATGGAGCGGATAAAAAAACTCAATGCCGTTCCTGACAAAGAAGAGCGTTTGGCTGAACTCACCAGCTCAATTAAACGTCGCATTGTATCGACATTCATTAAAGAAGTGATTGGAGAAGGGCATCATCAAATGGTCGATGATATGTTTCCATCAAAAGATGGAAGATTACTATTTATTTCCCGTCCAAGTTTTGCCGATGTGATCGCATTAGACGTTAATAGTGGTGAAATAAAATGGCGAACTCCAGTAGAAGGGTCTCGTTCCGATCACTCCGCGCTATCACCTGACGGTAAAATATTCCTTGTCTCGGCATCAACCGCCGGAAAAGTTCATGCAATAGATACCAGTACCGGAAAAATAGTCGCTAATTTTGAGTCAGGCGATCAACCTCACGAGAATACTTATTCGCGAGATGGCAAACTAATATTCCACGCCAGCATCGGTAAGGTATACGTTCCTTTCACCAGCAGTTGGCTCGATTGGCTAAAAGGTGATCGTTACTTCCAAATTGTTGATGCGAAAACCTACGAAATTTTACAACGGGTCGATATGGCGGAAAAACTCGAAGAGTTTGGCATGCCGTGGGTTGATAGTGCAGTACGCCCGATGGCAATAGCCCCCGATGGCAAATTTGTCTACATGCAAATTTCATTTTTTCATGGTTTTGTTGAATATGATGTCGAGCAACAAAAGATTACTCGAAAGATAAATTTACCAGTGCCACCACAAATTCAAGAAATGAGCTTACGTGATTACCAACTAAATTCAGCGCATCATGGTTTAGCGATGAATAGTGCAGGCACTAAGTTATGTGTCGCTGCTACAATGTCTGGCTACGCCGCGATTGTAGACCGTGAAACCTTTGAATACAAAACAATTCAGCTTTCTGAAGAGCCACTAGGAGCCAAGCCTTACTGGGCCACTGAGAGCGCCGATGGCAAATACTGTTACGTGTCGGTAAGTGAGCAAGATAGGGTGTCGGTTATTTCTTTCGCTGAAGCTAAGGAAGTCGCCAGCTTCCCGGTTGGTGATCACCCGCAACGTATCCGCACAGGCCAATTGCTTTTGCATTAGCGGATTCAATATCGGGCTAATAGACTAAAGATTAGCCCGATATCAAATATAGTTCTTTTTAGTATTTGTTTTTTCTAGTTTTTGATTTACAGTGGATTAATAACGATTTATTTATCCACACTTGTCGTGGGGTATGCTGTTGAATTACGATCACTATCTCCAATAGTTTAAGGATAAATTATTTTGTCGACTCCGCCTTACAACCACAATGCGACTAGCCACCCATTGAATCAAAAACTTTTAACGCATTTTATTCTTCCTATATTTACATTCTTTATTATTTCGATTGCCATCTTGGCTTACTTCTCCATTCCACTCATCGCGAGCGCCATGCTTGGTAGCTTACTGCTAGTGACCCTACTATTTATCGGTGTCCAGAGCTGGCAACTAATATTCAAAGGTATGAATCGCTTGCAAGATTTTTCCGTTGCCGTCAATCAATCTAACAAAGCAGATGTCGCCACTCGATTAGATACCAATGATTGTGGCCTGTTTGAAGATATCTTCGTCAATATTAATCGTCGACTGACCTTAATGGATAGTTCATTAACGAAGCTTTATGCATCTTCAGCACGGCTACAACCCATGTCAGAGGAGCTAAACAACTCCTACAGCACCATGCTACAAAAAGCGATGATGCAGGAAAGTTTAGGAAAAAATATCGACCAGGCACTTACTGAAGTCGACAGTGCCTCAAACAGCTTATTTAACAACCTTCAACAATTAGTGTCCGAAATATCCATTTCAAAAGAATCGATATTAAAAGCGGACGCCTCTTCAGCAGAAACGAAGGAAAGTATCGAAAGCCTGCAAAAACAATTAGCTCAAGCAGGGCAAGAGATCGAAGTATTACGTAAAGACAGCGAAGAAATAAACACCATCATTAATGTGATTAACTCTATTGCAGAGCAAACAAATTTATTGGCATTAAACGCCGCCATAGAAGCTGCTAGAGCCGGTGAACAAGGTAGAGGGTTTGCGGTGGTCGCCGATGAAGTTCGCACTCTAGCGGAGCGCACAGCCACCTCAACCAAAGAAGTCGCAACAATTGTCACACGCATCCAACAAGGTACCACTAAGGTTCATGATTCGATGCTGAAAGGCCTAGCATCATCAGAACAGTCATTAGACTTATCGACCATTGCCTCCAAACAACTAGGAATTATTAGTACTTCTATCGTTAGTATTAATGGGTTGTCAGACAATATTCAAAACTCTTCTCATACCCAACAACAAATAACACAGCAAGCACGAGCGCAAATCGATAGCATGGTGTTATTAAATACTCAGGTCCTTGAAAGTTCTCAGGAGCAAGAGCTATCTTCCGCGGATTTATTATCATTGGCTGCAACGTTACGAGAGAGCTTAGATAACTTCGATTTCTCAGATGCCTACTGGGATAACGAACATCGCCCTAAACGCCTACAAAACATCAATAGCGCACAAGATCAGTACGAATCAGCAGAGGAAGTGGAGCTATTCTAGAGTCACGCGATTAAAAAAAATGGACTCTTAGAGTCCATTATTTCATTGTTTACATACTACATGTTCGGATAATTCGGGCCACCGCCACCTTCAGGAGTTACCCAAGTGATATTCTGACTTGGGTCTTTAATATCACATGTTTTACAATGAACACAGTTCTGACCATTGATTTGGAAGCGTTTTTCACCGTTCTCTTCAACTATTTCATACACGCCAGCAGGGCAGAAACGTTGTGCAGGTTCAGCCCATTTCTCCATGTTGACGGATAGTGGAATAGAACTATCGGCGAGTTGTAAATGACAACGCTGATCTTCTTCATGATAGGTATTTGATAAAAATACCGATGATAGTTTATCGAAACTTAATTTACCGTCAGGTTTCGGGTAAGCAATCTCCTTGCTCTCACTAGCTAACTTAAATGACGCGTGATCGAGACTGTCATCCTTAAGATTTACGGGTAACTTACCACCAAAGATATTTTGATCGATAGTATTGAATGCGCCGCCTAACGTCGTGCCAAACTTATGCATCGCAGGACCAAAGTTACGTGAGCGATATAACTCATCGTAAATCCACGAGGCTTCAAATGCTGCTGCATATTGGGTTAACTCAGCCGCAGCATCGTCGCCTTTAGCTAACTCTTCCACGATAACATCAGCCGCCAACATCCCCGATTTCATCGCGGTGTGTGAGCCTTTAATTTTTGCAAAATTCAAGGTTCCAGCATCACAACCGATCAACATGCCGCCAGCAAACGTCATCTTAGCCAACGAATTAAGACCACCTTTGGCGATTGCACGAGCACCGTAAGAAATACGTGTGCCGCCCTCTAAATATTTAGCGATTTGAGGATGATGCTTATAACGTTGAAATTCATCAAATGGGCTCAAATAAGGGTTCGAATAGTTCAAATCGATGATCAGACCACAAACAACTTGGTTATCTTCGATGTGATATAAGAACCCACCGCCTGTTGCACCATCATCTAGCGGCCAACCGGCTGTGTGAACTACTTTACCTTGCTCATGCTGCTCAGGAGGAATAGTCCAAAGTTCTTTAATACCGATACCATAATGCTGCGGGCTTTTCCCTTCATTGAGGTTAAAGCGCTCTTGCAGCTCTTTACCAAGGTGTCCGCGACAACCTTCGGCAAATAACGTGTACTTAGCATGTAATTCCATGCCAGGCATGTAAGAATCTTTTTCTTCGCCCGCTTCGGTTAATCCCATATCACCAATTAAGATACCTTTAACGGCTCCATCTTCATGATAAATCGTTTCAGCTGCCGCAAAACCTGGAAAAATCTCAACGCCTAAGTTTTCAGCTTGTTCCGCTAACCAACGACAAAGGTTTCCTAAGCTAATAATGTAGTTACCTTCATTATGCATAGTCTTTGGCACTAACATGTTCGGGATTTTTAGCCCTTTAGTCTCGCTACTAAGCAAGAAGATATCATCCCCTTTAACTTCAGTGTGTAGCGGTGCGCCAAGCTCTTTCCAATTTGGAAAAAGCTCGTCTAATGCTTTCGGTTCAAAGACCGCACCAGACAAGATATGGGCGCCAACTTCAGAGCCTTTCTCTACAACACAAACGGTAATTTCTTGTTCTTTCTCTTTCGCTGCTTGCATCAAACGACAGGCTGCAGATAATCCTGCAGGACCAGCGCCAACGATGACGACGTCAAATTCCATCGATTCACGTTCCATACTCAGCTCCTCATTGCTATTTTATTATTGCTTATACCAATTGTATTAATTCATTGACCATATGTGCTGGCACAAAATAAACGTTAGCTTTGGTGCTCTCAATCTCAATAGCCAGCTATTGCTCAATCAAGCGCCTCGATTTCGTCTATTTTCACTCTGCACAACAAGCTCACGCATCGAATGCAAATGGTATTACTTTTTATAATTTTTAGATTAATCTAGATGATTTTTGTGAAATAAACACAAAACACCCAGTATAAAATCATACGACTAGGTGAATTAAACAACTGTTTGAATATTTGTGCAAGTTAATTATGCGATTATTTAGCTCTCACCGACGCCACAACTCGCTTATTGCTTGTTTTAATTCGCTTATAACTTGTTTTTTTCCCGTGCTGCCAAGCAAGCGAACCACCTCTGACCAAGGCTGTTTTTGGATAATCTTGCTGATCACCAATCGCTGCTGCACCGAAGATAACGCCACTAACCGTTCCGGTTGCTGCCAGATAAACTGTGCCAAGGCGTAGTCAACCTGCTCGAAAGGCCGGTCACTGGTCATATAATTGTCGATATTACGCTTATCCATTAGTGATAACTCGCCTTTGGATTTCACGCCCGCGAGTAATACCACGACGAGTGCTTGCTCTAGTTGCTGAAACTCACCGCTGACACTATATCGTAGTGCGTGGCTGAACATCTCTGTAGCCTCCTCAATCAACGCGTTAGTTGCCGCATTTTGTTGTAACGATTTCAATACAAGTAGTGCGTGTGTGCCACTCGCCCGATCTTTATTGAGACCGAGGCGCAGCGCATGATAACCCTGACTCAACCAATAATCGGTTAACGGCGCCGTCGCGCCAAAGCTAGCGCCGATAAAGTCAATGCCTGCGCACGTTGCCCACTGCGTGACCCACTGTTCAAATTGTCGGCCAATTCCCTGCTGTTGTAGGCTCGGTTCGACCGCTATTCGCATAATTCTGGCATAACTAAATTCACCCGCCGACGGTAAGCCAACTTGTGCAATCAATGATTGGGCTAACAAATGCCCCCTAAGACGGCGAGTCCCTTGCCAGATCTGCTCGGTTATTTTCTTGTCTAATTCTCCTTCGCGCAGCACCAGCGCCGTGGCAATGACCTTGCCATGGCTCTTCGCTACCAAAATCGAGAGTAACGGGGCGTCTAACAATTGCCTAAAATCACTCGGCTTGGTTTGATAATGCGCGCCAACCAACAAACTAAAGACTTGCTGTAGTAACGGTTCATCTAGCGCCAGTTGCCGTTGACTCAGCTCACTAAACTCAAGGCTGCAGGCGGAAAACACTAAGGATGAATCCGGGTTCACACCTTTAAAATCAAGCCCGAGCATGCTATTACTTATCTGTTCTAGTGGATCGTTGGAGGCCCACCGAATAGGCTGACTCATTGATATAGAGCGCCAGTCCGGCGAAATACTTGCCAGCGTTTTAACAAAGCGTAACGAGAATCCACGCCCCGTCCCTTCGTAGCCGTGAATCGTAGTGGCAAAAACAAGGCGAGAATAATGATTAGCGAGTGTAGTTAGCATTGGTGTCGGAATAGCGGCCGCTTCATCAATTAATAGTATCTCACAACACGGTAGATTTCTGACCAACTCATCAGCAGCAACAAACAGTATTTCTTTACCCTGCCATTGCAATGAAAACTTGGTCACCGTTGCGCCAACTAACAGCTGAGCAGCATGGCTAAACAAGCTGTCTAACGCGGCTCGACTTGGCGCTGTCACCGTGACACGGTTCAATTTCGTCTGTAATAATTGTGCCGCAGCAATACCCAATGCACTCGACTTGCCACGACCACGGTCGGCAGTGATCACCAGCGGGCGATTGCGATGACCCGTAACGGTCTTAATAATCTGATCGATAGCGCGTTGCTGCTCGGGATATTCATGACCATTATTGAAATGCTCTGCTGGCATGATGGGCAAAGAAGGTAGCGGCTGATCTTGAGTGATGATGTGGCTATTATTATCGCCGCCAATTAGTCGAATCAAGCGCTCAATAAAATTCGCGGACGTTTGTCCCTGCTGCTGTGGACTAGCCAAATAACGCAAATAGTCAGGATCTTCAAACTGCGGCCATTGGTCGATAGGTGGCACAATCAAAAAACATAAACCGCCGCCAGCAACGGTACCAACACTTTGACCAAAGGCATCTGGATTAAAGCCACTGTAACTATTAAACACCAAATGGTGATATTCGCGCCCCAAGGCAGCATGCGCTTTTGCCATCGCAATGCCATGTTGTCCCACCATAGCTCCTAACCACAGAGTATTGCGACCATCTAGCGCACAGTTAAGCGCGTCGAGTGCCCACGCTTCTTCGCCGGCGAGCACCACTAAATGACGATGATTTGTCGCTTGGGTATATTGAGTTAAGTTTAAAACAAACTGTGTAAATGGCATCGGCGGATTAGCGTCTTTTTGATTGCAGAATATTGATTCTATTATATCCATAATTTTTTTGTTAGATTAGGCTTATCTTTTAAACAAATGTTTAATTCTTTGGGACTTATTTTATGCTTTCAACAGTGATCACCCCGCGATTTTTAGAGACTGACGCCTTAGGTCATATTAATAACACCGTACTCCCGATGTGGTTTGAAGCCGCTCGCGATCCCATTTTTAGAATGTTCACTCCACAGATGGATGTTAACAACTGGCCGCTCATTTTGGCCTCTTACAGCGTCAATTTTCATGCTGAAACACATTACGGTAGCGATGTTGAGATTCACACCACCATTAGCCGTATAGGTAATTCGTCATTTGATGTTCACCAAGAATGCTGGCAACAGGGCATAAAGACAGTAACAGGAACTACAACCATGGTGCATTTCTCTCACGCCAATAAGAAGAGCTTGCCCATTACAGATGACGTACTCGGTCAACTACAGCAACATCAGTCGCCACAATAGGACTAAGACGAATATATGAATATTGGGATCTATATTTATGACAATGCCGAAGTGCTCGACTTCTCTGGCCCATTTGAAGTCCTTAGCACCGCCAAACGATTAGCAGCAAACGATTGGCATGTATTTTTGGTCGCCCAAGAATCTGACATAATTCAAGCACGTGGAGGTTTTGGTGTGTTACCACATTTTGATTTCAGTAATCATCCTACCATTGACGTGCTGATCGTGGTTGGCGGGATCCACTGTCAAGAAGTCACCAAAACTGAGGTTATCTCATGGGTTTCATCCGTCGGATCAACTGCAACCCGAGTAGCATCCGTTTGTACAGGTGCTTTTCTGTTAGCCGAGGCAGGCTTGCTCGATGGCCTCACAGTCACCACACACTGGGAAGATATTGATGATCTTAGCGTCGATTACCCACGACTAACTGTAGTCAAAAACCAACGCTGGGTGACCCAGGGCAAGTATATTACCTCTGCCGGAATCTCCGCTGGTATTGACATGACATTGCAGCTTGTCTCAGAATTATCTAATTCGACACTCGCCCAAGACACCGCCCAACAAATGGATTATTGTTGGCAACAGGCCCCCGACTAAGACAGACGATTTTATGTCGAGTTAAACCAGCGCTAAGCTGACGTGGTTATTGAACAACTCGGCGATAAGTCTGCCACCATTAGAAAACGCATCAATCATGGACACCCAGGACCTGTCGCACATACTGTCGGGACATATGCTATTCCACCAACCAACAAGGATTCATAAGTGCTCAAATCTATTCATCACGCCGCGATCATTTGTGCTGATTATCAGCGCTCAAAGCATTTCTATCATGTGATTTTAGGATTAGAAATCATCGCTGAAAATTACCGTGAAGCTCGCGCCTCTTACAAGCTCGACCTTAAATTTCCCGACGGTGGCCAACTGGAGTTATTTTCGTTTAACGATGCACCACCAAGGCCAAGTTACCCCGAAGCACAAGGGCTGCGACACTTAGCGTTTGCAGTGGATTCTGTCGATGAGGTAACGGATTATTTGATAAGCCAAGGAATAGCCGTAGAGCCGATTAGAGTGGATGAATATACCGGTAGAAAATTTACCTTTTTTAGTGATCCCGATGATTTACCGTTAGAGATTTATGAAACCGCTGAGCCCGTATAATAGGTTCAACGGTAATAATGGTTGCCTTACAGCACCATCACACCATCCATTTCAACCTGAACACCTTTGGGTAAGGCACTCACTTCAATCGCTGCACGCGCAGGATAAGGTTGGCTGAAATGTTTAGCCATAATCTCGTTAACGGTGGCGAAATTACTGAGGTCGGTCATAAAAATATTGAGCTTTACAATATCATTAAGAGATCCGCCAGCCGCGGCACAAACCGCAGTTAAGTTTTGGAAAACTTGCTCAACTTGCTCAGCGAAATCTTCACTAATAACGATCATAGTCGCTGGTACTAGTGGGATTTGCCCTGATAAATACACGGTATTATCAACCTTTACCGCTTGACTGTAGGTACCAATCGCCGCCGGCGCATGCTCAGTTGAAATTATTTCTTTATTAGCCATTTTTTTCCCTAATGTTTAGTTCTTATTACTTTAATGACATCTGGCAGTACCCGTACGCGACGTAATACATTAGCCATATGGACTCGGTCTTTGACACTAATCATCGCATCAACGGTGTAAATTTTCCCTTCTTTTTCATCGGTATTCATCGAATGAATATTGGCACCGGCATTGGCGATAGCGGTTGTAACCGCTGCTAAAATACCCTGATGATTAATCATGTCGACGCGAATCGACGTAATATATTCATTACTATCCTCAGCGTCTTTATCCCACTGAACATGTAAGTATTTATCTTTTTCTTTTTCAAAGCCCATAATATTGGCACAAGAAGCAATGTGAATAACGAGGCCTTTACCTGGACTCAAATGCGCAATAATCGGATCACCAGGGATTGGGCGGCAACACTTAGCATAAGACACTAACATGCCCTCAGCCCCTTTAATCACGACATTCGAATCACTGTTGGTATTGAGATCACCGTCAGACAACTGATGTGCAATCGCAAAACTCATCGCGTTACCCAGACCAATGTTTGACAGTAGGCCATCAAAGTCGGTGTTGTTAGTATCGTTCACCACTTGTTGGATTTTTTCTGGATTCAATGTCTCTAGGTCAATATCACCCATCGCATGTTTGAGTAAGCGACGACCTAGTTTAACCGCTTCCGCGGCGTGGCGGCTCTTGAGCACTTGACGAATTTTCGAACGTGCACGCGCGGTAACCACAAAATTTAACCAAGCGGCATTTGGCTGAGAGCCTGGTGCGGTGATTACTTCCACGGTCTGACCATTGGTCAGCGGTTGCGATAATGGATAGGCTTTACGGTCAATTTTCGCGCCAACACAAGAGTTGCCCACATCGGTGTGCACCGCATATGCAAAATCGACGGCGGTTGAATTTACGGGTAGCTCTAATAAACGACCGTCTGGCGTAAAGACATAAATCTCTTCGGGGAACAAATCGGTTTTAACGTTCTCGATAAATTCAAACGAGTTACCGGCACTTTGTTGCAACTCGTGCAGACTCTGGATCCAACGACGCGCTCGGATCTGAGCTGTTGTCCCTTGGCTGTCATCGTTTTTATATACCCAATGAGCAGCAACACCCTTATCGGCCATCTGATCCATGTGTTCGGTACGGATCTGCACTTCAACAGGAACACCGTGAGGGCCTAATAACGAGGTATGCAATGATTGATAACCATTGGCTTTCGGGAGTGCTATATAGTCTTTAAAACGACCTGGACGCGGCTTGTATAGCGTGTGCATCGCACCTAAACAGCGATAACAGGTATCGATTTTATCAACGATAATACGGAAGGCAAAGATATCCATCACATCTTCAAACTGGATTTCTTTGCTGCGCATCTTATTGTAAATCGAGTAGAGATTCTTCTGTCGGCCAACGATGGTCGCATCTATACCAGCTTCTTCCAGACGGCCGCTAATTTCTTGCTCAACGTTTTGTAGCACTTCCTTGCGGTTGCCCTTAGCATAGCGAACCACTTCACTGAGTACACGAAAACGATTAGGATAAAGCCCTTTAAAGCCCAACTCTTCCAGCTCAAACTTAATATTATGAATACCAAGGCGATTGGCAATAGGTGCGTATATTTCAAGGGTTTCGCGTGCGATACGACGGCGTTTATCCGGGCGGAGTGAACCTAAGGTACGCATATTGTGTGTGCGATCGGCGAGCTTGATAAGAATAACACGAAGGTCTTGAACCATCGCCATCATCATCTTACGGAAGTTTTCGGCTTGCGCTTCGCGTTTATCTCGAAACTTCAGTTTATCGAGTTTCGATACACCTTCGACCAATTCACCAACGGCTTCACCAAATTGAGCAGCAAGCTCCTCTTGGGTAACTGGGGTATCTTCGATAACATCATGCAATAATGCAGCTATCAGGGTTTCATGATCGAGGCGCATGTCTGCCAATATTTGACAGACTGCAACAGGGTGTGTGACATAAGGTTCGCCAGATGAACGAAACTGGCCTGAGTGGGCCGCTTTCGCAACACGATAAGCTTGCTCAATTTCTTTTACTTGTGACGGCTCGAGATAGCTCGACGCTACCTCAACAAGATTCTCTATCAGATACAATATTCACCCCGGCAGGTTAAAGCCTGCCGGACTCAATCATACTGACCACCCCGACAGGTTGCAGATTTAATTATGTGCGGTTAAACGATTAACCGATGCGACCTTCAGCAATCGCAGCAACAGCAGCTAATTCAGCCGCTTCTTGCTCACGCTGAACAACACGCTCACATTCGTCCATAGTTTCGGTAGTCACTAGGCCTTTTTCAATTTCACGTAGCGCAACAACCGTTGGCTTATCGTCTTCTGGGTCAACAAGAGGTTCTTGACCGCCGTTTGCTAATTGACGAGCACGGCGTGCTGCGACAAGAATTAAATCAAAACGGTTACCAACTTGGTCTAAAGCATCTTCAACTGTAACGCGAGCCATGGAAACTCCTATAAATTATGAATAAAAAAAATGACGCAAAATTGTACTCGATCTGAGCTACTCTGCCAACAGTTCTTTCAGCATATCACAATGTTTTATTGCTTGCTGCGTCACATTCATGCGATTAGCTGTAATAATAGCACCGAAATCTTGCAACGCTTGCTCAAAACTATCGTTTACAATCAAATAGTCATACTCATCAAAATGCGACATTTCACTAACGGCTTTAGCCATTCGACCAGCAATCACTTCATCACTATCTGTGCCGCGACCAATTAAGCGGCGCTCTAGCTCATGACGTGAAGGAGGCAGAATAAAGATTCCTTTGGCTTGAGGCATTAATTCTTTAACTTGGCGAGCACCTTGCCAATCAATATCTAAAAAGACATCAATTCCTTTAGCCAACTGTTCTTCGATAACTTTACGTGAAGTACCATAGTAATTACCGAACACCTCTGCCCATTCAAAAAATACACCTTCTTCAATCGCAGCTTTAAATTGCTCAACCGACACAAAGTGATAATGCTGAGCGTTAACTTCGCCCGGACGAGGATCACGAGTGGTATGCGACACCGATACTTGTAAATCGCTATTGGGATTTTTCTCTAACAATGCCGAAATCAGGCTCGACTTACCTGCACCACTCGGGGCAGAAACTATATATAAAGTGCCTAACGCGGACATATTATTCTCCAAGCAATCACGAGATTGTGATTTTGGCTAAATATAGCGTACTTGGAAAATATTTTATAGTTTCAGCATCAAATTTTGTTACATAACTCAGCATTCGAAGTCGGGTTAACGCTTGCTATTGATCAGTATTTACGCGATAACAGAATCTTGACATTATTGAAGTTAGGAAGCTGCGTGTTAGCCGATATTATTAGTGGTCCAATCTTACGTCGGACAACCACAGAACAATTGGTGATTTGGTGGGTTAGCCCATTCGAGTGTCAGGGTGAATTACAGTGTTTTGACAATAACACGACACTCTTAACTCAAACGTTCAACAGCGACAATCTCAACACCTTTCGAGTCGGTGAGCGCGCCGTAATTCATTTACTCAATATTGACGCTCAGCTACCACCAGCGACTAAAATAGAATATGACCTGTTAATCGGCCAAGGAACTGAATTAAATCCGCTACGCCAAACCGTGCCACACCTTATTTATGAAGGGCAACAGCGACCATCCTTTGTCATTCAAACGCAGTTAACCACCTTATTACATGGCAGTTGTCGCAATCCTCATCACAAAAGTGATGACGCCCTGTTAGCCGGTGATGCCAAAGTGCAGCAACACCTAAACGACGTCGTGTTACGCCCCGATTTACTGATGATGAGCGGCGATCAGATTTACGCCGACCACGTTGCTGCCCCAACACTATTTGCGATACATCAGGTGATCGATTTACTGGGCTTAAACGATGAGGAATTCAGCGATGCTCAATTTGAACACGCTAGTGATTTACATCAGCAGTCTGACCAATATTACCAGCGACAACGTTTTCTACCACAAGCACCGCGCAAGCCCACACTGTTCAATCGAGCCCGGCGTGAAGCTATATTTACCTCGACCTATGCCGACAATCACTTAATTTCCTTTGCCGAACATATCGCGATGTATCTATTGGTGTGGTCCCCAACACTGTGGAAAGGGCTTAACCTATCCGGCTTTGCAGTGCCGACGGAACATCAAACCACGTTTACTCAAGAGTTGGAAAGTATCCAATCATTTGTTAGTGGGTTAGACCGAGTACAACGCCTGCTGGCCCACACACCTACTTACATGATTTTCGATGATCACGACATCACCGATGATTGGAACCTCACCGCACAATGGGAAAAAAATGCGTATGAGCATCCGTTCTCACGCCGGATCATTGGCAACGGCTTGTTTGCTTATTGGTTGTGCCAAGGCTGGGGCAATGATCCCGCTAAGTTTAGCGGTGATTTCTGGCAGCAAGCAGACCAATATCAACAGCGCGCCAATAAAGAGAATCACGATTCACTTATTGAAACGCTCTATCGCTTCTCCAATTGGCAATACACACTAAACACCAGCCCCAAGCTAGTGGTGTTAGATAGCAGAACCCGCCGCTGGCGTAGTGAAACTAATATTGGCGATCCTTCCGGCCTGATGGACTGGGAAGCGATGTGTGAATTACAGCAAGAGTTGATCGGTCACAACGCGATAGTCTTAGTCTCGCCAGCACCGATTTTTGGCGTTAAAGCGATTGAAGCTATTCAACGTCTAGCGACTAATTTAGGTCAACCGCTAGCGGTCGACGCTGAAAACTGGATGGCTCATCCCGGTTCGGCCAGCACTATCTTGAATATCTTTAAACATCCCAAGACCCCGCATCACTTTGTGATTCTATCCGGCGATGTGCATTACTCTTTTGTGTACGACATCGAACTACGCTTTCACCATTTTTCTCCCAAAATATGGCAAATCACCTCTAGCGGTATCAAGAATCAATTTCCACCATCCATTATTGCTTGCTTAGACACCGTCAACCGCTGGCTCTATGGCAGCTATTCACCCCTCAACTTCTTTACCAAACGTCGCTCAATGAGAGTTAAAAGTCGCAACGCGTTAGGTTATGGCAAACGTCGTTTAATCGAACGCAGTGGCTTAGGGCAACTAACGCTCAATAGCGATGGTTCACCCCGATTAATATGTGATTTACATAACGACGGTACAGTCACCGAGTTTATTCAGCCTAAAGACGGTACTAACGAAATGATTTAGTATCATTTCTTTTAAATACACCCTATTGCCTATTGCGGTTTTCACCCTGCGGGGTATATTGGTTTCCCAAGCGCCAATCACAAAGAAAAAGCCATGCAACATCGGACAAGTATGCTGACATCTCCACTAACAGACCTTAAAGGTGTTGGTGAAAAGATGGCCCAGAAATTGGCTAAGCTCGGCTTACACTCCATTGAAGATTTACTGTTTCACCTGCCTAGTCGCTATGAAGACCGCACCAAATTATATAGTTTAAACCAAATAACCCCCGGCGATCACGTGAGCTTTATTGCCACCATCGAGAGCTGTGAAATCACCCATGGCCGCCGTAGCATGATGGTTTGCCATGTCTATGATGATTACGGCCGCGCTACATTGCGCTTTTTCAACTTTTCGGCCAGCCAAAAGAATGCGATGCAAGCGGGACGCTTAATTCGCTGTTTTGGCGAGGTCAAAATGGGCAATCGTGGCTTCGAAATCGTTCATCCTGAATACAAAATGGTGTCTGCGGGCGAAACAATAGAGCTCGCGCAAACACTCACCCCAGTTTATCCAACCACCGAAGGGGTTAAACAACTGACCCTTCGTAACATTGCTTATCAAGCCATCGATTATCTTGAGCGGTTTGAAATTACCGATTTATTACCGCCTGATTTATATCCGGGTCAAGTATCTTTAAAAGAAGCACTACTCTATATGCATCAGCCACCAGCAGATGCTGACTTCGATCAACTGACTAGTGGTCATCATAAGATGCAACATCGCTTAGTGATCGAAGAGCTGATAGCTCACAATCTATCAATGCTGCAAGCAAGAGCGCAGGCACAGCAACTCAAAGCGAGCGCCATCAATCCCTGCAATGATTTAGAATCAAAATTATTATCTAGCTTACCGTTCACACCCACCAATGCTCAGAATCGCGTTATCGGTGAAATAAAACAAGATTTAGCGCTCGAATCACCAATGATGAGGCTGGTTCAGGGTGACGTGGGCTCGGGTAAAACACTGGTTGCGGCCATTGCCGCACTCGGCCCGCTCGCCCAAGGCCAGCAAGTCGTGTTAATGGCGCCAACAGAACTGCTCGCGGAGCAACATACCTTATCGTTTAGCCAATGGTTTGAACCTCTTGGTATTAAAGTCGGTTGGCTTGCAGGAAAACTGAAAGGCAAGGCACGAGTGAAGACATTAGAGCAACTCGCTGCCGGCGAAATCCAAATGGTTATCGGCACGCATGCTGCTTTTCAGGCGGATGTTCATTATCATAATCTAGTGTTTGTGATCATCGATGAACAGCATCGTTTTGGCGTGCAACAGCGCCTCGCTCTGCGCGAGAAAGGCACTCAAGGACAATATTACCCACACCAATTAATCATGACCGCCACCCCCATTCCGCGCACGCTAGCGATGACTGCATACGCAGATTTAGATACCTCCGTCATCGATGAACTGCCGCCAGGGAGAACACCGGTAACTACGGTGGCAATTGGCGATCAGCGACGTGACGAAGTGATTGAACGGGTTCGCAAAGCTTGCGTCGATGGCCGACAAAGTTATTGGGTCTGTACCCTTATCGATGAGTCTGAGGTGTTGCAATGCCAAGCCGCCGAACAAACAGCGATGGAACTTCAAGCCAATTTAAGTGACTTAAATATTGGGTTAGTGCACGGACGGATGAAATCGAAAGAGAAACAAGCGGTGATGGAACAGTTCAAGCAAGGCTACATTCAGCTTCTGGTTGCTACAACTGTTATTGAAGTGGGCGTTGATGTACCCAACGCTAGTTTAATGATCATCGAAAATCCGGAACGCTTAGGGTTAGCACAACTTCACCAATTGCGAGGACGCGTTGGTCGAGGCAGTATCGATAGTCACTGCGTGTTGCTCTATCACAGTCCGCTGTCGGTAACCGCCAACAAACGCCTTGGTGTATTACGATCCACCAATGACGGCTTTGTGATTGCCCAAAAAGATTTAGAAATTCGAGGGCCAGGAGAGGTTCTTGGCACCAAGCAAACCGGACTCGCCGATTTACGTATTGCTGATTTAGTCAGAGACCAAGCGCTTATCCCGCAAGTCGGACAATTAGCACAACAGTTAATAACGCATTATCCACAATGGGTATTGCCCATTGTAAAACGTTGGCTAGGTAATAAAAGTCACTATAGCCAAGCTTAGAAATTGTAAGGAATTATTATGCAAGCAGCACAACAGCAGCAACACCAGCCCGACAAAGCCTCGATGGAAATTTATGTCGTGATTGCATTCGCTCTCATTGCCATTGTTGGCGGCGTAATTTTTTACAATGGCTCAATCACTTCGGAGCCGCCGGAGATTACTACTCCGCCGCCCATCCCCGAACGCACGCCAGTGATAGCGCCCAAGCCGCAAACGATCGTTACTGACGCACCCATTGAAACACCTGTTGTAGCGCCTACAGCGCCGATTATCACTGAAGCGCCTATCGTGGACGATGTGGTAAAAGTCACCTTGCCACCATTACCCAGCCTCGATGACTCAGACAATTTAACGATGAAAAAAGCATCACAATTATCATGGCTTCCTAATTACACTGCCATGCTAATCCCGAGCGATATGCTACGTAATTTTGTCACCTTTATCGACAATCTGTCACGCGGTGATTTGGCAAACAAATTCACTCCACTAGAGCGACCAAAGCAGAAATTTAGTGCACGAGACAGCGGCGAATCATTGTACCTCGACGAAGCAAGCTACAAGCGTTATTCGCCCTATATTGATGTGATTAACTCACTAAACATCGAGCTCGCAATGGCGCATTATCAGCAGCTGATGCCATTAATCGACGAAGCCTATATGGAACTTGGTTACGAGAGTGGCGCATTTAATCAAGTGCTAATCAATGCGATAGATATGATGCTAGCGGCACCTATTATTCGCGAGCCGATTGAACTAATCGCTCCATCCGCAATGTACCAATTTAAAAATCAAACGTTAGAACAATTACCGGCAGCACAAAAACTGATGCTTCGTATTGGCCCAAATAACGCGACTCAGCTACGCCCGAAACTCCAGCAAATACAGATTAGTCTCTCTCAATTCACAAATCGCGAGGGATAATCACATAACGGCCAACGAATGTTGCACATCGTTGGCTACCACTCCCTTCACTTAGATTCACCGTCAGGCTGACACTGCATTTATTGCCAGCAACCAAACTCTCAAAGTCAGCTAACGACAAATTGTGTTCAACCACACCACAGGGATTGCGTAACAGCGGTCGCCGATATTTCACTTCCCCACTGGCTAATACTATACTGCCCATTAGCCCATATCGCGCCATGGCAAGATGAATAAGCCCCCAACCGGTTAACACGGCTTGCGAGTATATTGCCCCAGCAAACATGCTGTGGTGAACATTAATGCAATTATCCATCACCGCTTCAGTGATCACGCGATCAACTGAAGCTTCAGTAATTTCCAATCCCATAAACTGGCTCATCGGAATGCCCTGATGCCAAGTATTGACCAACTCGGACACCGCGCAATCGAGTAATAAAGCACACTGGCTATGTAACGCTAAGACAAAGCCGAGTTTAAGCCAAAAAGGTTCGGCGCGATGGCCAACTAACCGAGTCAGTTGCCGCGCTTGAGCTTGCTCAATGAGATGAGTAACAAGTTGTCGTCCAATGCCTTGTTGACGCATCGAGGGCGTCACTACTACATCTACCTGAGCTTGCTGAACAGCTAATTCAAACAATACGCCCGCCGCGACAATTTGTTCTTGATCGTCCAACGCGACAATATAATCCCCTTGCCGCAGTTCATAATCGACCATGAACTGACATAAAAACAAATCATCGCTCGATAGCGTTTTCCAAGTCAGCATATTGCCCCTACACCGTTAACGAAAAGGTCACTGGACCATCATTGGTTAGTGATACTTGCATATCAGCACCGAACACACCGGTCTGTGTATTCAAGCCATAGCTTTTGCTCTGGTCGACAAGAAACTGATATAGCGCTTGTGCTTGCTCTGGTGCCGCAGCACGGGAGAATCCTGGCCTTAGTCCTTTCTTTGTCTCTGCGGCTAGGGTGAATTGCGACACCACCAGCAATTCACCGCTAATATCGAGCAAACTAAGATTCATCTTGTCGTTGTCATCATTAAAAATACGATAATTAACAACCTTCTTTAGCAGCTTGTTGGCGAGCGCTTCATCATCATGTTTCTCGACACCCAATAGCACTAACAACCCCTGTTTAATTTCACCAACCACCTGTTGCTCTACCACCACACTTGCCTGTGTTACTCGTTGTACTAACGCTATCATTTACTCTCTCAATTTGTTCGCTAATAAAAACACTGTGCGATGTTGTTACTCTCTCAATTTGTTCGCTAATAAAAACACTGTGCGATGTTGTTATTGTCTCAATTTGTTCGCTAATAAAGCCATTGCGCGATGTTGTTACTGGCTTGAATAAAGGCATCAACCATTCCTGGTTCACCACCCGAATGTCCTGCCCCGGGTACTATTTGTAATTGGGCATTATGCCACTGTTGCACCAAGAGCTGCGATCCTTCAAGTTTGCAAACCATGTCATAGCGACCATGTACAATAATACCAGGGATGTCTTTTAACTTACCGACATGATCAATAATATAATTTTCTGGCATAAAACAGTTATTCATATAAAAGTGATTCTCTATTCTGGCCAGCGCTAGCGCCTGTCGAGTAAAGCCAAATCGAGTTTGGGCGTCTTTTAACGGTAATAAATGTGACAGCCCACCTTTCCACACTGACCAATGGCGCGCGGCGTTTAGCTGCTCAAACTCATTATCGCTGTTAAACAAATGGTGATAGCCGGCAATAGGGTTATCACGATATTGATTAGGAATTTGCTGGGAAAAATTGAGATAATGGTCGGGAAAAACTTGTGCCGCGCCACCGTCAGGGGCAAAGCGCCAATGCAAATCTTGCTCCCGCCCTAGAAACGGACTACGTAGAATCAACGCACTCACGCGCTTGGTATAGTTAAACGCATACCTCAGTGCTAACTGCGCGCCCCATGAACCACCAGCCACAATCCATCGTTCAATATTCAGTGATTGCCTAATTCGTTCGATATCCTCGATCAGTTCATGGGCATCATTTTGCGCAACCTCACCGTAGGGTGTCGATTTACCACAACCGCGCTGATCGAACAAAATGATTCGATAACGACTAGGATCAAACAATTGCCCTAATCTGGCCGAACGTCCACCACCGGGGCCACCGTGCATTACAATAACGGGGATGCCATCAGGGTCACCACTTTGCGACACTGACAGCAGATGAAGTTTTGAGACCTGTAATTTCGTCTCACTAAAGGGTTTTATCACCGGGTACAGCTGATACATCATCACACTCCTGTTCGAGAGTAGTGCTAGCCAGTTGTTTTAATGGTTTTTTGGCATAAAATTCTGGCAGGCTTGCGGTTAATTCTGCGCCTATTAACACCACAATCCAAGATAAATATACCCAAACAAACAAAATCGGAATGGCAGCCAAGGCACCATATATCGCCTGATAAGAAGGAAAGTTACTGATATACAATGCAAAACCTTTCTTACTCAATTCAAATAGCACCGCTGCAACCACTGCGCCAATTAATGCATCAACAAAACGTACACTGACGTTTGGCACTAATAGGTACATCATTAAAAATGCCAGTACCGAAAAGAGTAGCGGCAGCCAACCCAACACGAACTCCATCACGCCGCTAAACATACCTTCCTCAAGTCCCCCCAAGGTAATAACATAAGATGAAATGGCTAAGCTCGCACCAAGAAACAACGGACCTAAAGTTATCACCATCCAATAAATCGAAAACGAAATAATTAATGGTCGTTTCTTAGGACTGCGCCAAATTTGATTCATCACCCGATCGATGTTCGAAATCAACAACAGTGCAAATAAAATCAAGAAACCAATACCAACGGCACTCGCTTTAGAGGCGTTATCGACAAATTCAGTCAAGTTATGCTGGATCACATCACCAGCCGCCGGAATGAAATTCTGATACACATACTGTTCAATTTGAACCTTAAACGATTCAAACATCGGAAAGGCTGATAACATCGAGAATATCACCGCGACCAAAGGCACGATAGACAATAGCGTTACATAAGCCAAATGCCCCGCTACCATCTTTAACCGATTATGTTGCATCCGACGAAAAACATACAGACCCAATGCCGGCGTGCGCTTTAGCGATGAAAACACATTAGAAAAATACCCTTTGATATCCAAGTTAATAATTCCTTTACCAATTAACAAAATATTTAGTTATTATCGATTATAATATAGCAAATACCAAACACGTGTATTTTTAATCAAACTGGGAAGTTTATTATGCTCAAGAATTTATTTTTTGTTGTTGTACTATTATCGCTAAGCGGCTGTCAGAGTGCCTATTACAACGCGATGGAGAAAGTCGGGATCCATAAACGCGATATTCTAGTCGACCGCGTTGAATCGGCGCGCGATGCACAAGATGAAGCGCAGCAAGAATTCAAGTCAGCACTAGAAGAGCTGAGCTCGGTCATTAACTTTGACGGTGGTGACATTCAATCAGTGTACGAAACGCTCAACGATCAATATTTATCAAGCAAAGGCGCTGCCGAGCAAGTCACCGCAAAAATAGATAAAATCGAAGATGTCGCTCAGGCACTATTTGAAGAATGGGAAGACGAAATCACCCAATACAAGAGTGCCAAATTTAAGCAAAGTAGCCAAAGCCAACTACGCCAAACCAAATTGTCTTACGCTAAATTAGTGAGAAGCATGCGTCGCTCAGAGCAAAAAATGGCACCGGTACTCACGTCACTTAATGACAACGTACTGTTCTTAAAACATAACCTAAACGCGAGTGCGATTAATGCGATAGGAATGGAATTCAAATCACTACAACAAGAAATCAAAGTGTTAGTGAGCGAAGTCAACAAATCGATTGCCGAATCTAATAAATTCATTGATGAGCTAAACAAATAATCCAGCGGTGATATACTATCGCCCAATATTATCGCTAATTCGTTTACCACTAGCGTGGTGAACACTTTATTTACATTTATAGGTCATTACATCAATGAGTATTGAAACCACCTTACAAGAACGCAGCGGCAACGTGTGTGAATTATGTGCCAGCAGCAATAACCTTGCCGTGCATGAAGTGCCGCCAACGGAAGCGCATTCAGATAAGTGCGTCCTTATTTGTGACAAATGTACCGCTGAAATCACCACGGTAGAAACGTTAGACGTTAATCATTGGCGCTGTTTAAACGATAGCATGTGGAGCCAAGTACCCGTAGTGCAAGTGATGGCTTATCGGATGCTAAAACGTTTAGTAGCTGCCGGTGAAAGCTGGGCGCAAGACTTATTGGACATGCTGTACCTTGAAGATGAAACCCTAGCATGGGCTAACAAAGGTACCGCTGAATTAGACAATGAAGAACCACACCTCGATAGCAATGGTGCTGTCTTAGTCGCTGGTGATAACGTGGTATTAATAAAGGACTTGGTCGTTAAAGGTGCTAACTTTACCGCTAAGCGTGGTACGCCCGTGCGCGGTATCTCATTATCGGCTAACCCAGAACACATCGAAGGTCGTGTTAACGGTACTCGTATCGTAATCATCACTCAATACGTCAAAAAGATGTAATATTCGCAATATAGATCAAAAAAGCGGACTAGTTATAAAACTAGTCCGCTTTTTTTATGGCTGCTTAATGCCGGTGATAAACGCTTGGTACGATTGTATCGCTTGCTGATGCTTCATATTTTGTGAATGATCAGAGTCTGGGATAATAGCCAACGATTTGTTTTCACTTGGCGATATCGCCAACAGCTGCTGAGAAAATACTAATGGCGTTGTTTCATCATCTTCGCCAACTAGAAGCAATAATGGATTGCTGTATTGCTTTAAGATCTCGGCATTATCGATTTGAGCCAACTCAGGCGATATATTGATGTTATAAAACGGTTTAGACCACCCAGGAACCAACTGATCAATTAATTTAGGTACTGAGTTAATTGCGCCGTCCAGAATTAAACCATCAATTTCTCGCTGACTCGCAACGTATGTCGCTATTAAAGAGCCCATCGACAGACCGTGTAGTAATATCGGTGATTTGGTTGGAAATTGCTGTTTCGCATAATCAAAAACCACTAAAGCATCTGCTTTTAATTGTGTAATCGACAGCGATTCCGATTTTTCACTAATTCCCGTACCGCGATAATCGAACCAAATCACGTTAACCGGCAACAATGCAAAGTGATTAAGAATTTCTGCAGCATTACTAATTTTCATACCATTACCGCCAAACAGCACTAAATTCGCAGTGGCTTGCTGATGACTTAACTTAATCCCTTGAAGCGTCAAACCATCACTGGTAGCGACACTCGTTTTGGTGATTGTCAGCAATTGCTGCTTATTGGTCAGTTTTGACATCACGACGTCAACATCGACTGCAGTTTCCAACTCATCATCCTGATAGATAAATGTTTGGGTGTTGATATTAACGGCACAGCCACCGAGCATAAAACATAATATGATGACGATTTTTTTCATTGATATATTCCCTTATATAATTAGTTTTATTCTATTGCGCTAGAGTGTAACTGATGTTAAAAACTAAATCTCATTAGCAACGACTGCTAGATATTATTGTCGAATATCTCACCGTTGATGTAACGCTGTAACTTCGATCGATGCTGCTGGGGGATAAAATCACCGTCACATGACGCGTAAAACATCCCTAAATATTTCATCCCGAGATAATCGGCGGTCAAACTAAAAGGCTGTTCAAAACAAGCCGGTGGCTCAACGTCAGTACCAGTCGCCAATAGCGAACAGGACTTACCTCGGAGCTCGCGACCCAATTCTGGTGCGATACTCAGCAAGTCGCTGAAACGATCGAAAAAAGTTTTCATCTGCGCGCTCATGGCATACCAATAGACAGGCGTCGCAAAAATAAGATGTTGGTATGTCATTAGATTCTTGAACAGCGGTAAAAAATCATCGGAGTCATTCTTATGCTCGTAGTCATAACATAAGATCTCAACATCATTGAGATCAAAAAACTCCACTTCCTGATATTGACGATAAAGCTCAACCAGCCCAGCGGTGTTACCACTTGACCGTGATGTGCCTAATATTATTGCCGTTTTCATTGAATCCCTTAAATGTGTTGAGTGATTAGTCACACGTTACGCAAAATTTAATTTGCCCGAGTTTTTTTACCGGTATGTGAGTTTGGAAATAATATTTTTCACTACGCTTACCATCTCTCATCAATGAAATTTTCATTCTCCGGGCAAGCCCTTTAACTAAGATGGTCTGATTAATCAATTTCTCATCGCTATCTACACCGTACTTTTCTTTGAATGCTTGTTGAAAATGGGGCAGCAAAACCACGGTAACATTACGCCGATCGCGGTAATCATCTTGGGTATTCAAGTAAATATACCCATCTCGGCGCCCGGTGGCTTTTATCGTTAATGAAAATATCCCTGGCACACTTTTCGGGGCATTAGCCTCCGAGAGTTCGATGGCATCACGAGCGGTTAATCCCGGTTTCGGCGTAGGCTCCTCATTCGTTGCGGCACACCCCGCGAGAAACACACAACCCGCGATTAAAAAATTCTTCATTCTAATATTCCTTCATATAATAACTAATAAATGTAGTCCGTCACACCGAGTTTTATTGTTAACGCCCACCGGCCATATCAATAAAAGTGCCAGTGGCATACGATGCTTTAGTTGAGAGCAACCAAACTATCGCCTCGGCTATTTCTGATGGTTGTCCGCCGCGTTTCATTGGTAATACCGACGCCAAACGGTCGACTCGTGCCGGTTCGCCGCCATCCGCATGCATATCAGTATAGATACACCCTGGTCGCACGCCATTGACGCGAATACCATCATCGGCGACTTCGATGGCGAGGCCTTTGGTCATGCTGTCTATCGCGCCTTTAGAAGCAGCATAGTCAACATATTCATTCGGTGCGCCGGTATAAGAAGCTGCAGAGCTCACATTGACGATTGCGCCGCCTTTACCACCACGCTGTAGTGACATCCGTTTAACCGCTTCACGGCTGCATAAGAAGCAGCTCATGACATTAGTTAGCAGTACTTCACTGACACGACTGGCGGTCATATCGACTAATAGCATTTGTGGCTTAAGCATGCCGGCGTTATTGACTAACGCCGTTAGCGGCCCCAGCTCTTGATCAATCGTGTTGAACAATGACAAGACTTGGGCCTCATCCGCGACATTGGCCTTAACGATAATAATATTTACGTCGAATACCGCCAACTCTTGCTTTAATGCCAGCGCACTCGCATCATCATGCCGATAGTTTAAACATAGTTCGTAACCTGCTTCCGCTCACAGTCGCGCCGTTGCGGCACCAATACCGCGAGTGCCCCCAGTGATTAACGCAACACCTGTCGTCATTACTTAGCTGCCTTAGCTAAGATCATATCGAGTTTATTGGCGAAATTCTGACGGTCGGTTTTATTGAGTGGCGGTGGACCGCCAGTATGAACGCCGCTAGAGCGCATGGTATCCATAAAATCACGAATATTGAGACGTGACTTTATATTATCTTTGGTAAAAAGCTCACCGCGCGAACTGAGCGCCTGGCCGCCTTTGGTAATAACTTCATCGGCCAATGGTATATCGGAGGTGATCACAAGATCGCCGGCAACGAGCCGTAATACAATCTCGTCATCGGCGACATCAAAACCACTGCTAACAGTTAGCGTGTTAATAAAGGGAGACGGTGGCACTGACAAACCTTGGTTTGCCACTAGAGTCATTTCAATTTTAGTGCGGTGTGCAGCGCGATAAAGAATGTCTTTAATCACAACAGGGCAAGCGTCGGCATCGACCCAAATTTTCATAATATATCCAGAGAATGAGTTACTGGTTGTATCATAGCAATAAAAAAGCCACTGATTAAATAATCAAATGGCTTTTTAGTCTACAGGAAACGAAATTGCAATCTAGATACTAGTGAATAGTGCCACCGAACTCATCAAACATAATATCTTCAAGTTGAGTAAACGCCCGTTCTTGTCCAGGCAGATTAAACAGCACCATCAAGATCACCCATTTAAGGTCATCTAAATTAAAACTGTTATCTTCGATCTCACATGCACGGTCGATAACCATTTCACGCGTTTCAGCACTGAGTACATTCACTTGCTCTAGAAAAAATAAGAAGCCACGGCATTCTAGATCAAAGTGCTGCATTTCTTTAGCGGTAAAGATCCTAATTGCGTTGATATTGTGTGAGGGTATAAAACTATTACCCAACTGCATTGAAGCTAATCGTTCTATCCATGCTAGCGCTTTGGAAACAGCTTCCTTTTGAAAGCCTGCATCCGCTAATTCATCCGTTAGTATTTCGTTATCGACCATAATATCCATCTCACTATGAACATAGTTTTCAAATAAGTACATAAGACACTCAAACATCATTGATCTCCTTTTAGTCGGACATACCCGCCTGACACTGAAGCAATCAAACCCGTCAATTCCAACATAATTAAATGTTCCTGCACTGTATCAACAGTACATTCACTACGACTAACTATTTGATCAATTGACGTAACTTCAAAATCAACACACTCTAAAACTAACTCGTGAAGCTTATTAGGTTTAGCGGGTTCAAATGATATCTTACGTTCGCAATCTTCCTTCGATAAACCAAGAAAAGGAAGTTCATCTAAGATATCGGCAATACCAGTGATAAGTTTAGCACCTTGATGAATTAATTTATGACAGCCCGTTGTTTTCGGATTATTTATCGCCCCCGGCACCGCAAATACTTCTCTATTTTGTTCAGCGGCTAGTCGCGCCGTGATTAATGAACCACTGCGAGCTTCCGCTTCAACCACCACCACGCCTAACGATAAGCCACTAACAATACGATTTCGTCGCGGAAAATTTGACGCATAAGGTGTCACATCGGGCCAAAACTCAGACACAATCAAACCATCACCGTCAATAATGGCGTTTGCCAGCGACACATTAGACTTGGGGTATAAATTATCGAGACCACTACCCAAGACCGCGATGGTATTACCTATAGTGTTTAATGCCCCTTGATGAGCATAACTGTCGATGCCCATCGCTAAACCACTGGTAATTGTGTATCCGTGTTCTGATAATTCATTGGCAATACGCTTGGCGGTTTCTTTACCACTGAACGACGCAGCACGACTGCCGACAATAGCGATTTGAGGCTGCGACAACAAGTCTGCATTACCATGGCAAAACAGCAGCATTGGTGGCGCCGATATTTCTTTGAGTAACGGGGGATAGTCATCATCATAATAGGTAACAATAGAGCGCAGTGGATGTGCGGCTAACCAGGTCAGCGCAGAATCTATTTTTTGTTGCGGTGGCGAGATCAACACCGATATCTGATCGGCACTAAAACCACACTGTTGCAGTTCGTTAGCGCTTAACTCAAAGAGTGAAAAGGCGTTGCGTTGACCGAGTTTTTTATTGAGACGATAAACCCCAAGACGTGGCAGTAAATCTAAGGTGAGTATTTGAACCAATCGCGTCATATTCCCTCTCCAGCCAGTGAAAGACCAGAGAGGGAAAGCGACGATTTATGGGTTAATTAAATCATCCCCAGTACGAACAGGTCTTTTGATATTGGTAATTAAAGCATAGCTTAAATTCTCAAAGGTTCTAAATACCATTAAGTCGCCACGGTAAACATTGGGTAAACGCTGGCTATCACTATCAATGAAATACGCTTTCACGTTATCAAAAGCGCGATAGACCACAGGGTCACGTACATTGCCATCGCCGTCAACAAATTGTATTTTACCCGGTTGGAAAATTGAGAATACACTACCAACCTCGATGTTTTGCGCCGTACCACCATCAATGATCACGACATTATTTTTACCAGAGTCTTTGTAATAAAGCGCGGAACCGATAACAGATGACTTAATATCTTTTGCGGCAGCTTTTGGCATAAAGTACGGTGGTAACTCCTCAACCAATGGCAATATGAACTGACCATTTCGGATTTCGGTATTAACATTGTTAATTTCTAATCGACTGATCGACGCACTCACGGTTACGGTTGCACGACCGACCAATTCTAATTCGGTGCCTAATATAGCTTTCGTTGCCGGCGAGACAAACGTACGTCCTCGGCTGTAGATACCATATTTCTGACCACTAACTAGCGCCTGATTGGCAAAGATGATGTCGTGTTTCTTATAAAACAACGTATCACGTTCACTACCAACCAATGTCGCTGCATCGTCCAATTGAGCGTTCATGACCACGAGTGAGTGGGTAAGAAACTGCTCAATATCGGCCAACGGCACAGTCGGAATTGGCTTGTTTTTGCTACTTTTACGACCATGACGTGTCATGGTCATCTTCGGCTTCCCTTTGTTAATCACTAACGTTGGTTTACCATTAACATACACTAAGGTGATTTGATCGCCCGGATAAATCCAATGCGGGTCAGCTATCTGCGTGTTAAAGCCCCAAAGTTCGGGCCAGCGCCATGGAGAATTAAGGTATTTTTCAGAAATATCCCACAATGTGTCGCCTTTCACTACAACATAAGTTTGTGGGGCGTTATTTTTCAATTTAAGGACATCAGCACAAGCCAATGGCGTTAAAATAAAGAGAGATAGGGTAAAAATCAGTCGCAACATAGCAACATCCTTGTGGTAATTATTAATAATATTTCTAGCCTTCCGAATCACAAAGTAACCGATGATTATTGAAATAGCCCGCAATTCTCAACAAACAAGTCGATTTTGCTTGAGAATACACATATAAACCTATTCAAGACACGTTGATATGTTTAAAATAAAAGCATATCACAGATTCAAATTATGCTTAATACAATAACAGCATATAATACGAGAAAAATCATGGCCATTCTAAACGTTTTACGCTTTCCAGACCCACGACTTCGCACTGTTGCAAAGCCTGTGGAAACAGTTACCCCTGAAATACAGCAAATCGTTGACGATATGTTGGAGACAATGTACGACGAAAACGGTGTGGGACTAGCCGCAACTCAAGCAGACATTCATTTACGCATTGTCGTGATGGATTGTTCTGAAGAACACGACACACCAATCGTTATGATCAACCCAGAAATCGTTAAGCGTGAAGGCTCAATGATGAACGAAGAAGGCTGTCTGTCAGTTCCCGACACCTACGCCAGTGTTGAACGTGCTGAGCATGTAACAGTGTCAGCGCTCGATCGTGACGGCAACGCGTTTGAATTTGAAGCCAGTGAGTTACTCGCTATTTGTGTACAGCACGAATTAGACCACTTGATGGGCAAGTTATTCGTCGATTACTTATCGCCGTTAAAACGAAAACGTATTCAAAAGAAACTTGAAAAAGAAGCTAAACTTCAAGCGAAAGGATAAGGCATTGCAACCATTGCGTATAATATTTGCCGGCACGCCGGATTTTGCCGCTAAGCACCTCGCGGCGCTGCTTGATACCCCTCATGACATTGTGGCGGTTTACACCAAAGAAGACACGCCTTCGGGTCGCGGTAAGAAATTACAGGCCAGCGCCGTGAAAGTACTGGCGCAAGAACATCAACTGCCCGTTGTTCAACCAAAATCATTACGTGATGAAGATGCCCTTACGCAGCTTGCTGAGTTTAATGCCGACTTAATGATTGTGGTGGCGTATGGCTTAATCCTACCGACCGCAGCATTAGAAACGCCGCGATTGGGCTGTGTTAACGTTCATGGTTCATTGCTACCGCGCTGGCGTGGAGCTGCACCGATTCAACGTGCTATTTGGGCGGGCGACACTCACAGTGGCGTCACCATTATGCAAATGGATGAAGGACTCGACACCGGACCGATGTTATTTAAGGCATCACTTGAAGTCGATAGCCAAGAAACCAGCAGCACCTTGTACGAGCGTTTAGCGGCGCTTGGCCCACAGGCGTTAGTCGAAGCTATCGATTTATTAGCGCAAGATAAACTTCCAGCACAAGTTCAAGACGATGCACAGGCGAACTACGCCAAGAAATTATCGAAAGACGAGGCTAAAATTAACTGGCAAGACGATGCCGCTCATATTGAGCGCTGTATTCGCGCGTTTAATCCATGGCCAGTTTCTTATTTCCAACTTGAACAACACAACGTTAAAGTTTGGCAGGCCACCATCGGTTCCATCGAGACCGATCAGGCACCTGGCACTATTGTTCAAGCGGATAAGCATGGCATTGTTGTCGCCACTGGCCAAGGGTCTATCTGCCTCGAGCAATTACAGTTCCCTGGTAAAAAAGCGATGGCGATTAGCGATATATTAAACAGCCGTAAGGCATTATTCGCCCCTGGCAACGTGTTGTAGAAAAGGTAATATTATGAATTTAAGAGCGATTGCAGCACAAACCATCTCTGCCGTATTAGATAACGGCGAATCATTAGCGACGGCCTTACCGTTCGCACAAGCACAGCTAGAGAGCCCGCAGGACAAAGCGATACTGCAAGAAATTTGCTACGGCATCATGCGCGAATTAACGCAACTAGAGTACTATCTCAGTGCGTTAATGGACAAGCCGATGAAAGGCAGACAGCGCATTGTGCACCATTTATTATTGGTTGGTGCTTACCAATTATTACACATGCGCATAGCGGAACATGCCGCCTTAGGTGAAACCGTTGAAGCGACCAATGACATTGAACGCGTACAGTTTAAAGGGTTGATCAACGGCGTATTGCGTAATCTACAACGCCGCAAGCAAGAGCTAAGCGATAAAATGCCAACCAAAGGGCCAATCACTTACAATCACCCTAAATGGTTTATCAAGCGTGTGACCAAGGCTTACCCAAAGCAGTGGCAACAAATTGTGCAGGCTAACAATCTGCGTTCGCCAATGTGGTTGCGTAATAACGTCAAATCACAAAGCCGTGATGAGTACCTTGCGCTGCTTCGCGAACTTGAAATTGAAGCAACTGCTGGCGAATTAGGAGAGAATTCAATTCTTCTGGCCAAGCCTGTTGGCGTCAACAAACTTCCCGCTTTCGAGCTAGGTGCCTGTTCAGTGCAAGATGTCGCAGCCCAACAAGCGGCGCAGTTATTAGACCCACAAGCGGGAGAATTGATTCTCGATGCGTGTGCAGCGCCCGGTGGCAAGACCTGTCATATCCTTGAATCAGCAGACGATTTGACGGTTGTTGCGCTTGATTCTGTGCAAAGACGATTAGATCGCGTTCAAGAAAATTTAGATCGCATTGGCTTAACCGCGCAACTCATTTGTGGCGACGGCACCACCCCAGAAGAATGGTGGCAAGGGCCAGAGTTTGATCGCATCTTACTTGATGCACCGTGTTCTGCCACTGGTGTTATCCGACGTAATCCAGATATTAAATGGTTACGCCGTGATACCGACATTGATCAATTGGTCGAATTACAACAACAAATCCTTGATGCCTGCTGGTCAAAGCTAAAGTCTGGCGGCACACTACTCTATGCAACGTGTTCAGTATTACCGGATGAGAACAGCAGCCAAATCATTAGTTTCTTAGCACGACAGCAAGATGCTCAGCTAGTACCATTGCATGATGACGACACGCCAGAAATGCCCGGTTGGCAGATCCTGCCAGGTATTAATGACGCAGATGGCTTCTATTACGCGAAACTGCAGAAAAAATAGCAGACGAAAAAGGGAATTCGAGTGAAAATTATTATCTTAGGTGCAGGACAAGTCGGGGGCAGCCTTGCCGAAAACTTAGTCGGTGAAGACAGCGATATCACAATCGTTGATAGCGACCGTGCTGCACTAGGAGAACTGAAAGATAAGCTCGATTTACGGGTCGTTTGTGGTCATGCGTCGCACCCTCAAGTATTACTTGACGCGGGCGCTGACGATGCAGATTTGGTCATTGCCGTGACCAACTCAGACGAAATCAATATGACCGCCTGTCAAATTGCCTATTCGTTGTTTAATGTCCCGACCAAAATTGCCCGTATTCGTAATGAAGATTATATTCGCAGTGCCAAAGAATTGTTTCATGATAAGAACGATCGCAAACGTGAAGAGCGTCACTTCAAAGGATTTGCGGTCGACGAAATCATATCACCAGAAACCTTAGTAACGGGCTATATTCGTCGCTTAGTCGATTATCCTGGTGCATTACAGGTGTTACAGTTTGCCGACCGTAAAGTGTCTTTGGTCGCGGTGAAAGCCTATTATGGCGGGCCGTTAGTAGGACATGCATTGTCGGCATTACGTGAACATATGCCTACCATCGACGCCCGTGTCGCCGCGATTTTTCGTCAAGGTCGCCCGGTTCGTCCACAGGGTACCACCATTATTGAAGCCGATGATGAGGTGTTCTTCATTGCAGCAACTGGTCACATTCGGGCGGTCATGGGTGAACTCCAGAAGCTTGAGAATCATTATAAGAAAATAATGATTGTTGGTGGCGGTAACATCGGTGCCGGACTGGCTAAGCAACTAGAACAAGACCATCGCGTTAAGTTGATCGAACGCAATCCCAAACGAGCTGAATTATTGTCGCAAAAACTCACCCGTACCACCGTATTTATGGGGGATGGCGCCGACCATGAGCTGCTCAGTGAAGAGCACATCGATCAAACGGATTTGTTTATCGCCGTCACCAATGATGATGAAGCCAACATCATGGCATCGATGCTCGCGAAACGAATGGGGGCGAAAAAAGTCATGGTGCTGATCCAGCGCAGTGTCTACGCTGACTTGATGGAAGATACCAATATTGATATCACCATTTCACCGCAGCAAATCACGATTTCAGCGCTACTATCCCATGTCCGTCGCGGTGATATCAGTAATGTATATTCCCTACGCCGTGGCGCTGCTGAGGCTATCGAAGCCGTCGCTAATGGTGACGCGATGACATCGAAAGTTGTCGGGCGCCGGATCATGGACATTAAATTACCCCCTGGCGCTACCATCGGCGCTATCGTACGGGATAATGAGGTGTTAATAGCTCATGATAAGACCCAAATCGAGACCGACGACCACGTGATCTTGTTCTTAATCGACAAGAAACATATCGGCGATATCGAACGCCTGTTTTCTCCGAGTGCATTTTTCCTTTAGCAGTATTGGTTCAGCAGGACAATCATCTGTTCACTGGAGTCGCTAAAACAACTTTCGGGAATGAACAGGTGGGCACCATAGGCTTGATTTAGTATCACCGCCTGATGCATAAAGGCAGCAATCGGTCCGCTAATTAGACAGCCATCTTTTGTTTTATACGGTGAGAAATTTAACGGTAACTGCGCCGAATCGATATCACCTTGTTGATATCCCAACGCCATAATCCCACGTTGCTCATGAATAATACGGCTCGCCAATCGCGGTGAAATTCGCTCACTAATAACATCTAAATCTTTGATTTTAATTCCGATATAAGGAATATCCTGCCGCGCTAAACCATCAGTAAAAGACGGAATGAAGATCCGAGCGATCTCATGCCAAGGCAACGACCATTGTCCAAAACGATGAAAATAGCGTATTTTGCTGTTGGATAACGATAAACTTACCTTTGGCTCAAGCTGTAGCGCAAGCCCTGCAACAATAAGGACTATTGCGACTAGCGTAAATAGCATTAATTGCGGTTTAAATTGGGGCAACGCTTGCTGAGCAAATAGCATCGCGATCAATAAGGTAACGCCTCCAACAATCAAGGGCAGCTGGTAACGTCGCACAGGTGATGGAATGATGGTGTGCGTTGGCTTACTACTGTCCATTAACAACGTGGATGGTATCGGCAAATTGATCGACTTTTTGCCAATCAGTATATTCAACGTCTTTAGACGTATCTGTCTCGCCACCAGTCATCTTCATGATAAATCGAATCATCATCTTATCGAACCAACGATATTTGCTGTAAAGCAGTGCGCCTGCGAACACGGCTTGGAGTTGTGGTTGCCACGCGGACGTTTCAAGGAATTTTTTCATGTAAGCATTGGTTTCTGGTGTGTTTTTATCCGGCTTACGCGCGGTGAGATTCACACAAAAGAAACCATTATCCCGTTGCTCTAACTGTGGCTGAAACTGCTTAATAAATGCGTCTAACGCTTTATTAAAGTGACCATAACGTATCGATGCACCAATAATTACTTTATCGACATCTTGCCATGTCACTGTTGCTGCATCGGCTAATGAAGTCAGTTTAACTTGCTCACCGGCGGCGAGTAATTGTCGTTCGATGGCTTGACAAATTTTCTTGGTTTGACCATCACTAGTCGAATAGATTAATAGCGTGTGAGACATTGATTTAGTTTTTCCAAAAAGCAGGGGTAAAGAGTACCAACAAGGTAAATATTTCGAGGCGACCAAATAGCATGGCGACCACAAGGATCCACTTCGCTGCATCGTTAATGTTGCCATAATGCGCTGCGACTTCACCAAGACCGGGGCCAAGGTTATTAAGCGCCGCGGCGGTCGCACTAAAGGCCGTGATATCATCAAGCCCCGTAAATAGCAGTGCTAGCATACAGATAACAAACACCAATGCATAAGCGGCAAAGAAGCCCCATACAGCATCAACCACACGATCCGGCAACGCCTTATCACCGAGGCGAATCGCAAAAATAGCCCGAGGGTGCACTAACCGTTTAAGCTCTCTGGCCCCTTGTAAAAAGAGTAAAACAACACGAATAACCTTCATGCCACCGCCGGTTGAGCCCGCACATCCGCCCATGAATGACGCGAAGATCAACAATAGTGGTAGGAACAATGGCCAGCTACTAAAGCTCTCTGTGCCAAATCCCGCAGTGGTCGACATCGACACCGCTTGAAATAGTGCGTGAGTAAATGCTTCATCAATTGATAGGTAAATGTTTTCTTTAAATAAAACCGCAAACACCAACAATACTAATCCGAGTTGAAACGCCAAGAACAATCGTAATTCAGGGTCTTTAAAGTACGAACTTATCAATCGTTTAGGTCGAATAATCGCGGCATAATGGAGGCTAAAGTTGACCGCAGAGATCAATAGAAAGAACACACAAATCAGGTTAATAACCGTTGAATCGAAATGGCCCATGCTAGCGTCATGCGTCGAAAACCCGCCAATCGCGATAGTAGAAAAGCTATGACAGATAGCATCGAAAATGCTCATCCCTGCCGCCCAATACGCCAAACCGCACAGGGAAGTTAAGGCTAAATAGATATACCACAATGCCTTAGCGGTCTCTGCGATTCGTGGTGTCATCTTGGAATCTTTAACCGGGCCGGGGGTTTCGGCACGGTATAACTGCATCCCACCAACGCCCAGCATCGGTAATACAGCAACCGCCAATACGATTATTCCCATGCCGCCAAGCCATTGCAGCAAATGACGATAGAACAAAATCGCTTTAGGTAAATCGTCCAAACCGGTGATCACCGTCGCTCCGGTGGTGGTTAATGCCGAAAATGATTCGAACACACTATCGGCCAAGTTCATGTCCGGACGTTCCGATAAAAGAAACGGAACAGCACCGACACTACCTAGCGCTAACCAGAACATCACGACCACGACAAAGCCATCGCGCACCTTGAGCTCACGACGAAATGTACGGTTGGGATACCAACAAATCAAGCCAATAAAGACACAAATAACAAACGACCGTACAAAGGCAACACCACCACCATCATTATAGATTGCAGCAATCGCTGCGGGCACGAGCAGCGTTGTGCTAAACATGGTGATTAACAGGCCTAAAATTCTAAGAAGAGATCGAGTTTGCATGGGCGCTTTCGAATTGGCTTAAGTGAATGAAATTAACGCTAATGTATCACAGCTCAGGCGTTAAAAATATCCCACCTTGCACGCATTAATCGCAAAGTTGTTTCTAATTCATACCATTAGCTATTGAGAGCAAAAGGTTAGGTGTATTCGAGGCAAATTTTGAGTTAGGATAAGTTACTATAAATTATAATAATATAAGGCAACATAGCATGTCGACACTCACTAAAACCGCACTTATCATTGGGTTAGTACTCGCGACGACCAACGCCGTGGCACAACCTGCTAAATCATTAAAGCACGCAAAAAAAGCCACTGAATTACGTCAAAGTATCTTTCAACTACTCGCCAACAATATCGGCCCAATGGGTGCGATGGCGAAAGGGAAAATACCGCTAAACAAATCAGTGATTGAGAAAAATTCTATGCGTATCAATCAACTGTCATTAATGATCACCGATTATATGGCGTTAGACACCCGACAATTTAAGGTTGAAACAGAAGCGCTAGACAGCGTTTGGACCGACACGGCATTATTGAGCAAGAAAGCCAATGCACTCACACTCGCCTCAGCCAATTTACAAAAAATTGTGCTTAATGGCGACGACATGGCTATCAAAAAAGCCATCGGCGGAATCGGCAAAAGTTGTGGCGGTTGCCACGACGACTTTAAACAAGACTAGCACTAGATTATTTGCCGTCAGAGATGTCGGCAAATAACATCGAGTTTTCCCTAAAGAGCAGCGATCAATATTTTACGCACGATATTTAAGGTTAAATCACCAGTCTCAGATAGATGAGTCAGTTTCATTTTTTCCATCTTCTCGATAACAGTATCAATACCGGCTTCATCAACTCCATAATGAGACAGCTTGGTGACAATCTCTAGAGAGTTAAAGAATGCTTCAGTCTTATCAATCGCATTATCGATTTTTTGATCATCAGTCCCTTCACTAATATTCCACACACGTTCGGCGAACTGTAATAATTTAGCGCGTTTTTGTGTTTTACGCTCTCGCATTAAGCTCGGTAAAATAATCGCTAAGGTACGCCCGTGCGCTATATCAAAAGTTGCCGTCAATTCATGACCGATCATATGCGCAGTCCAATCTTGAGGAACACCAACACCAATAATGCCATTTAATGCCGAGGTCGCCGACCAGATGAAGTTTTTACGTGCCGCCATGTTGTCATTGTCGTTAAATGTCACCGGACCATCTTCAATTAAGGTTTGTAATACACCTTCTGAAAAGCGGTCTTGAATTTTTGCATCAACCGGGTAAGTAACATATTGCTCAAACACATGAACGAACGCATCGGCGACGCCATTAGCAATTTGCTCTTTCGGCAATGTCAGCGTTAAATCAGGATCTAGTATTGAAAACTTAGGAAAGTTTAACGGTGACATGAATGGGTATTTCTGATTTTTATAACTTATCACTGCACCGCTATTCATCTCTGAACCCGTTGCTGGCAACGTCGCAACACACCCCAACGGAATCGCACTGTCCACCGGAACAGGGCCAAAACCATGCAGCAGTAAATCGCTATGATTGCTGTCGACGAGCGCAGCAATTGCAACAAATTTAGTACCATCCATGACCGATCCGCCGCCAACAGCCAATAAGAAATCGACTTGTTGTGCTTTAACAATTTCAACCGCCTTCATCAACGTGTCAAACTGTGGATTAGGCTCAATACCGCCAAACTCTACAACATCTCGCTCGCCAAGCTGGCTAATGACCTTGTCTAAGGTGCCGTAACGTTTAACGCTACCACTACCGAAAAGTACCATCACTTTAGCATTGGCTGGGATTAACTTATCTAGCTCGCTCAAACGGTCTTGGCCAAATACGATATGAGTTGGGTTGTAATAGTCGAAATTTTTCATGTTCTGTCCTCTTAAATTTATACACCCATATTACCAACAACAAAGCAATTTTAAATGGGTTAAACCGCCAATATCATGCCTAAAACTATCGCCAGTGACATTATGATTAGCATTAAAAAGAGAATTAGTTATACTTTACCATCGAGAATAATAGGGGATATCATGAATAATACCGTTGAGCACATTTCACGATTAGCGACTAAAGAAGGTTACAACACCACGAATATTGAAGGGGTTGGTATCTTTAAAGCGAGCAAATCAACACCGCGGGTTCCACTGTGTTACAGCCAAGGGGTTATCATTGTGGTGCAGGGCAAGAAGCGCGTATTCTTCGATCAACAATCCTATGATTACAACCCCGACAATTACCTCGTCCTGACGCTACCGCTTCCCGCTGAATGTGAAACCATCGTTGAAGAAGGCAAACCATTGCTGGCACTGGTGATTAACTTTGACATGGCCACCTTAAATGAAACGGTAAGAGTATTTGATGATCATGGGAAACTGGTTCATCGCGATAATATAGCCGACAGTAAAGGATTGTTTGTTAGCGACTGCACTGATAATTTTTCATGTGCGATATCGCGTTTGTCTGAATGTTTAAATTCACCGATTCAATGCGACATAATTGGCAAGGGATTGATTAAAGAGCTATTTTTTCATATCCTGAGCGGCCCTCAAGCAGCGCCATTATTCTCACTTGTGTCTCACAATACCCATTTGTCTCGCATCGAACGTGTGCTAAAGCATTTACACAGTAACTTTCAGGGCAAATTAGACGTCGAACAATTAGCGACGATGGCCAACATGAGCAGCTCGACTTTTCATCGAAACTTTAAGTTAGTGACTGCGTCTTCACCGATACAATACATCAAGAAAATACGCCTTAGTCGAGCGCGTGAATTGCTGCTTGATCAAGGCTTAAAAGTGAAGCAGGCCGCCGCTCAAGTCGGCTATGAAAGCCCAGCCCAATTTAGCCGCGAATTCACCCGCTACTTCGGCCAAAGCCCAAGCGAATGCCATTCTAGCTTGTAGAGACAGGCCGATGAATAAGACCAGAACTGTATTAGAAATCGTCTTGAGTACATCGCCTATGGCAAGTCAGCCAAAGACGCTCAGCACGCCGTAAACCCATCCATGGGGTCTTGGGCTGGCACCCCTGCCAGTAACAGCTGCTCTTACTTTACCTAACTCGCCATCATCAACATTGAGCCAAGCACAACGTCAGCCGTAAGCGACTATTATGATTTCACGCTAGCAATCCACGCGTCAATGTCGGACTCTACTAATGTCATAGGGCGGGCGCCCTTGAGTAAGATCAAGTCATGGAACACCTTGTTATCAAATTTTTCACCAAGCACATCACGGGCTTTTTGACGCAATTCAACAAATTTCAACATACCCAATTTGTACCCTAGCGCTTGTCCCGGCCACGCCATGTAACGTTCAATTTCAGAGGTTACATCCGACAAACCAGTACCTGTCGTGTTGTGGAAGTAGTCAATCGCTTCCTGGCGAGTCCAACGCTTGTAATGTAAGCCCGTATCAACCACTAATCGCACCGCGCGATACAGTTCAGCTTGTAGGCGACCTAAGTTGCCCCACTCATCATCTTGGTACATGCCCATTTCCATCGCGACTAGCTCAGAATATAACGCCCAACCTTCAACATAAGCATTAAACGGAGCATTTTGACGCATTAGGCCAATATCAGTCTGTTCCATATTTAACGCTATTTGGAAGTGATGGCCAGGTACAGCTTCGTGGTAAGTCAGTGTTTTTAGACTAAACTTAGGCACTTCGGTCATGTCACGTAAATTAATCGCAAACTCACCTTCACGCGAGCCATCCAAAGCTGGCGGCATGTAATAACCACCTGGTGCACCGGCTTCAATAACCTCAGGAATACGCTTAACCATCACACCGGCTTTCGGCATGGTGGCGAAAAGCTGTGGCGCTTTCTCCATCACGGTTTTAATTTCTTGATTTAAAAAGTCGAGCAATTCAGCGCGACCTTGATCAGAATCGGCAAACAAAAATTGTGGATCTTCAGCCAAGGCCACCATACGCTCACCAACTGAACCATCCGTTCGGCCACTTTCGGTTAGGATCTCATTCATTTGACTTGAGATTCGAGTCACTTCATTTAATCCGATGTTATGAATTTCATCGGCGCTTAAATCAGAGTCGGCAAGAAATTTAATCGAATGTTGATAGAACTCTGCACCGTTTGGCTGCGCCCAAATGCCATCACCCAAAGGAGCTTTCGATTCAAGTGTGGTCATCAGGCTAATAACACGTTGATACGCCGGATAGATTTCTTGATCAACAATGTTGCTTGCCGTGGTAAGCAACGTTTTCACGACACGCTGGTCGGTAATTTCTGAACTGGCTAACTTATCCGAAAATGCCGTCACTAATGAATGAGTGTTAGCCGCTGGACTGACGAATCCATTCAGAAACTTCATCGTTTTTGGGAATAAGTTTTTGGGTAATACGATGCCATTGTTGGCATCGGCTGATATTTTTTGATGTACCTGATCCGCCATCACGGCTAATGCTTCAAGGCGCGCTAAATAATCTTGGGCATCTTGCTCAGTATTAACCACTTGCTGGTCTTGCAAAATAGTTGGCACATTCATTAATGGACCAGAAATTTGACTAACAATATAAGGCAAATGACCGCCCCACGTATCGACATAGCCAGCATTAAACTCAGAGAAACCCGCGTAATAACGAGCTATCTCGATATTCACTTGCGCATGCAGCTTGTCATTAGCATTCAAACCGCTAAGGTTTACTTTAGCTAAGCCATCGGCTGACGATTGCATAGTGTGTTGCAACGCTTGCATCCCCACTGGCGAGTAATCCGGTACTTTACGCGCATAATCACCTGCTTGTTCTTTACTTAAACCAAGTGAAGTAGCAAGGATCGGTTGCGCGGCGATAAAGCTTTTAGTGTGTTGATTAATGAGTTTATCGAGCCCTTGACGGTCAAGTTCAATCATCGATGGCTGAGCGACGTTCGTCACTGCGGCCTGTTGAGTACAGCCCGCTATAGCGGCGATAACGGTAAGTGCGAGAAGTGTTTTTTTCATCTGACGTGTCTATATGAAAGGAATAATACGATGAAATATAACAGATTTAAACAATAGTTAATAACGGCTGCGGTTTTCCGCAATAAAACCCTTGTACACAATCCACCCCAACATCAACAAGACATTGATATATCTCTTTATTTTTAACAACCCCGGCGATCGATATCTTGCCCATCGCGCGACATATTCCAACGATAGCTTCAACCATAGCCCGATCAACATCATTAGTAACAAGGCCCGAAACGTACTCATCGCTAATTTTGACCATATCGAAAGACAAGTTCTTCATGTGATTAAATGATGAAATGCCACTGCCAAAATTATCGAGGGTAAAGCGACAACCATGTTTACTGAGTTCTGTAATAAAATTGGTGACCCCTAACAAGTTGGAAAGAGTTGCGGTTTCAGTGATTTCAAAGCAGATACTATCTCCGGTGACACGATATGTTTGCAATTGATATAATACGTATTCAAGAAATTCAGGATCACCGGCTGAAGAGCCCGATATATTCATCGCACAGTAGCCTATATCAACAGAGCTACCGACCTTCGCTAACCATTTAAAGCCGTGTGCAATAACCCACTCATCAATTTTAGTGACCAACTGATGTTGCTGGGCCGAGTGCAGCAATTTTCCTGCCTCAATCTGACGGCCATTACAGTTCAACCGCAATAACAGTTCATAGCCAACAACCGCGGATAGGTTATTAACGGCATAAATTGGTTGAGCGTACATTTCAAATTCATCTTGTTTAATTGCCCGTTTAAGGATGTGAACAAACTCCACCTCCTCACGGTGACGAAGCTTATCGCGCCCTGCAGTGGAGAATACAAATACCTTATCTCGCCCAGCGGATTTTGCGGCATAGCACGCTTCATCTGCTGCAGTTAACGCCTGAGTAATGGAGTCTCGTTGCAGATTAAAGATGGTGAGGCCAATACTGGCACCTATCTGGTAATTCTTATCTTTCCAGATAAGCACATAATCTTTCACTTCCTCACGAATCTTTTCGGCAATCTTACGCGCCTTTTCTAACTGGCAATCTTCCATTAAAATAGCAAATTCGTCACCACCGATACGCGCTAATACGTCACTCTTTCTTACGCACTGACTAAGAATATCAGCCACATTTCTTAATAGTTCATCACCCGCCAAATGCCCACACGAATCATTGATTAGTTTGAATTTATCTAAGTCGATGTAACATAAAACATGTACCTGCTGAGTCCCCTCACTCTTACGCTTCACCAGCTTGCGTAATGATCGTTCAAATTCCAAACGATTGTTTAGCCCAGTCAGTGAGTCATGGGTTGCTTGATAACTAAGTTTTTGAGAAAGACGGTGCTTTTCAGAGATATCCTCAGAGGCTAAAAATATCTGACTTCCCTTTTCAGGCGTATTGACCACCTGAGCCGTTTGCTTAACCCATAAACTACGACCATCAAACTGTTGTTGACGTATTTCCCATTCATGTAATTCTTGCGACTGCTCGAAACAGCGTAAAAATCGCTCTCTAGCAAGTTCTTTATCATCTTCAGAGTACAGCATAAATATGTTACTACCGATCAATGTATCCACGTCATAGCCCAATTTGTTAGCGCCAAATACGTTAACCGAATCAATGATAAAGTCACGATCTATGGTAAAAAACATCGACGGCGTCTTGTTATAGAGGATATTTAGCCTCGCTTCACTATCCGCCAACGCCAACTCAATTCTCTTTAATTCGGTAACATCACGCGCAGTGATTGCAACACCAATAACTTGGCCATCGCTATCAAAACAGGGGTTATGACACGCATGAATATAAATATCTTGGCCATCGGAATTTGTGCTTTGCATCTCTACAATATGTGCAGTTCCATTCAATGCCATCTCAATGCTTGGCTTAATGATGGCCTGAAACTTTTCCTCACCGTGGAGTTTTGCAATGGGCTGATTGATCAATTCCGAAATGTCTACTCCGAATTTTCTCGAATAGGCATCATTAAGTGCTCGATAACAGAAATTGCGATCGACAAAACTAATTAGATCATCAGTTGTTGATATTACTTCATTGAAAAATCGTAGTTGATATTCGCGATTCTGTGACTCAATTTCCATTTCAGTTCTCGCGGAAAAACTATTGAGCATTGCTAAGATACCTTCGGTATTAGTCAGCGGTTGCGTCGAGATGGCCCCCATATAGCCTACAATGGTCCCCATCGGATCAAATAGAGTGATGATCACAGCCGCTTCAAATTGACGACCAAATGCCGGCCACAGTTGCTGTAACGATTGATGGGCATCTCGAGTAATGCTAAGGACATCACTTCCATTATCAAAATTGAGTGCTTCAAAGACTTTAATGTCACCAAGATTCTTACCCCCCAGCGCTTTAATTCGTAATGTGTCAGCATTAGGGGTCAATAGCTGACCAATAAAGGCCGCATCGATAGCGCCATGGCTCATAACGATATCGATAAGATGTTGATAAAAATTTACGCCGCCATGTAACTGAAGACCTTGATTTAATCGGGCCATTTTTTTATCATTTTCACCCCGAACAAACTCTCTAACAGCCCGGTGGGACGCTATTTTCAATACCGAGAAAGCGAAATGCTCCTCGACTACCGTTTGACGTGAATAGGTCGCAATGTAACCCACTGGTTGATTATCACAATCGAGTAGCGGATAACCGACATAGTGGACAAATTCTTGCTGTGTTAAAAACTCAGCGTCAGGATAGGCTTGTGCGATGTTACCAGAAAAGCTGAACGGCTCGCCATTGAGCATCTGCCGACACGGCGTGTCGTGGATTGAATAACTGAGTTTTAGTTCAAATCTGTTGTCGATAAAGAATGACTCTGTCTGCAAGCTTGTGATATTTGCAACACTAGCTCTCGAGACAACGACACAGTCGACCCCTAATAAATGCGCTAAACACTGGGTAAAGCCATCAAAAAAACCATCAATTGGGATCTGTGAAAGCTGCTCTGCTATGGACTTGTAATCCAACCTCTCTGACATAGCTCTTCTCTAAATAATCTATCAATGATAATTAATGGGATCTGACCCTTCAGGCGAATCCATTAAATATAGTGCAAAATTTGATACCTTGCTGATTAACTAGATAATAATTGAGAACATGACATGAGGAGAATGAATACTGGCGGCTAGAATGCCGCCAGTAAAAGGGTTGAGCTTATTGTAGGAGTTCGTGATCTTTAGGCAATTGCGAAACAATCCACAACACCAGACGATGTTTAAGCGCTGGGCCGTCTTCTTTATCTTCTGGTAATGGACTGATTAACTTATCATTAACCAGCAAACGATAAATCACTTCGACTTTATCTTTGTTCGATTCCGCTTTATCAATACCACCATAGCCACGCTTGGTGGCATATGCTTTACCAAGCTGCATAGCGAGCTTTAGTAGTTTGTCTTCATTCTTATGTTTTTTCATTACCTGACCTTATGACTTCGGTGACTATTCAAATAAACTAACCTAATTACGCTAATTATCAATCCCTTCTTTCGCTGCATTCCATAATGAACTGATTAAAGGTGCTTTTAGTCGTTTTTTTAAACAACAGATCACTACCTCAAACGGTTTCAGCGCAGGCGTTACATCCATAATTTGGATAGAGTCTTTGAGTGGGCTGTTATCCAAAACAATTTTGGGTACTAAACCTACGCCGAAACCCAGACTCACCATGCTGACGATGGCTTCGTTACCCGCCACCTCAGAGTAGATATTTGGTCGGACATTTTTACGCTTGAACCATTGGTCGAGTCGCTTTCGAGCTAACCCTTGCTCCGGCACGATTAACGGCAATTCTCCCCAATTATATTGCCCACTATCCACCAGCGCCTGCACTTCACAACGCTCAATCGGCGCAATAAAGACCAATGGCGACATACCAAGCGTTTGAAAAGCCATATTTGGCGGTAATTGATCTGGCTTAGCCGCAATAGACATATCCTCTTGCTCATGATGGACTCGCGGCAGCGCTTGCACCATATCGCCGGTGCGCAGTTTAATTTCTACTTTTGGAAACTGCTGGCGATAGCGCGCTAAGATTTGATGCAAAAAACTGTGGCTGGCAGTTACCGAACAATAAATACTAAGTTCACCGCTCAATTCATTACTACTGGTGTCCAGCGAGCTTCTAAATACATCCCACTGCGCGAGCGAGGATTTCGCATAGGCAACAAATAATTCCCCTTCACGCGTTAATGATACGGTTCGGTTATCACGATCAAATAGCACCACCGCCAGTTGTTGTTCTAACGCTTGTATATTACGACTCAGCGTCGAGGGACTGACATGACATTGCTCACTCGCCTGCGCGAAATGCAGCGAATCCGCCAACGCTAAAAACATCTTTAACTGTTTGTTATCCATCTCAACACTCTACCATTGCAAATTTTGCAATACAGTAACCCATTTATATCATTTTACGCAAGACAAACGATACGCTAAAGTGACTCCATTGCCGCACAATTCGGCCAACATATACTTAGTAGGAACCAACCATGTCTCAGAATTATTTCAATACCTTGTCACTACGCGATCAATTAGCGCAACTCGCTAAATGTGATTTCATGGATATCTCAGAATTTAGCGATGGTGTGAAAGCACTTGAAGGTAAAAAAATGGTTATCATCGGTTGTGGCGCACAAGGTCTTAACCAAGGCTTAAACCTTCGTGACAGCGGCTTAGATATTTCTTACACATTACGTGCTGAAGCAATCGCTCAAAAACGTCAATCGTGGAAAAATGCGACTGAAAACGGTTTCACTGTTGGTACTTACGAAGAGTTAATTCCTACCGCTGACGTCGTTCTTAACTTAACGCCAGATAAGCAACATACTCCTGTTGTTGAAGCGGTTATGCCATTGATGAAGCAGGGCGCATGTTTAACGTATTCTCACGGTTTTAATGTTGTTGAAGAAGGCATGCAAATTCGTGAAGATTTAACAGTAATCATGGTTGCTCCTAAATGTCCTGGTTCTGAAGTACGTGAAGAATACAAACGTGGTTTCGGTGTGCCAACACTTATCGCAGTTCACGAAGATAACGATCCACAAGGTCAAGGTCTTGCACTCGCTAAAGCATATGCTGCCGGTACTGGTGGTCATCGTGCAGGCGTTCTAATGTCTTCTTTCATCGCCGAAGTAAAATCAGATCTAATGGGTGAGCAAACTATCCTTTGTGGTATGTTGCAAACTGGTTCTATCTTATGTTTCGAGAAAATGGTCGAGAAGGGTATTGATGCTGGTTACGCGTCTAAACTTCTTCAATTTGGTTGGGAAACTATTACTGAAGCACTTAAGTACGGCGGCGTTACAAACATGTTAGATCGCCTAACTAACCCTGCTAAAGTTAAAGCGTTTGAATTATCAGAAGAACTTAAGCAAATCATGCGTCCATTATATAACAAGCATATGGATGACATCATGGGCGGCGCATTCTCATCAGGTATGATGGAAGATTGGGCTAACGATGACAAAAACCTTCTGGGCTGGCGTGAAGAAACTGCCCAAACTGCTTTTGAGAAGCAACCAGCAGGTGATGTTGAGATTAGCGAGCAAGAATTCTTCGACAACGGTATCTTAATGGTTGCGATGGTTCGCGCTGGTGTTGAACTTGCGTTCGAAACAATGGTGGCAGCTGGTATCAAAGAAGAGTCTGCTTACTACGAGTCATTACATGAAACGCCATTAATCGCCAACACGATTGCTCGTAAGAAACTTTACGAAATGAACGCCACTATCTCTGATACGGCTGAATATGGTTGTTACCTATACAATCACGCATGTGTTCCAATGTTACGTGAATTCATGACTAAGATTGACACTAATGTAATCGGAAAAGGCTTGTCATCAACCAGCAACGGCGTTGATAATGCTCAACTTATCGAGATTAACGAAGCACTACGTTCTCATCCAGTAGAAACGATTGGTAACGTATTACGTGGCCATATGTCTGCAATGAAGAAAATTGTTTAGATATTATCTTTTAATAGAAATAATCTAAATCAAGAAGGGGCTTAACAGTAATGTTAAGCCCCTTTTTATTTACCCTGAATAACTAAGTTTCAATGATTACGCTTCTGGTCGATGAAACGGGATAGGTTTAGGGTAACAGCCATCGATGTTTCGGAAAAAATCTAAAATGACCGGGAAATCGTTATCAACGTTATCTGTTGGGGTGAAAGGTTCCCTAATACGAATCTCACGACTCTTAAAATCAAAACCCATCATTACAATATCAACCTCGGCTCTACAGGCAATATGATAGAAACCAGTATGCCAGCGATTAATCGTACGTCTTGTTCCCTCGGGGGCCAAACCAAGGATAAAATTAGGATGGTTATCGTACATAGCAACAACCTGATCAACCAAATTATTGTCGGTACTGCGAAACACCGGCATACCACCTAGTAAACGAAAAAACCAACCAAAAGGAAAACGAAATAACTGGTGTTTACCTAAAAATCGAACTCGAATGCCTAAAGCGGAGCGCACCAAAATACCTAACATGAAATCCCAGTTACTGGTGTGAGGCCCAACAATAATAATATATTGATTGTCGGTCGGTATTTCCCCAATCATTTTCCAACTTAATTTTTCTAAAATTTTACAGCTAAGATATTGAATCATATAAGATGTATCCGTACTCACGACCTTATGCAAGGCCAAATAATATACATTAGTATAATTGATAATTTTGATAAAGTTGTAAAAGATTGATAAGTAACAATTAGTCACGCTAGAATAGAATTAACTTCATGTTAGGAATGAATCGATGAACGAGATCCTTCTCGAAACACTTGGCGCACTTACTGCGTTAATTGTACTTTGGACACTATACAGCTCCGCTATTCGCTATAAAGTCGAACGGCAACCTGGTTCGCGGTTTTTAATATTAGGCTTTGCCCTGATCTTCATGAGCCTAGCGATTGATGTCACCGATAATTTTCCTAACCTTAGTAAATACGTAGTGATTGGCGATACGCCGGTGCAAGCGTTTATCGAAAAAGGCTTAGGATCATTACTTGGCTTAATTTTTCTCGCATTTGGCTTTCAGCGTTGGTTGCCTGCCGTACTAGAGCTAGCCCTTGCCAAACAGAATATTAAAAAACTCAACAACAGATTAGAGCAACTCGTCGATGAACGCACCAAAGAACTTAGCGATGTAAACAAGCAACTTCGCCTTGAAATTAATGAACGAGAAAAGACTCAGGTTCAGCTCGACAAACAAATGCTCCAAGATCCACTGACCGAATTACCGAATCGTTATGCACTACTAGAATACTTAGAGCATGAACGTCTTAGGAATCCGTATAAAGACCGTTATCAAGCCGTGTTTCTAATTGACCTAGACCAGTTTAAAGCGGTTAATGACTCGATGGGCCATGCCTTTGGCGATAAAGTCCTTAAAGCCATCTCGAATCGGCTTGCATTCAACCACCGTACCGAGGATTTTCTTGGCCGTCTGGGTGGCGACGAATTCGTACTGGTGCTGTCCGACTTAGAAGGCACAGCCCAAGAAGCCGCCTTACAAACTTACAACAATGCCACCACCATGCATAAGTTAATCTGTGAGCCTCTCAAGGTCGAAGACCAGCAAATTAACCTGACGGCAAGCATTGGCATTACGGTCTTTAATTATCACTCCATGCATTCGTCAGAGGACATTTTACGCCAAGCGGATATTGCTCTTTATCATTCAAAAGATAAAGGCCAAGGACTGTTTTCGTTCTTTCAACCTGAGATGCAGAGAAAGGCTCAAATACGGGTCGAACAGGCCAACGAGTTACTCGAAGCTATCAAACGCAAAGAACTCTACTTACAATATCAACCTCAGGTTAATCAGTCAGGGCAATTGATTGGCGTAGAAGCGCTATTGCGGTGGCAACACCCAGTGAAGGGCAATCAGGATCCGCAGCACTTTATCTCTTTAGCCGAAGACATTGGTGTGATCGATAAACTGGGCCGTTACATTCTGCGCCTTGCGTGCCAGCAGTGTTGCGATTTAGCCAGCTTCGACTTTCCTAACGACAAACTAAAAATTGCTGTTAACATTAGTCCAACGCATTTCCTGCAAGATGATTTTGTTGAACAAATTGAGAAAATAATCAATGAATATCCATTAGGTAACATTCAACTTGTGTTAGAGATAACGGAAGAAGTGACCATTGGTGATATCGATGACTTAGTCAACAAAATGAATACGCTCAATAAGCTTAATATCCAGTTTTCATTGGATGATTTTGGTACCGGTTACTCGTCATTAACTTACCTCAAAAAACTCCCGATTGACTCAGTAAAGATAGACCGCTCGTTCATCCATGAGCTCCCCGACAACAATGAAGATGCCTCTATTGTCACCGCAATCCTCACCATGACACGCTCACTAGGGATCAATGTTATTGCTGAGGGAATTGAAAATGATGTTCAGTATCGATTCCTCGACAAACTTCAATGTCAGTATTATCAAGGCTATTATTTTGGAAAACCAGAAAGTGTGCACACCCTGATCGAAAATAATCATTTTGTCGATCAACGAAAGCTAAAATCACCAAAGAGCAGCGACACCGCGTTGACTTAGCGTTCGTGGCGCCGAGCCAATGAGGTCAGCCCTTGCGCAGCGAGCTTTTTAGCGATGGCTGCTCGCGCTTCTGGAGAACGATTGCGGCTTACTTTTTCGATAAGCTGCTGTTGTGTAACCTCTATCTCAAAGCACCGAATATGCGCGCTCATCGTTCGTAACTTATCCATCGATTGACCTGACATTTGCCAAGATTCATCCGGTAGATAGCTCATCTGCTCTTTAAGTAACGCCAGTTTTTGTTCACTGTCATCATCCGCAACAAAGCTTAAGTACCCACTCAAATGTAGCCGTTGATAATTCCAGGTCGGCACCACTTGTTCGGTGTGCCACAGTGGCGAAATGTAGCTGTCTTCCCCTTGAAAAATCAGTGAAATTATCGGACTATTTTCGAGTAACCCATTGAGCTTATTGTGCGCCGCTAAATGACCGACTAGCCTCTGCTTGTCACGACTAAACCACATTGGGATATAGATTGTTTGCCCCAGCGGGTTGTCCGTTGTCGCAATGCTTAGCTGTACCAGCGGTGCATCTTCAATCATCGATAAAGCTTCTTCGCTTAACTGACAACTAGCCATTGCTGAACCATCAGTATTTACCATTTTTTGCTCTAAACGCTGCTTAACCGACGGCCAATCATCATCTGTAATACTAAACTGCGCGGTATTGCGCAGGCTGCCATCAGCCAGCACCCGTTGATTGCGAATAACCCCTTCAAACGTTGCGCCAAGTCGGGCGATAGCATGACGAGATTTTTGATTCTGTTGATGAGTCTTAAATTGCACACGCACCGCGCCAAAGGTTTCAAACGCATGACGTAACAACAAATACTTAGCATGGCTGTTAATATGACTGCGCTGAAACTCAGGTGCGATAAAGGTGAAGCCAATCTCAAGGCCACGGTTTTCATGGTCGATTGAACAATAGCGCGTACTGCCGACTAATTTCCCGCTCGCGCGATCAATAATCACAAACACAATATGCTCGCCAAGCGCGACCTTATCCAAGCTTGTGTTAACCCACGATCGCGCACTGGCGAGGTCCAGACATTGGTTCGGTGTCACCCAACGCCATAATGACGGATGATTACCCGCCTGGTAAAATTCTTGGCTGTGAGCCATCGATAATGGCACTAGTATTACCTTGTCTGACCTTAACTCGGATATTTTTTCAATCACTAACATGTTTACTCTCCTATTCAATAAGTGCAATATCCCAAAACTTTGGTATATTTAAAACAACCAGATTAAACAAAGTGACTAGACCAGTGAGGCAAGTAAACATTAGCCAGCTAATCGCGGGGCAGCCCGAGAAAAAAGCTAAATATCTAAAAATAAGCACCGCATTACGCTTAGCGATTAATCAAGGCTTGCTGACACCCAGTGAGCAACTTCCAGCCGCCCGAGAGCTTGCGCAGCAGTTGAGCAGTAATCGTCACACGATTATGGCGGCCTATGACGAGCTGATTGCCGAGGGTTGGATTTATAGCGTGCAGCGAAAAGGTTACTTCGTGGCCGATGTCTTGCCTATCGCCAGCTCACAACCGGCGAAAACAGACGAGAGCCCGTCGTCATTTGATTGGCAGTTCACCAAAACACTCCATCCGATTATGCAAGAACAGGCGGCGAGCTATCATTACAATTTCGCCGGAGGCACACCCGATACCGAACTGTTCCCCTTTTCAGAATTTAAGAGTCACAGCAATGATGCACTTAACCAGCCCGATTTAATTAGCTTAAATTACGGCGACAACGCTGGATTCCCACCATTAATCAACCAAATAAGTCATTATTTACGCAAGGTTCGTTCCCTTAAAAATCGTGAAATAGTGATCACTAACGGCTCACAAGAAGCGCTCTACATCATTGCGCAAATCCTATTATCAACAGGAGACAGTGTCGCTGTGGAAGCGATGGGTTATCGGCCAGCGTGGAATGCCTTTAGTAACGCCGGTGCTAATCTCATTGCGGTCGCACAAGATGATGGCGGCATAATCCCAGAGTCCTTTGCCAGCGTGGTCTCAGCGCAGCAAGCACAAGGCACTCCGATCAAGCTGCTGTATCTCACTCCATTGCATCAATACCCAACCACCGTGACGTTATCAGTCACAAGGCGCCAAGCGATATACCGGATTGCACAGCAGCATAAAATAGCGATCATCGAAGATGATTATGACCACGAGTTTCACTATCGCTGCCAACCGCTCGCACCAATGGCGAGTGACGACCCACAAGGCTTAGTGATTTACCTATCAACCTTTTCCAAGGTGATGTTTCCCGGTGCACGCATCGGATTCATGGCCATCGACTCAACATTGAGAGACGCAGTAGTTAGCTACAAAACTATTATTAATCATAAGGTTAACGTGACGATGCAGGACGCAATTTCACGTTGGATGGCGAATGGGAATTTCGAGCGCTACCTCCGTAAAGTCACTAAAATTTATCAACAACGTCGAGACTGTATGTTGCGACAGTTGAGCCATTATCAACAACAGCAACAATTAACCGCATTCACCAGCCCCGATGGTGGAATGGCCGTTTGGGTCGAGCTCAATCAGAGTGCCAAAGCATTCTCAATGAACGCGAAATCGAACGGCATTTTTGTTCAATACCAAAGCCACTTTATGCTCAATCAGACCGACGATAACGATCGATTTATTCGCTTAGGGTTTGCCGGAATGTCGTCACAGAAAATCGAAAAAGGCTTAGCCTGTCTATTCGATCATAAAAATGGCTAAAAAAGAAGAAAATTTGCCTTGGTTGCTGGCTTTTAGGCTATATTTTGATTAAATTAACTCGCCTATACTTATTTTGCGAATTTTATCGCTTTCACGGAACAGATGATGCTAGATACAGCCTTACCAAAATTAGAACAGCTTATTGATCAACTTATCGAAAAAAACACTGCACTAAGCGCAGATGTTACTCGTCTTAATTCACAAAATGAAGAACTTGCTAGCCAAGTAAAGCAGCTTGAAGATGACAGCGAAACGATGCAACTCGAAGCGCTTGAGCAAGAAGAGCAACATGCCAGCACCTTGAGTAAGATTAACGCAATTGTTGGTCGCCTTGAGCAAGACGCGTAATGAGCCAAGAGCTTACTATCACCCTGCTGGAAAAATCATTAACAGTCGCTTGCCCGCCGGGTCAGGCTGGCGCGCTGTTAGAGTCGGCTGATATTCTTAATAAGCAAATGCTCAAGGTTCAAGCACAAAAACCAACGTTAAGTTTACTTAATATTGCGTTACTCTCGGCCCTTAACATTAGCCACGAGGTGCTAACCCATCGGTCTTCAATTCAGGCCAGTGGTGAAGCAATCGAGCAACTATGCCAAGCGGTGTGCCAAGCAATAGAAGATTAATCCCCGATCACTCTTTTGTTTTCTTGAGTAATGGATAAGCTTGCTGCTTTAACCAACCTTCAGGCATACCACCACCCACAATGCCATACTCCTGCGGCCATTTATCCTCGCCAGTCACTGCGGTTCCCAACAGATAATCGATAAACGAGAAATGGGCGGCATAATTGCGATCGATAGCCGCTTTGTCTGAGGCGTGATGCCAATGATGAAACTGCGGCGTCACAATAATATAACGCAGCCAACCAATGTTGATATTAACGTTAGCGTGGTTAAACACCGCCTGAAAACCAACGATAATAATGTAGGCATCCACCACGCTTTTCTCAAAACCAAACACTACAATCGGCGTTAAGACAAAACATCGCGTGACCACCAGCTCGGCAATATGCTGACGTGAACCCGCCAACCAATCCATGCTTTCGACACTGTGATGAACACTATGGAAGCGCCATAAAAAAGGCACTTCATGATAAGCGCGATGCAGCGCATATTGCATAAGATCGGCGAAGAGTAACACCACGATCAATTGCAGCCACCACGGCATAGCTTGCACCCAAGCTTGTATTTGATCGCTGACTGCCCAACCAAAGAACGTGCTAACAAATTGGTTAGCGGCTAACAATGCAAAACCAATGATCAAGTGGTTAATGAGGAAGTGCTGCAAGTCTGTTTGCCACTGCGGACGTAATATCGGTTGTTTACGAAACGGAAATAGCTTTTCAATAAAGACAAAAATCAACGTTGAACCGAGCAAATCCAAGATGAACCAATCAAGGCCAATGTACGGCGTATGATCAGAGAAATTAGCGACTTCAACCCGATGACCGCCCAATGCAATGGTGATACTAATCAAGCACCACGCCAATATGGCCGCGCGTTTGTTGACGTTACGAATAATATTCCACAAGCCTAATGCGCCTGAAACGACTAACGCCGCAAACATCACATAACGAATAATATTTACATCATAAGATTGGCGTAATTCAGGCGTGGTCAAATACTGCGGAAAGTGAAACGCCAGCACTCCAAGGAATGATAATAAAGCTAACACCACCGCAATGTAGCCGCTTAAGCGCCCGTCTCCGATGGCAAACGAGCCACCGTTTAACTTGTTCAACATAAAAATCTCTCTAATTTTGGCTGGTGATAACCTAACCAGTTATTGTTCATCACTCCAGCATCGCTCGATAACATGGCAAAGCCAAGTAAAATATTCTATTCTTGTCATATACCTAAGTCACTTAGGCTCAAATAAATTTTAAGGACGATAACACGTGACCGACTACATCAATCAACTGCTTTCACAGCTCCAACCGATCACCCAATTCCCATGGCTCGACTCTCTTGTGCTCGTCGGCATTATGCTCTTTATCAGTATAGTAATTGATAAGATAAATCGTCGCATATTGTTAAATTTATTGAGTAAAGTACTAGGAAAGACCGCCCCGAACACCTTAAACGCATTAGTTGATCACCATGCGCTAGACAAAATAGCCGCCATCGTGCCACTAATTATCATTTCGGTGCTTAGTCCAATCGCGCTAAGTAATTACCCAGCGATTGCAGGGATGGTTGATACACTCTGTACAATCGCGATATTAGTGAAGATGGCAACATTTCTCTTTTCATTACTTGATGTGTTACTTGATTTGGGGCGCCAACGTGGCATCAATAAAAACTTGCCAATCAAGAGTATTAACCAACTGATTAAGCTGTTTGTGTTCTTAATTGTTGCGGTGCTATCAATATCAGCCTTACTCGGTAAATCGCCAATCTACTTCCTCAGTGGTTTGGGTGCGATGACCGCCGTTATCTTATTAATCTTTAAAGATACTATCTTAGGCTTTGTCGCCGGTGTGCAGCTAGCGGCAAACAACATGGTGACGCGAGGTGATTGGATTGAAATGCCAAAATATGGCGCCGATGGTGAAGTACTCGAAGTGGCATTAACCACGGTGCAAGTACAAAACTGGGACAAGACCATCACAATGATCCCTGCGTACGCGCTGATCAGCGACTCATTTAAGAACTGGCGCGGTATGGAACAAGCCGGTGGCCGTCGGATCAAACGCTCTATCCGTCTCGATGTTAATAGCATCCGTTTTCTCGACCAACCGATGCTCGACCATCTGAGTAACATCGACAGCATCAACGAGTACTTAAACGCCAAACAGCAGCAACTGAATGACGAGAACCAACAACTCGGTAGTCGCGATCTCAATATCACCGCCAATGGTCGCAAGCTCACCAATGTTGGCACGTTCCGCGCCTATCTTGAGTTTTACCTTAGGCATCACCCTAATGTTCATCAAGACATGACCCTCATCGTGCGTCAATTACCTGCCGATGAACACGGTTTGCCCATTGAACTCTATTTCTTTTGTAATGACATCCGCTGGAACAGCTACGAGTCGATTCAGGCGGACATATTCGACCATATCTACGCAGTACTGCCCGAATTTCAACTACGCGCGTATCAAAACCCAACCGGCAGTGACTTCATCAAACTGACGCAATAGGAACCACCGCATGAATAAAATACTAGGTTGCATCATCGCACTATGTTTAATAACAGGAAGCTTAATGAGTGGCAATGTAATAGCTCATGTCGATGACAGCGAATCACAGATCCGCCAAGTGTTAGCCACACAACAACAAGCGTGGAACAACGGCGACCTCGAGCAATTCATGCAAGGTTATTGGCACAGCGAAAAACTGCGCTTTGCCTCGGGCAATAGCTTTCGTTTTGGCTGGCAAACTACCCTTGCTAACTATCAGAAAAATTATCCCGATCGCGCCACGATGGGCAAGCTAAGTTTTGATATTATCGACGTTAAGATGATTGCGAAGCAACATGCTTTAGTCTTCGGTCGCTGGCATTTACAACGAGAAACAGACACACCTAATGGCCTATTTAGCCTCACGTTCGAAAAAATAGATGGCGACTGGCGCATCACTCAGGATCACACTAGCTCTGAGTAGAAAGTGAGACTAAGTTATTGTTTTATATCCACACTCGCTAACATGTTGAATTAACGATGGTTATAACGCAAATACAAACTATTATTAATCAGAGAAAAAACAATAGCTTAAGTCACATTTAGCCATAATAGCAATTGACGTTGAGGCAATTTTAAGCGATCATCAGCGCCAATATCTACTTACACCAAAGGACCATCATGTTATCAGCAACAATGATTGAAAAACTCAACCAGCAAATCAACCTTGAGTTCTATTCTTCAAATCTTTATTTACAAATGAGCGCATGGTGTGAAGATCGCAGCTTTGACGGTGCAGCGGCATTCTTACGTGGCCACGCCAACGAAGAAATGGGCCACATGAAACGCCTATTCACTTATGTATCAGAGACTGGCGGCTTGCCAATTCTTGGTGCTATTGATGCGCCACCGCATTGCTTTAAATCGCTACGCGATGTATTCGAACAAATCCTTGAGCACGAATGTTTAATCACAAAACAAATCAATGAACTCGCTCATGAAGCATTTGTGTCTCATGACTACTCAACCTTCAACTTCTTACAATGGTATGTTGCAGAACAACACGAAGAAGAGAAGCTGTTCAAAGGTATCATCGACAAACTTGATCTCATTGGCGAAGATGGTCCAGCAATGTATATGTTCGACAAAGACTTCGCGACACTAGCCGCGCAAGGCATGGGCAGCATCATGGAACCCGGTTCTACCGTAGACTAAACAAAAAAGAGCAGCCAATCGGCTGCTCTTTTTATCTAATATTCCCCAAAGCATTCATCAGTGTTTGGCGGACAGCGGTTGTCAGTTGGCAAAAAGATATCCGTCGTACCATAACTATTTGAGAAAGCAACCCGCAGATAGTCCCCCTTGTCAAAACCGGTGAGGGTTTTAGCAAACGACAGATTGTCTTCTTCATTCAACAATACTGTTGTTAGCAGTTCCTCTTGCCCATCACTCACCCGATAAAACGCCGCAAAATCTGCACCATCCATATTCCTCCATTGCACCTTAACTTGCTCCATTATCGAGGTTGACTCGATCCAAGTAAAACCTATTTCCGGTCTCGCGCTATCGACAAAAGCAACCTGCTCTGTCACTTCCGTTTCGCCGTGCTGGTTGACTAGTTTTAGAGTAAAGCTGACTGGATCACCATCACTGATCTCATATTCCACTTCATGGTAGATCCCACTGCTTAAAATAAGCGGTACGTCAAGTATTGGCGAGGTGATCAATACCGTACTTGTACCATCAAAGCTCGCTCCAACATAGATAGTATTTTTGACCACGGTAGCCACGCCCATTTGCCATCCAAAAATAGCACGGGTTCGCATCGCTGTACTATAAAATCTTGGCGGCTGCTCTGATAATTCGATATTAAGCACCGTCGGATTATCTGTTGTGACCGCAGTGTCACTGCCCGAGATTTCAGGATCAAAAACATCGGTAATGGTTGCACGGACAGTAATATCTTTAAAGCTTTGAAAAGAAATGTCAGTACCATTATAGAAGAATGTTCGCGAACGACTCGATATCGAGCCAAACGCATATACACGGTGATTATATGAATACTTCTTGCCTATCTCCGCGCCAGTAATACGTACGATGACCTCAACATAACTGGGCTCTTCTCGTCCTCCACTGGCGTCATCGCCCCCCGAGAACCCTTGATTACGAAACAGGCCAGGAGGGTTAATGTCGCAGTTAAAGCGGGTAAAATGTGAGGTAGTGGTTTCAACACCAATACCATTTGGCATCGACTGATCAGCAACTAGCTTGCCTTCACTTTGATAAACCCAGATCCCTGTTTGCTCGTCGAGCGTCCACACGGGCATATTGTTTTTAAGTGTGGTGCCATCAATATCCTGATTGGAAAAAACGGGTAATGTCAGCGTAGCCAGCATCCCTTCACGAAGTTGCAGTTCCTGTCCGTCCAATTCAAACGTAATGTCTACCACTCCATAAGACAATAATATTCCTTGATCGTCGGCGCCCGCTTGGCTATCCATCGCACCATAGAAGCTGCCGGGAAAGGCTCGTTCGAGTAATGGTTGCGAGGTATCTAGCGGCGTAATAAACAAGTCCACCACACCCGTTGCAATAGTACCATCGGGCAGCTGCAAAGCCTCAGGTGGAATTTCAACACTCGCCCCCATATGCCCGCTATAACGTCCACCATCATACACATTCACCTTAATCACTGGCGCGCGCTTAATTAACGTCACATGACGTTGCATATTACCGGTGATCCCTTCTAGAAAGAGCAAACCATCAAGATAGCCTGACTTTTTAATCCGCATCACCCCATCCTCAGTGGAGGGAGTAACATTTATCTGAACTCCTCGTTCACTTAAGGTGGCTTGCTCAATATTGAAGCTTGCCGAACTCACTGCAACATCAGAAATTAACACGCCATGACGATCCACCACCGATATCAACAGTGACGATAGTGCTTGCGTGACGGACACAGGCTCCTCCTGAGTATAACTGTGGCTTCCGATTGCAGTGGTGACTGTTAAGCTCACCTGATAGCTGCCTGCTTGTTCATAAACGTGAACTGGCGATTGTTCATCACTACTGTACCCATCATCAAAGCTCCACAACCACGTTGTAATGTCTTCACTTCCTGCCAACGACGTATCGGTGAAACTAATCGATAACGGCGCCAATCCCGTCTCGGCAGACGTGGTGAAACTGGCCTGTGGCGCAACGGATGTTTTGGGTGTGACCGGATTTTGCGCATTATGCCCAAACCACGGACATCCTCCAAGTATTAACATCACCGCAATCGCCGACATTAGCCGCGTGATACCACGGGTATTTATTCGATTTAAAGTCATCATTATAATCTCCTTTTAGCTGCCCCATCGAACACAAAAACCATAGAACGTTAAGAAAAAAATTGCTTGAATTTAGTTTGAATTAACTTGAATTAACTTGAATACGTTATTTTTCAGTTGATTATTTCGGTTCGCGATTGTCTGTTAAATCGCGTAAACTAGCGCCTGAATTTTTTGAACGCAATGGCAACAACCACATGATGAATTACGACGTAATAATAATCGGCGCAGGCGCCGCAGGCTTACATTGCGCAGCAACCGCTGGCTACCGCGGTAAGAATGTATTGCTGCTCGACAACGCCAAAAAAGCCGGTCGTAAAATATTAATCAGTGGTGGTGGTCGATGTAATTTCACCAACTACAACATCGAGCCAAGCGCGTTTTTGTGTAGCAACAAGCACTTTGTAAAATCAGCATTGAGTCGTTACACCCAATGGGACTTTATCGCGATGGTCGACAAATATAACATCGCCTATCATGAGAAAACCCTTGGTCAGTTGTTTTGTGATGACAGCGCCAAAGACATCGTTAACATGCTCGAAACCGAGTGTAGCAACGCTAATGTGACCACCCAACTGCGTACCGAGATAATGGCGATTGAAAAGCTCGAACAAGGATTTTCAGTAACCACTAGCGAAGGAAAGTATCAATGTCAGTCATTGGTTATTTCAAGCGGTGGCCTATCAATGCCAAAACTTGGCGCAACCCCATTTGGTTACAAAGTCGCGCAGCAGTTTGGCTTAAAACTCAAAGCAACCACCGCGGGCTTGGTGCCATTCACTTGGCAAAACACCGACAAAGAAGCCTTTGAGTGTTTATCAGGCATCAGTCTGCCAGTAAGCGTCACCAGTGAGAGCGGCGTAAACTTTAGCGAAGACATGCTATTCACCCATCGCGGTGTGTCAGGACCCGCGATCTTACAGATATCGTCATTCTGGCAGCCAGGACAAGCGATAACCATCGATCTATTGCCCCATGGCGATCTCAATGCACTACTCACCAGTGCCAGAGAGAGTAACCCTAAGCAAGCCCTCAAAACATGCTTAGGCCAGCATTTCCCTAAGCGCTTGATCGAGCGTCTCATTGAGTTAGATAAGCTCAGCGACAAACCACTAAACCAATTGAACGACAAAGAATACGCGACCATTGCCAACTACTTCCACCAATGGCAACTCAAGCCAAATGGCACCGAAGGCTATCGCACCGCCGAAGTTACTCTCGGTGGTATCGATACCGATGAAATCAGCTCAAAAACGATGATGGCGAAAAATATCGAAGGCCTATACTTCATCGGCGAAGTAGTCGACGTCAGCGGCTGGTTAGGAGGCTACAACTTCCAATGGGCTTGGTCTAGCGGCTGGGCAGCTGGGCAGGCTGTTTAACTGTCTAGGAACAATAAAGTTTGCCCGAAATTGGTAAGTTGCGACATGCAGCCGCAAGCTAGCATAATATTTAATTGGTATTAATTATTGGCTTCAGGATTGTTTCTGGCTTCAGGGGTATTATCTCTCATGAGGCCCAAGAACATTTTTAGTGATAGTGATACCCCCGCCAGTCCCGACACGTTTTCTTCTACATACCCTAAGAACGCATCTAGTTCCTCTCTTGAGTAAAGGGCACCGTTATAAACTAGTGCGTCTATCGATTGAGTATGACGAATATCTTCCAAGGGATTTTTATTTAGCAAAACGATGTCTGCAATCTTCCCTTCACTAACAGATCCATAGTCCTTGGTTAAACCGAAATATTCCGCTGGATTGAGTGTTGCCGTAGCCAACGCTTCAGCTGTAGATAGTCCTGCTTGCACGAGCTGTTCTAACTCATTATGTAAACTAAATCCCGGAAAAGAATAAGGGTCATAAGAATCTGTTCCCGCCAGTATTTTAACGCCTTTTTGGTGAGCCAATCGAGTGAGTTCTAAGCCTCTTTGGTGAAATTCTTTATGGTAGATCTCTTCTCCGTCCCGCATGCCTTCAACATCATCGGCCCAAATAAACTTCATTAGGTAAGGAACATATTTACGCCTATCGTCTGCTACAAAACGTTCATTATTTACAGAGGCCTCATAGTTTTTTGTGATATGGGTTGGACAAAAATAGGTTTCATTTTTTATCATAGTATCTACAAGAGCATTAAATTTATCAGGCACAAAACTTCCCAATATGTCTTTCCCTGTTGGTCGTTCTGGAGTGTCAGACTCTTGTTCAGAATAAACGCTTTGGTAATATTCACGTAACTGTTGTGCATTGGCAGCGCTATTATTAATAAACAAATGTGCGTGTTCAAAACTTTTCTGCCCAGCATTAGAGGCCAATACCGGATCGATAGACGAAGGATAGTGGCCCGCAAACACCACATTTTGTTTTTTAGCACTGTCCGCCAAGCTAAAGTATCGGTCAGATAAAATACCTGAATAGATTTTTATAAATGTTTGGCTGTTTTTTGAAGCACGGTTAACGACGTCCAGAACATTTCTTTCATCATAATTATCTCCCACTATTTCAGCCGCAACCCCGGGTAAACGGGGTCCTAACAACTCACCGTTATCAATTTCCCTGATCCAATCCCTTCTGCTTTGGTTAATATTCATGACTCCCTGCATATCCCTCAGGTTAATCACTCCATTGGCAATGTGCAATGGCATAGCCATTTGTGGTGCGGTATCGAATGCCAAATGTGAATGCATATCCCACAGTCCAGAGATCGCATATTTCCCTTGGGCATCGAATGATATATCGCTTTCATCCAACGTATCCCCTTGGTTCAATATGCGCTCTATTCGCCCGTTGCCTATTACTAAGGACTTATTTCGAATGATGTTATTGTTCGCGACATCAACAATATTTACATTGGTAATAATCAGACGTGAGGCTTGCTCTTTTTGCTTAAGAGGATCAGCCAGAGGCAGCAGCGCCAAAATAACGATGCTAAGCACCAAGAAAGTTAGCACTGCCAGAAAATATTTTAGTATTGTTTTCATTATAGTTCTCCTAATGCCATAACGTTACAAACTGTACACTTCGTAGCGTTTACATACAGCCAGTATTTAAGTTTTATAGAAGCTAACGAGATTATCATCAGTCGGTAGATATCGGGCACACGATATTTTTCTGATTCGCACGGTAGATTTCTTCGTGTTGTTCACTTTTCTTTTGAAATAGTTATATTCTTCTACTAACATAATAATTAATTTCGACGGCTCAGGTTATCTAACTTAGATAACCTGAGCCGTGTATACAAATGTTAGCGATATATAAGTATTCATGTGATTTTATCCTAAGGTGAGAAAATGATTAAAGTAAGTGTGATGTACCCAAACTCGTCAAATGCAACTTTTGACATTGATTATTATTGCGATATTCCCAATTACACAAATACCCAGCCTCAAATTCAAATTAGTGAAGTTAAGCTTTAGTGGTAGTTTCTTGCTAAGCCATTCAAGCATGTTTAAATATAGACTAGGTACAAAAAAATATTGTATCTTTAAGTTAGACGAAAACGCTTCCCTTCTTGTGGCATGTTGTTTTATCTAGAATATTTATTCTCGACGGTTTTTCATTGCTTCGCGGAGATTCAGTGCCACATCCTCGATCATGTCTTCCTGACCGCCGACGGTTTTCATCCGGCCCAGTTCCATCAGGATCTGCTCCGATGGCACCCCATATTTCTTGGCGGCGCGTTTAGCATGCAACAAAAATGACGAATAAACGCCTGCATACCCCAACACGAGCGAGTCACGATCGAGCCGTATAGGTTGATCCATCATCGGGACCACAATATCTTCCGCTACCGCCATCAACTTAAACACATCCACACCCGTTTCAATGCCCATGCGACTGGCTACCGCATTAAACACCTCTAGGGGCGCATTACCAGCTCCCGCGCCTAAGCCAGCGGCCGAGCCATCGATACGATTAGCGCCCGCCGCAACCGCGGTTAATGAGTTAGCCACACCTAACGCTAGATTATGATGACCATGAAAACCGATTTCTGTCTCAGGCTTTAGCCCCTGACGCAAGGCATCGATACGCTGATATACATCATCTTGCAGCATATAACCCGCCGAATCGGTGCAATAGATACAATTAGCGCCATAACTTTCCATCAAGAGTGCTTGAGCCAATAATTCTTTGGGCGCCAGCATGTGCGACATCATTAAAAAACCGACGGTGTCTAAACCTAGCTTGCGTGATAAGGAAATATGCTGCTCGGTGACATCGGCCTCAGTGCATTGCGCCGCGACTCGAATGGTACTAACTCCCACTTGATGCGCCATGTTGAGATGGTCCACCGTACCGATACCGGGCAACAACAACGCCGAGATCTTAGCCTGTTTCATGCATGGGATCACCGCCGCTAAGTATTCTTCGTCGGTATGCGCGGCAAAACCATAGTTAAGTGATGCGCCGCCTAAACCATCGCCATGAGCCACCTCGATCATTGGTACGCCAGCCTCATCAAGTGCCGTGGCCAAGGTCACCATTTGATCAAGACTAATCTGATGTCGTTTAGCATGCATGCCATCGCGCAGACACATGTCGTGCAAGATGATTTTATTCTTATTATTGTTTTTTTTCATGTTTCATTCCTAAACGCATCATTATCTATGGCTAGCATTTCGGCGGTGCGCAAGGCTGCCGCGGTCATGATGTCGAGATTGCCAGCATAGGCTGGCAGATAATCGCCCAGGCCCTCGACCTCCAAGAAGACGCTGACCCGATTACCATCAAATACAGGGCCGTTCTTAAGGACATAGCCCGGTACATATTTCGCCACCTTAGCAATCATCGCTAACACCGATTCGGTAATGGCTTGTTGGTCTGGCTGCTCAACAGTAAGGCAGTGAACCGTATCGCGCATCATCAGCGGCGGCTCTGCCGGGTTCATCACGATAATAGCTTTGCCCTCTTTAGCGCCGCCGATCTGTTCTATCGCATCGGCGGTTGTGCGCGTGAATTCATCGATATTTTTTCGGGTGCCCGGGCCAGCCGACTTAGAGGCGATGGTTGCGACGATTTCACCGTAGGCCACGTCCTGCACCTCGCTAATAGCCGCAATAATAGGAATGGTCGCTTGGCCGCCACAGGTCACCATGTTGACGTTATTAGTGCGCTGTTCGATTAGATGTTCTAAATTGACCGCCGGTACACAAAACGGGCCAATCGCCGCTGGTGTCAGGTCAATGACTTGTACGCCTAACTGTTGTAATTTACGGTTATTTTCACCATGAACATAGGCCGAGGTTGCATCGAAGGCAATGTGAATATTGTCGCGTTTGATATGCTTAGTCAGTTCATCTACCCCAAGGTGGGTGGTTTTAAGCCCCGCCGCCGCCGCTTTTTTTAACCCATCGGAATCGGCATCGATACCCACCATCCATACTGGATTAATGACTTGGCTACGTAGCGCCTTAATCATTAGATCGGTGCCGATGTTACCGGAGCCGATTAACGCGACATTAATTTTTTTTAATGGCTTATCACTCATCGCCAACCTCGCTAAAACGGAAACTGGCGCTGCCAACACCCTCAATCGTTACACTCATGTCGTCGTCATGCCGACACGGGATCATCGCCGCCAGCGAACCAGATAAGATAATTTCTCCGGCCTTGAGTGATATACCGTATTGACCCAAAGTGTTCGCCAACCAAGCGACGCTATTTAAGGGCGAACCTAACACTGCTCGGCCCTCGCCAGTGGCCACTATTTGACCGTGATTTTTAATCACCATCTGACAATCTTCAAAGTCTATTTCAGTGGGTGAGACACGCTCTTCGCTCAGTACGAAGATGCCACACGAGGCATTATCGGCGATGGTATCTTCAATATTGATCTGCCAGTCCTTAATTCGCGAATCGACAATTTCAAAACAAGCAGCCACACTTTCGGTGGCGGCCAGTACATCCGCGGCAGTGACGCCGGGTCCCTGCAAGTCGTGTTTAAGAATGAAGGCTATTTCACCTTCAGATTTGGCCTGAATCAATTCATGGCTAAACGGAATTGTAGCGCCAGAGGGATACAGCATGACATCGGTCAAAAAACCAAAATCAGGTTGGTGTACTCCAAGCATTTCTTGCACTACCTTACTGGTGAGACCTATTTTTTTACCCACTACTTTTTCGCCATCGGCCATGCGTTTTTCTAATAATTTTAGTGATATCTGATAGGCATCATCGACCGAAATGTCGGGATAAGTCTGTGATAACGGTGCTAAAACCTGGCGGCTACGCAACGCCTGATATAATTCAGCAGAACAGTGTTCTAATTGAGTAGGGTTCATTAAGGTGTTCCTTTAAATTAAGAGAATGACGCCGTTATTGAGTATTTGCTATTGCTACTTTACTCGAGTACATTTAATAACAATAATTGAATAAAATGAGATTATTGATTCATTTTATGAATGGTTTATTGAGAGGAATTTATGGATGTCAACAAGAGCCAGCTAACCATCAATCATCTTAAAATGGTCTGCACCATTGCTAGCTCAGCCACGGTGAAAGAAGCCGCTGAGCTGTTGTTTATCACACAGCCTGCGTTAACTAATCGTATTCGAGAGGCCGAGCGACGCTTAAATACCAATATATTTGTCCGCCGTCGACGCAAGCTGATTATTACCACTGCCGGTAAGCGATTATTACAATCGGCGAAGAAGATTCTCGAAGAGCTCGAGCGCGCCGAATATGATATTGCGCGGTTATCTGATGGTGTGGAACAAGTATTACGGATCGGTCTGCCCCATTACGCTTCCTTTAAGTGGCTGCCTGAGGTAGTGCGCTATTTCGATCAGGAACTACCTGAAATTGAGCTAGAGATAACTGCCGAGGCGGCCACCCAACCGTTAAACTCATTATTTCATGGCGACGTTGACATCGCGATGATATCCAGTGCTAGCAAGACTCTTAGTATTGATGAGACCCTCTACAAATCGGTGTTTATTCTGCAAGACGAACTGCGAGCCTGTTTGTCCCAACAACATAAGAAAGCCAATAAGAGCTACCTTAGCGCCGAAGACTTCGCCAGTGAAACCTATATCACAAATTCGACTATTCCTGAAAAAGATCGTGAATATGAATTGTTCTTTAAACCCGAAAATATCTTGCCTCGCAAGGTAGTTCAAGTAGGTTTTAATGAGGCTATTATCGAATTAGTAAAAGTTAATATGGGGATTACTATTATGTCGAAACGACTGATCGAACCCTACTTGGCTAACGGCGAAATAAAAACTACAAAATTAGGGGAATCCGGATTAAAAATATACTGGCACTTGGTCTATCTCAAACACAGTAAAATTGACAAACCCGCCCGATTATTAACCAAGTTACTCAAGCAGCAGGCTAGTAGTTAGCCAGAACTCAGGTTAACTACTAGCTTGGCGCATCAATTAAACGCATTTGTGAAAAAACCTGTTGAGACAACCAGCTAGTGGGGTCCGCCAAGTCTAAGATGACATCGAAATGGTTACGATTGGCTATCTGACGGCAAAAAAATTCATTGCCGTTTCGCACGATTTTTTGTGCCATCATCGCACTTTGGCGTTTGAACTCTGAAGTTTCTTGTTGGCCAAAAGCCATAATTATCGCGGGGGTCTCTGGTAATGGTAAATTGAGTGGACTATTAACCTTCGCCTCGTTTATATCCATCTTAAGCGCATCATTGACATAGGTATCAACTAGCGGCTGCAAATCATAGATGCCACTCACTACGCAAATGCCTTGCACCATCGTATTTGATGTAGATTCACCTCCCGCTTGCAGCGCCATCATCGCCAAATGAGCACCTGCAGAACTACCCGATAGATAAATTTGATCGCTAGCATAACCCAGTCTCTGGGCATTTTTTGCAAGCCACGCTATTGACTGGCAAACCTGTTCAACAATTTCACTGAGCGTAACCTTGGGCGCTAAGCTGTAGTTAAGCACCGCGAAATGACAACCTTGCTGCGTAAAATTAGTCGCTGCAAATGATGATTCAGCCTTGCTCAGTTCCTGCCAGTACCCTCCGTGAATATAGACCTGAAGCTTGTTATTATTTGAATTATTTAGCATCGGAAGATACAAATCGAGAAGTTGGTCAGGGCTTTCACCATAACTTAAGTCCGCTATTAGGCGCTGTTGCTGCTCAGCTAATTCTGTGGCGGCACGACTTTTCTCAATATATTGAGCGATAAACACATCGATGTCGTCGATACAACTGCTGGGTGAGTATTCACGTTCGAGTGTGACGAGATCAAATTTTTTGTACATTAAATCATCCCCATAGAGAAGAGGTAATAGGAAAACCGAAAGATTCCGCTCGCCTATTACCTTAGTTCCGCCTAAAACCTAAAGTTAACCCGTGCATAATAAGTCATGCCATCGAAACCATAAGGCAAAGCACGTACCGGATACTTGAAAGCACCGTTGGTAATGAAGTTCAAGACTTCATCATCGCCAAGCTCATCCGGGGTTTGATCGAAAATATTATTAATCCCCGCAACGAAGGTTAGATTGTCACTGAATTGATACTCAAGGTTAAGATCCACTAATACCGCAGCGTCGACAACGCTGGTCTCTTGAAAGCTACCAGTAGGTGATAAAAAGCCTGGCAATGGGATATGGTTGGCACCAAAATAATCAATTTCGGTCTTACCAAAATAGTTAGCTCTGACTACACCGCGCCAATCATTCTTAGCATAGTCAAACGTCAACGTCGCACGTTCTTTCGGCTGACCGCCGGTTAAGAAGCTACGCTGCAAATCATCTAACGCAATGTTAGCTGGGATGCCGTCGGGGGTATTGACACCATTAATCTCGGTGTCATTAATATTTCCCGCAAACGTCACGCTAAAATCAGCATCGTCAAACTCAGTTTTATAGGTAATGATTACATCCAGACCCTCGGTGGTCGAGTCAACCGAGTTAGCAAAATAGTTCGCTTGTACCGCCCCGGTAGCCTCTAACGCCGCAACGGCCGCAGGACTAAAGGCGACATCCTCAGGACTGAGTAAACTTGCGAGAGTAATACGATCTTTAATTTCAACACGATAAGCATCGATGGTGACCGACAGTTCATCGGTCACATCATAAATAAAACCAAAACTAAGGTTTTTAGTGGTTTCTAATGACAGGCTATCGATACCCAGAGCTGATGGGAATGGCGAGCCTGCGGTCGCGGTAAAGGAGGTTTCTAACACGCCTTCCGACGAAAGATTAGTAGTAAATGCAGTGTAAGCACTCTGCTGCAATGAGGGCGCCCTAAAACCAGTAGAAATTGCGCCACGTAGCGCGAAATTATCGCTCACATCATAACGGCTCGATAACTTACCCACCGTGCGGTCGCCGGAGTCAGAGAAGTCTTCATAGCGTAAGGCGGCGCCAATGTTCCAGCTATCGTTGATTGCCGTCTCCAAATCGACATAGAGGGCAAAACTGTCACGTTCTGCACTGTTAGCAGCATCAGGTCTTAAGCCCGGATAAGCTTGGAATCCACAGCCAGCAAAGACATTACTATCGATAACCGAAGGAAACGAATTGGCTGCATTACTGGCTCCACAGGCATAGGAAGCGACCTCACCGGGAACAATTTTATAATTTTCCTGACGATATTCCGCGCCTAACGAGATATTAAGCGGCTCATCTGCACCTATTTCGACGATACCACTAATATCAGCATTGAGCGTAGTTTGATCGAAACGAAATCCTCCAGAATACCCTGATGTTGGGCCAGAGTTCGCCGCTATCTCGCTGTCTGAAGCATCGGGGTTATTCACTAAATATTCCGCTGCATAGGAGGCGTTAATGGTGTTTTCCGAGTGAAAGTCGTAGGCGTTTTCACCGTAAACAGCCGACAGGTCGAATTCCCAATCCTCGTTGATCTCGCCACGCAACCCCACGGCAACGGAAACATCTTGTGCTTCATTATCGATGCGCGGTAAGAAGCCATCGGCATAGACTTGAGGCACATTTTTCGCTGCGGCATTAAAGTCACGATAAAAACCGTTCCCCAAAGCTGTGCGGTTCGAGTAACCGCCAAAGGAATATAGCTCCATGTCTTTTAATGGAATGGCCATATTATAGAACAACGACAAAAACTCGGAGGCTGAATCCCCTTGCCCCCAACGTACATCATCAGATAACTGGCCCGGCTCCTTATCTTCGCCGCCACCAGTATCACGCTGAGCTCTGTTGGTGCCATCAAAATCACGATATTCTAGCGACAAGTTAATAAATCCACCATCATCGCCCAAGTCAAATCCTCGGTTGAGCCCCAAAGACAATAATTCGCCATCACCTTCACCGGTAGCTCCACCTTGGATATAACCGGTAGTAATGCCCGTCGTTTCTTTCAGCGCTAGGTTAATCACTCCGGCGATTGCATCTGAGCCATATTGTGCCGCAGCGCCATCACGCAACACCTGAACATTGGATAAAGCACTCATCGGAATCGCATTCATGTCAGTACCCGCAGCGCCCGCCCCTACCGTGCCGTTCAGGCCAAAAATAGCCTGATTGTGGCGACGCTTCCCGTTTATCAATACCAAGGTTTGATCCGGTTGCAAGCCACGCAATGTTGCGGGACGAAACAGGTCTGAACCGTCGGAAACTTGCGTTCGGCTAAAGTTAAATGAAGGAGCGGTCGCTTGCAGGCTCTGACCAAGTTCTGTAAAGCCGCCACGAGTAAGCGATTCGGCATCGATGATGTCTACTGGCACCGCAGATTCGGTGGCTGAACGACTAGCAACACGTGACCCTAATACCGAAATAAGCTCGACATCAGCCCCTTTTACCGTTGCTTGATCATCAGCGGCATAGGTTACAGAACTGCCCAAAGCCAAACTAACGGCTAGTGTTAATGAGTGTACTTGAAATTTGTTTAGCATAGCGTTCCCTTTAATATTATTATATTTATCGAATCTTAATAAGCTAAATAAGTAACAACTCAGTCAACTCTATTAGCATCTTTATCCATTCATACCTTGATGGATTACAATTGGTTTGGACTTTATACAAGGCAGAGCCTATGTGCTATCGCTGGCCCAGTTATAGCACGTGTATTTCCCGAATGAGCTACATCTATCTAGCAATACACGAATAGGCGATAACGTATTAAATAACAAATAAACACTGTCAGGACGGATCAAACATAAAACAACCCGACAATTAAGACTAAATATGTTTACTAAATTATTTGTATCAACCCCTGATGCCTATCTGCCAATAACAGACTTATAGAACATAACCAGAATTATCACTGGGCAAACTATGCGCACATAATAGGGCCAGATTTTCCAAAATAGGCTCGCTTCCATAGTCGTACAGCCTCGGCTTAGCTCGGTCAATAACTCATTACGATGCCAAATCCAGCCCGCGTAAACACACAATAAGAAACCAATCATAGGTTGGCTATATTCCGTGGTGACTTTAATCACCAAGCTAAATAGCAGTTCAAAATTAAACATAATAATTAAACTGATTACCATAATTCCAGCACCGACTAACCAAGCCGCTTTGTGACGCGTAATATTTCTGCTTTCAACGGCATATGCAACCGGAACCTCTAGCATTGAGATAGATGAGGTTAAGGCAGCAATCGCCATCAATAAGAAAAATGCGGCACCAATGAGATTACCGATCGCGCCCATTGAGCCAAACAATTGCGGGATGACTTTAAAAATTAGTCGATCGCCATCGATTAAATCGCCGGTTTCGGTAAAGATGGTCACTCCATTGTGTTGGGCAACATACATTGCCGGAATGATCAACATGCCAGCGAGAATAGCGATACCGCTATCGATTAATGCGACAGATGCGCCAAGCTCTGGTAGATTCTCCTGCTTGCTTACATAAGAACCGTAAATTAGCATGGCGCCAACACCAAGTGATAATGAGAAAAATGCTTGCCCCATCGCACTGACTAACAACTGTGGATCCAATATCTTAGAAAAATCAGGCACCAGATAAACCCGCCACCCCTGCGCTGCACCATCAAGGGTTGCCACGTAAATTATGAGCACCACGATTAATATAAGTAACATCGGCATTAGACGACTCGACCAGCGCTCAATACCTTCGGTGACTCCCTTACAGACGATAGCAACGTTTAGGCAGGAGAAAATCACACAAAAAACGATATTTCGTGACAATGAGAAATCAACTAACCAGGCTGAGAACTCGACCAATCCAGAAAACTGAGTAATAGTATTCAAAAAATAGGCGATCATCCAGCCAGCGATAATAGCGTAAAAGCTTAGAATAAGTGTAACGACCAGCATCCCCCAAAGGCCGGTAAAAGTACCGAGCTTTCGCGTCCATTTAGTTGGTGATATTTTTTGAAGTGCCCCGACCATATTGGCCTGAGCGAAACGACCGATAGTTAATTCGACCATTAGAATAGGGTAGGCTAGGGCGAACGTTAAGACTAAATATACCAACACAAAGGCACCACCACCATTGCTAGCCACTTGGGTAGGAAAGCCCCAGATGTTGCCCAGACCCACCGCAGCACCTGCCGCCGCAAGAATAAAACCTAGTCTCGATGAAAACTGTCCACGCTTATTCATAATTGAAAAATCCCTCGAGTTAGCATCACCGTTAATTGGGGTTAGCGAACTTCTAATTATTATTTTTATGCAGGTATAAGCATACGGGTAAAGTAATTATTGCCTAGTTTTTTATCATTCAAGTAATCTCGAATTTGCTATTTTTCAGCTGAAAAGACTCAATGGCCACATAGCATTTTCGTCGCTAAACCATGATTTCCCCTACAAAAAATCACATTTACCACTGCGTTAACCCATTCATTTTTTGTATCTAAATGTCCAATTAATAAAATTATTGTTATTTATTTAAAGAGGATAAAGTTTAGTCAAACCATACCAACGAAAGGTCAACTGATGTCTTCAAATGTTATTTTAAAATCCTATGTTGCGGGTGAGTTTATTGATAGCAAAGTGTATTTCGATAATATCAATCCAGTCGATGGCAGCATTATTTCTCAGATAAGTGAAGCCAACGACAGCATTATCGACCGCGCGGTTAATAGCGCAACGGCGGCATTAAATGGTCCTTGGGGCAAGATGAGTGTTAACCAGCGATCGCAATTACTCCACCGCGTTGCGGATCGTATGGCTCAGCGCGAAGATGAATTTATTAGCGCTGAAATAGCCGATACCGGGAAATCTCTATTTCAAGTTCAGACCATCGATATTCCCCGTGGCACCGCCAACTTTCGATTCTTTGCCGACATCGTCAAGTTTCAATCCGGTGATAGCTACCTCACCGAAACAAGCGATGGTCAAAAGGCGCTCAATTACAGCATCAACAAGCCACTGGGCGTGGTCGCGATTATCTCACCGTGGAATTTGCCATTGTTGTTATCAACTTGGAAGGTTGCACCTGCGCTGGCCTGTGGTAACTGCGTGATATTAAAACCTTCAGAAGAAACTTCGTCCACCGCTGTTTTATTAGCCCAAGTGATGGATGAAGTTGGCATACCCAAGGGCGTATTCAATCTCATCTTGGGCCGTGGTAAGGCAGTTGGCGATAGCTTAACCGGTCATCAAGGGGTCGATGCAGTAACCTTCACTGGCGCATCTACCACCGGATGCCAAATCATGAAGTCGGTCGCCGATGGGGTTAAACCTATCTCATTCGAACTTGGCGGTAAAAATTCCGCCATCGTGTTTAGCGACGCCAATGTAGATAAGGCAATTAAAGGCATAGCCCGTTCCACGTTCACCAATTGCGGTCAGGTCTGTCTGTGCACCGAGAAAGTTTATGTTCATCGCAGCCTGTTCGAATCATTTGTTGCAGGATTGAAACGCGAGGCTCTGGCGGTAAAAATCGGATATCCGATGGATAAAGACGTCTTCATGGGACCACTAGTTTCCAAGGTCCACCAGCAAAAAGTACTCTCTTATTATCAACTAGCTAAGGACGAAAGTGCGACGTTTATTACTGGCGGCGGAGTGCCAAAATTTAACGATGCACGTGACAATGGCTGCTTTATAGAACCGACTATCATCACGGGACTAAGCGATCATGCACAGGTTAACCAGCAAGAAATTTTCGGCCCAATTTGCCACGTTGCGCCATTCGATGATGAGGACGAGGTGGTTGCCCGGGTCAACGATACGCCTTATGGCCTTGCGGCTTCAGTTTGGACCGACAACCTCAATCGCGCGCATCGTGTCTCACCTAAATTGGATGTAGGCTTGGTGTGGGTAAACACCTGGTTTTTACGCGATCTCCGTGCGCCTTTTGGCGGGGTAAAACTATCAGGTATCGGCCGCGAAGGCGGGCAACACTCACTGGCCTTCTATAGTGAACCGAGCAATATCTGCATTATCGTTGACGAGGCAGACTCATGAAAAATAATAAAAGAAACACAACCAGCAAAGTCATTTCAGGCAAAGCGAAACCACGCGGAAAGTTTCCTCATGTTAAGCGCGCCGGCGATTTTATCTTTATCTCTGGCACCAGTTCACGCTTGCCTGATAACAGCTTTGCCGGCGTAGAAGTCGACGAGATGGGCACCACCAACCTTAATATAGAACAACAGACCCGTGCGGTGATCACTAATATTAGCGACATTTTACAATCGGTGGGCGCAGAGCTAGCTGATTTAGTCGAGATTAGTACTTTTCTGGTCAATATTAACGATTTTGGCGGCTATAACCGCGTTTATGGCGAATATTTCGATTATAACGGGCCAACTCGCACCACGGTAGCCGTGCATCAATTGCCTCATCCTCATCTACTGATCGAGTGTAAGGCCGTGGCCTATAAGCCTGTCGTAGTAGTAGGAGAATCATCATGAGCAAACTCGCCGCCTTTAACTTTCAACGCTGGATCGACGAACATAAACATCTGCTTAAGCCTCCGGTAGGCAACGTACAAATCTGGGAAGACACCGACATGATGGTGACGGTAGTTGGTGGTCCAAATCAACGCACCGATTTTCATGACGATCCGGTGGAAGAGTTTTTCTATCAGCTCAAGGGAGACATGGTGTTGAAAATCATCGAAGGCGGCGAGTGTCGCGACCTATTCATTCGCGAAGGCGATATTTTTTTCTTACCGCCGCATGTGCGCCACTCCCCACAACGCCCAATGGTCGGCAGTATTGGGTTAGTTATTGAACCTAAACGCCCCGAAGGGGCAAAGGATGCGTTTGAATGGTATTGCTTTGACTGCGGCGCACTGGTTCATCGGAGTGAGGTAATACTACAATCTATCGTCCGCGACCTACCTCCGGTGTATCAAGCCTTCTATCAAGATACACAAGCGCGCACTTGTCCCGATTGTGGCGTAGTACACCCGGGTAAAGAGCCACCCAAAGGTTGGGTAACGCTAGATAAACCGACAGCTGAGGAGTCATCATGAGAGTCATCGATATTCATTCACATTTTTTTCCCAAGAACTGGGAAAATTTAGCTAAGAAATTCGGTGGCGAAGACTGGCCATGGCTGCGCCATAGTACTCAAAAGTGTAATGATTATAACAAGGCGATGTTGATGCAAGGTTGCCGTGAATTTAGACCCATTTATGCCGCCTGTTGGGATGCTAACGTGCGCTTAGAAGAGATGGATCGCGACGGTGTCGACCAACAAATAATTTCTGCCACGCCAATTCTATTCGCCTATGAGCGCCCAGTAAAACAAGCGCTTTATTGCGCCCAGCTATTTAATGATGCAGCACTTGAGATTTGTGTGCAAGGTCAAGAACGCCTATTTGCATTGGCACAGGTGCCATTACAAGATCTCGATGCGTCATGTCAAGAGGTCAGTCGCGCCAAAGCCAACGGTCATGTCGGGGTTCAAATAGGTAATCATGTTGGCCTTAAAAACATGGACGACGAGGCAGTACTCGACTTTTTGCAACACTGTAGCGATCAAGACATTCCAGTGTTTGTCCATCCCTGGGACATGATGGCGCAAGAGCGTACCGCCAACTACATGATGGGCTGGACAGTCGGCATGCCCGCAGAGACTCAACTGTCTATTGTCTCGATGATCCTCGGTGGCGGCTTCGATCGCCTGAGCAAAAATCTAAAGATATGTTTTGCCCATGGCGGTGGTTCTTTTGCCTTCTTACTCGGTCGCCTCGAAAATGCCTGGATTCATCGCGATATCGCCCGTGGTAAGTCGCAACATCCTCCCAGTCATTATCTCGACCGCTTCTATCTCGATAGCGCGGTATTTGATCATGATGCATTAGACTTATTGGTCAAGAAGATGGGCAGCGATCGTTTGATGTTTGGCTCCGACTATCCATTCCCACTCGGCGAACAACCGATGGGACATCTTGTCGACACCTCACCATCATTAGATAGGCACAGTAAACAACAAATACTAGCGGAGAACGCCGCTCACTTTTTTACGCTTTAAGGTAATCCTATGCTAGACAAATTAGCCATCGAACTCGACCGAGCATCAGCAACAGCAACCAGCATCGACCAACTGTCCTTGAACAATGATTTTACCATTGCTCAAGCCTGCGAGATCCAACGACTTAACATCGACCAACGGCTACAACGCGGTGAAAAAATTGTAGGTTACAAAATGGGATTTACGAGTCGCGCCAAGATGCTGCAGATGGGCGTCGATGATTTGATCTGGGGACGACTAACCGATGCGATGATCATTAACGATGACGCCACCATTGATCTTGCCAACTATGTTCACCCGCGTGCCGAACCCGAAATCGCGTTTAAACTCAAATCGCCATTAACAGGAGTTGTAACGACGCAACAAGCGCTAGCGGCCGTAGAAGCGATTGCTCCAGCGATTGAGATCATCGACTCACGCTATCGCAATTTTAAGTTTTCTTTGGCGGACGTGATTGCCGACAACTGCTCTAGCAGTGGCTTTGTTATCGGGCAATGGTTAGACCCATCCATTGATATAGCAGACCTTTTAATTTCGCTGCAGATTAACAATATTGAAGTCGACAGCGGCCAAAGCAGTGCCATCTTAGATCATCCACTTAATTCTTTGGTGGAAGCGGCTCGCTGCATTGGCAATGCGGGCCTGCAATTAGAAGCGGGACAAATTATCTTAGCTGGCGCCGCCACTGCGGCCGTCGCTTTACAGCCCAATCAGCACATCAGTGTCGATGTCGCAACACTCGGTGGCTGTGGCTTTAACACAGCAAGCTCAGTAAACAAAACAACTAAAGGTTAAGCGCATGACGAATAATCCAATACAATTTCAAAACAGTCTGGCGTTCGCACAACAACAAGATAGCCAAGATCCTATTCGTCACTACCGAGATCAATTTCATCATCCGGTGATCAACGACCGCCAGGTGTTATATTTCACCGGAAATTCGTTAGGCTTACAACCCAAAAGCGCTCGTGAATATATTAATAGAGAATTAGATCAGTGGGCAAAATGGGGAGTTGAAGGTCATTTTCATGCACAAAACCCTTGGGTCAGTTATCATGAAATATTAACCCCAACCTCAGCCAAATTGGTAGGTGCCAAGGAGTCGGAGGTGGTGTGCATGAATTCGCTAACCACCAATTTACATCTGTTGTTTGTCTCGTTCTATCGGCCAACAAGCAGCCGCTTTAAGATTATCTGTGAAGCCAAGATGTTTCCATCCGACCGTTACCTATTAGAAACGCAAGTACGTCATCACGGCTTAGAACCCGACGATGTGATCATCGAAGTCGCGCCGCGAGATGGTGAATATCTAATCCGTGAACAAGACATCATTGCAACGATAGAACAGCATAGTTCGAGCGTCGCACTGGTCTTTTTTGGCACGGTTAATTATTTCACTGGCCAGCTATTTGATATGCAGAAATTAACCAAGGTCGCACATCAACATGGTGCACTCGCAGGGTTCGATCTCGCTCACGCGGTGGGCAACGTCGAAATGCAGCTACATGATTGGGATGTCGATTTCGCAGCCTGGTGTACCTACAAATATCTCAACTCCAGCGCTGGCAATGTCGGTGGTCTATTTGTACATGATCGCCATGGCAACAATACCAAGCTTAACCGCTTCGGTGGTTGGTGGGGTCATAACAAGGAGCGGCGATTCTTGATGGAAAATACCTTCGAGCCAATGACAGGCGCCGAAGGTTGGCAAATAAGCAATGCGCCAGTAATGGGTATGGCCGTGCTTAAGGCATCATTAGATATATTTGAACAAGTAGGCATGCCTGCGCTACGCCATAAAAGCGTGAGTTTAACTGCCTATCTAGAGTATATTTTCAATGATGTGGTCAGTAGATTCTCTAGCATCAAGATTGAGATTATTACTCCCAGCAACCCGGATCAACGCGGTAGCCAGCTGTCCGTTAAACTCATTGGCACCGACAAAGCCTTCTTCAATGCATTGACTGAGGCGGGCGTAATCACCGATTTTCGCGCCCCCGATGTGATTCGCATGGCGCCGACCCCCCTCTATAATAGTTTCGAGGATGTTTATCAGTTGGGGCAGACGTTAACTACTTTACTAACGGATTGGAAATAGTATGCAAGAGACTAAAGAAAGCATTACCATTGCCGGCGCTGGTCCGGTCGGCGCGTTACTCACTATCATGTTGGCCCAAAAAGGCTATCAGGTTAACTTATTTGAATCACGCCCCGACTCACGTACCTGTAACATCTATCAGGGCAAGTCGATAAATATCGCCCTATCGGATCGAGGCTGGCGCGCACTACAAGCCGTGGGGATCGATGACGCTGTTCGCCAAGAGGCAATACCAATGTATTGCCGGATTATTCATGACATCGAAGATAATATTAGCCAACAACCCTATGGCCAAGAGCAACAGGCGATTTGGTCGGTATCTCGTTCAGGTATCAATGAACAACTCATTGATTTGGCGGAGCAACATTCCGAGGTAAATGTCCATTTTGAACATCGTTTAATTGATGTCGATTTTGAGCAGGCTACCAGCACCTATCAAACCCCCCACAACCAGCAACTTAAACACCACGCTAACTTACTATTTGGCGCCGATGGCGCCTTCTCGAAAGTGCGCCGCTTAGCACAGGAATTACCGAGGAAACGCATCAGCTATAGCTTAGATTACATGCCGCAAAGTTATATAGAGCTGACGATTCCCGCCAATGTCGATGGATCTCATCAACTCGAAAAAAATGCATTACACATTTGGCCTCGAAAAAATTTCATGCTGATTGCACTACCTAATCCAGGCGGCTCCTTTACCTGCACGCTTTTTATGAATCATCAAGGGGAATTATCGTTCGAATCATTGCAGGAAGAACAACAAGTGAGTGAGTTCTTTGATCGCTATTTTACCGGTGTGCGTGATTTACTCACTAATCCAGTGGCAGATTTTCTTGAAAAAAAAGCAGCTCCCTTATCACTGGTACATATTTACCCTTGGATAATCAATAACAAGGTTGGTTTGGTCGGAGATGCTGCCCATGCTATGGTACCTTTCTATGGTCAAGGAATGAACTGTGGTTTTGAAGATTGCAGAATATTGAGTGAATTGGTCGATAACTTTGCTGGCGATTGGCAACAAATATTGCCCGCCTTTCAACAGCAGCGTAAGCCAGACTGTGACGCAATTATCGAACTGGCCAAACGAAATTTTGTCGAGATGAGTGATTTAGCTGGCGATCCTAAGTTCCAATTACGCAAGAGAATCGAGGCGAAGTTTAATCAACTCTACCCGAAATTATGGGTGCCGCTATATGCGATGGTGACATTTTCACCGGACATACCCTATGCCGATGCCTTGGCCGTAGGTGATATTCAGCGAGAAATCATGGATAAAATAATGCTAATCCCTGAGATCCAGCAGCAATGGCAGCAACCATTCATCTATGAGTTGCTGCATCAATTAGCCACTGAAAAACTGAGTAACATAACCTTTGGCAATAACTCAGGAGATAGAACATGAGCTGCCCATACCAAAACAATTATCGCCCGATGGAAGATTCGATTCATACCGATTTTGAGCAAGATATGTCTTACGGTGATTACCTTCACCTCGAACAAATTCTGTCGGCACAACATCCGTTATCCAATGAGCATGACGAGATGCTGTTTGTCACCATCCATCAGGCGAGTGAGTTATGGTTAAAACTAGCTGGTCACGAATTAAGCGCCGCACTCGTTAACATCAAGGATAACGATTTTGGCCATGCTTTTAAGGTGATATCCCGGGTTAAACAAATTCTGAATCAACTGACTCAATCTTGGAATATTTTGTCTACTCTGACTCCGGTCGATTACCTTAATTTTCGGGATGCGTTAGGGCGTTCGTCAGGTTTTCAGTCTTATAGTTATCGTAAAATTGAGTTTATTCTGGGTAATAAGAATGCCTCATTGATCAGCGTCCATAAAAGTAATGAACCTGTCTATAACGAATTAAAACAAACTCTTGAGCAACCCAGCTTATACGATGAGGTGATTAGAGTGTTGCACAATAAACTGCGTAGCGATTGTCTAAGTATTGACTCGAAAATGCTAGAGCGCGACTTTAGCCAGCCGTACGAGCGCAACGATTCGGTACTAAACGCGTGGCTGCATGTCTATCGCCATGCAGATCAACATTTTGAGCTGTATGAGTTAGCTGAAAAACTGGTTGATATTGAGGATGCCTTTCAACAATGGCGCTTCAAACATATGTATACCGTACAGCGAATCATCGGTAACAAAGCTGGAACAGGAGGTTCATCGGGGGTTAACTTTCTTAAAAAGGCATTAGACATTAGCTTCTTCCCAGAATTATTAGAGGTTAGAACACACCTCTAATAATTCTGGAATGCTTCTGGCTGTAATTTACTAGTGAAACGCCAGATACTCCAAGAGCATACCGTTATGAACGCCAATGACGATGACCTATGAATTAAGCACAACTACGGGGACTCGATAGCTTAATTGCCCTCTCTGCTACTTATAACGGTGCATATCTGTGTGACACAACGGGTCTACCGTGCCACGACTAACTCCCTGTTTTTAGGTGGTCCCCCTTAGACTTCTCTATTACTTACCATTACCGCAACATTTATGTATTTATGCCTAACACAAAGTAGCTGTTTATTTATTGTGCAGAAAGTTTATTAATGATAAATTATGAACCACAGTTCGCTTGGCATTAAACTAATTGAATGTAAGTTATATGTATACCCCCATTGCTCCTCCTCAACAAATGAAGATGCTTCAGATGATGTTATTATTATGTGTTAAGCGAATAATATTTATTTCCTTCGTCCTCATCTCTCATTATAGTTTTGCCGTCGATATCATAAAAACGGTTAGCCCTGCATCTGACGGCGGTAAAAGTACTCAATACAAAAGTCAGATTTTATTAAGAGCGCTGCAATTAACAGAACCGGAGTATGGATCGTTCATCATCAAAGACACGTCAGTAAATATGAAGCCCCTTAGAGCGATGCTTTCTATATCGTCGGGCAAGATGATGAATGTTGCTTTTATGGCGGCTAATGAAGAATGGGATAACAAAGCCCTACCAATCGCTGTGCCAATTCGAGGTGGCACGCTAAGTTATCGCTTATTGTTGGTGAATAAAGCGAATCTTGATGATTTTGCTAAGGTTTCATCATTAGCAGATTTAAACATGTTAATCGGTGGCTTGCAAAACGATTGGTCTACAACCAAAATTTTTAAAGCATCAAACATCAATATCCGGACGCCTCAAACTCTTGAAGGGATGCTTTCAATGTTAAATGTTCAACGCATTGACTATATACCTCGCGCTATTTACGAAATATTTGATGAAATTAAACTGCATAATAACTCATTAAAAAATGTGGTTATTGAGCCTACCTTATCGTTATATATTCCCATGGTTAGTTATGCCTATGTTTCCCCAAAAGCCCCCCGAATAGCACAGCGTTTAAAGATTGGTTTAGACGAATTAGCGCGTAGCGGTGAGTTAAGAAGAATTTTCAATCAATACTACGGTCAAGATATTCAAAATTCCGGGTTAACACAAAGAAAAGTGATAAAAATTTCGAGCCCATATTTTGAAAAAAATAAATTATCGGTTGCTGATCTATGGAACCTGCATTAATACCGTTTCCGTTAATAAAGTGACTACTTGAGCTGGTTTAAACTCACTAGAGCAACGATGTAATACCATTTGTTTCCAAGGAAATGATAGTACAGCATTTGAAACAGATATCAGAAAAGACTCCAATAGGTAGTTATGCTGTTGTCATTATGGATGATGCAGGCTGGCATACTGATGACATTGCCAGTGAATTCGATAATGTGGCTATTATAAAATTGCCCCCATATTCACCAGAGCTCAATCCAATAGAACAAGTATGGCAGTGGCTGCGCCAACGACATTTATACCAATCCGTATTAAAGTGTGATCTAATGTGGCAGCTATCATCAACCGACATTACTACCTATGACATTAAGTCCTTCGAAGAACCTAATTCAACTGTCTATAAGGGAGAAGAACGCTAATAAACGTATTCGTTTGTTAGCTGTTGCGTAT